>Ga0187886_1000691_pt1 | contig 37621 bp, 35 predicted proteins | sample June2016WEW_20_1_FD_133001 | JGI IMG/M metagenome (GOLD analysis project Ga0187886, IMG submission 133001) | Peatland microbial communities from SPRUCE experiment site at the Marcell Experimental Forest, Minnesota, USA - June2016WEW_20_150 | ecosystem: Environmental > Terrestrial > Soil >...
CATTCAGGCTATCATATATTCTTGTGAGGTCTTCTAACGCTGGGTTTGCTTCTTCCGGTTTCAAGTCTTTTAGAATGTTTGTGTGTTTCCATATAACGTTTAGACCTTCAGCCAAAGCTAAGTCTACCGTGTGGAGAGTGTACCCTTTTTTCAAGAAGTTGGCAACTGAGGCTCTGGCTTCTTTGGAGCCTGGTTCGTTCATGACGAGTTTCACGAGTATGTTAGAGTCCAGTATTAAGCTCGGCGTTCGCGGTCCTCCCTGATGAGTATGGTTGAGTCTGTTTTTGTTTTTCGCTTTTCTGCCCTCAACTCTATTTCTTGGAGCGTTTTCATCAGCTCGATTTGCCTAACTCTTTCTTCAATGAAGCCTCTGACCTCTTGGCTCCATTCCGCTGGGTTTTTTTCCATTTTTTCTTTAAGCTCACGGGATATGCGTATCGTAAACGTTGTGGACATATTGTTTCACTAATCTGTCAACAATATGTTTTTGGACTTAAAAACATTTTTGTTTACATATTGTGCACAATAGCTGACACAGAGCACATCCAGATTCACGCGCCAAGAAAGGTTCTGGTGCTGTGGGCAGGATTATTTACCGCTTTGTTTATCGTAAACTTTTTTGCGGTGACCAATGGTTCGAATAATTATTGCCTGATTCGATATTTGATAGATTACTCTGTAATCCCCTGACCTAAAGGATTTAAGCTCACTTAGGCGTCCTACCAACTGTTTACTAGCAAAAGGTTTTTCCTCTAAGATTTTCAAATCCCTGAGAACTCTAATCTGGGTCTGTCTATCCAGGCGCTTGAGCCTTTTAAGAAATTCCCTAGTAAAGAGGAGCTCAAATTTCTTTTTCATCAATGCTCAGCTCATCCAGCATTTCCTTAAAGCTAAGCACTTTATTTTGCTGAAGATCTTTCAGGCTCCTATCAATACTTTTCATCAGTCTCGCGTCACCTAAAATTTCAAGAGTTTCCATAAGGTCTTCAACAAGCAAGCGAAGTTTTGGCAGCTCTTCAGCAATTACTTTTAGGTTTTTCTTATCCTCATCAGTGAAAACAGCTTCAACCAACATTGGTCACCAAGTTACTCTTTATTTTATAAGTGTTTGATAGTATTAAAATTTCCCTAGAAAACTGGAGTTTTGGATGTGGTGCTGCAGGCAGGATTAGAGCCTGCGAACGAAAAAACGAATTAGCGGATTGTTTTTATTTTTGCGGCTTAATTATTTTCAGAATATCAAACTCTAATCTTGTCGAAGTTAATCTGTTCGAATTTCTAATATAATAATCGATTATGTTTTTTGCCTCGAATTTTTCGGACAAAAAAGCCTTAATCTCTATAGAAATTTGATCTTCTTGCTCGCTTGAAATAAACTCCCGTAACTCACAGTAGATACTGTTCAAAGTTGCAAATTCATTCTTTAGAAACTTCACTTTTCTGCGGATTTCTTTATTTGACGTGGCTAGGTTCTCCATTACTTCTTCACCCTTAAGCAATTCATTATCGCATCTTGTAACTTTGTTTGCGTTGAGTTAAGCGATAGGATAATACTCTTTTCGGCATACACCGGCCCAAAAATTGTTTCAACTTTGAAATCTCGTGGCTCCCATATCTTCCTAAAATCTTCGTCGGTTAGAATTCCTGGTTTTACAATTGAAACCTTTACCAAACCTTTTTCAAGATTTAGAACACGGCAATCAACTCGTGAGCCCTCGTTTTTCATAATGCATTTTTTTAGAATTTTTAATACCCTTACTTCAGTGCTGTATTTTTCTGTGTTAACGTTAACCCTTTGGTTCAATTCTTTTTGTTCTACCTCCGTCTCTGCCAAGCTATACCATGTTCTGCTACCTCTGTTTTTTAACGCAAAGACAGCGCTTTCGGGTAAGCCAAATTTCCGTAACTCTTCACGTAACTGTTCTTCAGTAACTTCATACTTGGCAGTATTTCCAAGAACGCGTACAGTAGCGATCCCCAATTTTTCCTTTGGTACATGTGTCAAAACTTTTTCTATGATAACAATGCCAATCTTGGAGCGGAATTGTGCATCGGCTAAATCTCTCAGCAACCTATCATTTTCAAGCTTTAAGTAGATTTGAAATTCGTCGCTATTAGGCGTTGACATAACTTTGTCCGGGGATTCGCTTGACCAAAATAGAAAAGCGGGCATTTCTTGATATGTGTATAGTCTACCTAATATGTGGGTGAACATTTCGGTCGTTACGAACTCAATATGAACTCCTTTCATACCTTTAGTGAGCAGTTGTTTCGTTATCTTTTCCCAATTTAAGCAATATGGCAAAAAAGACCAGAAAATATCCGTCCATGATACACAAGTAAGCCACTCTTTGGGTATTTTTCTCGTTTCAATTTCAGATGCTAAAACACTATTCGCAGCTTCCGAGAAACTCATACCCTTTTCATAACATTCCCACAGTGCCCTATGATAGTCGCTAAGACTGTGAAAGGATTCGGACCACTCACTAAATTGCTCTTTTACATTCACGAGCATGACAATGTCTAAATCTCCCGGGGTTTCATCGCCTCTGAAATAACTTCCATGCACAAAAATTTTAAGAACGTTAACTGGCAAAAAAATGCTTAGTGTTCGCTTCATCATTTCGTCTAAGTTTCGAGTTAGAGTTGCTCTTTTCACTTTCTTTATCCTCTTAACCTTTTCCGTTAGGCATTTGGGCCATTTTTTGGGATTCTGGTGCTGCGGGCTAGCTTGATGTTGTCGTTTAAGCCGTCGTTCTGGCTTTGCTTTGTTTTTTGTTAATTGATGGTTTTGTTGTTTGTTTTGCCTTGTTGGGTGTTGACGTTTTGGTATATTGTTGTGTTTAGGGATTTTTGCCCTTTTCGGCGGTTATGTATTTCAGGAGGTTCGGGTTTATATTGCTTATATATTCATTGTTTGTGTAACTGGTGTATAAAGCGGCTTGAGATGGATGTGTCACTTTTGGTTGTGCCTAGCATCGCTGACAGGCTTTTTTGTGAGTGCAACGAATAACTTCTTTATTCGAAATGGACTTTTCCAGTTGTAGTGATCCTTGCTACTTTCCAGTCATAGTTGCCCTTGACTACAGTGGTCTTTATCGATTCCGTGATTTTAACGCGTTAGCGGGTTTTTGGATTTTTGGAAAGGAAAAGTTGGATTTGAGTATGTTTGCGAGATGGATGGTAAAAGAATACTTCGGAAAAGAAAGTAACTACCTACCGTTTAGCCAAAAAGACTACTGTTCGGCGGAACATACCCTAAGTGGCGATATCTCCCGCGCACCCTTCCCCCTTTTTCTTTTAGTTAATTACAACTCAGTTTTTCAAACTTTTTTGAAAATATTATCTCTTGCATTAGTCCCAATGGAGGCATTGTTTTGACTCGCGTGAGGAACAATGCCTTCAGGGAAAGCCGTGAGACAGTTATAGACGATGGTGAGTTAGGTAAGGCTCTGGATAATGCAAACAGTATAGAATATGAATATTTTCGGTTGGGGGCTCTTGCCGTTCTTTCCCTACTCCGATTATCTGGAAAACGCAGGTCTGAGATCGCCTTGATTCCGCTTGAAAATTTCAAAATAGAAAACGATCTGCTAACGGTTACATTTAGTTTGGAAAAGAAGAAGCGGAAGCATAAGAAGTGCCCTACCTGCAACACCAAAAACTCAGCCACAGCGTTGTTCTGCAAGAAATGCGGCTGTGGAATTTCAGATGTCCAAGTTGCCTTTACGTCAAAGCAAGCTAAGTCGTTAAAGGCTTTCCCTTTGTCGGATCCATTAACCCAGAACGTCCTAAACTACTTGGATAATTTGATTCGCTTAAATCCGATTCCTAAGTTTTGGTTGCCTTCTGGCAGAAGCGTGTTCGGACATTACTTCATCATTCCATACCAGCATTTGAGCGACAGGGAAGTCTTCAACATAGTGAGGGACACAAGCGAAACGCTGTGGTCACACCTGTTCAGAGAAACAGTGGCAAGCGACATAGTCAAGCAAGATAATAGCATAATAGCGGCTTTCAAGGTTCAGAAAAGGCTGGATTTGGAGGACATGAGAACTGGGTTCAACTATTTGCAACGTTTTGCCAAAGATATTATCAACCGTAAAAGCAAAGAGGACTTTGCGAAATGTTAAATTCTCAATCGCCAACAATAAAACATAGGGAAACCGAAATGCCCTCTGATGATACCAAAAAAAGAATACATAATCCTGTAACAGGAAGATATTACCAAATACGCCAGAGGTCAACATGCAAGGGTGAAAAAGGAACAATCATGGGTACTTGGAGTCCTCCGAAGGATGACGATAAGAGGAAGAAGAAAAGATAATTGATAAAGGCATATTTGGACACAAACGTTCTAATTGCATACATTTGGAATGAGTTCTATCAAAAAAGCCGCAATGAGAAATCAAAATCCCACACCCTTGTTAACGAAGGCGCAAAGGGAAAGTTTGAAATTTTCATTTCGGAATATACTCTGATGGAAATTTATGAGCACTTTACGGATTATTATCTCCAACAAAATGCAATCAGGGATGGGTTCGGATTTAGAGAATTTCCGAAAGTCAGACGCGACTACATTTTAAACAAAAATCAGTTGAGAGCTGTTGCAGGTCTCATAGAAAAACTTAGAGCGAGCCCTTTTTTGAATTATATTGAGCCTGAGGGAATGACAGAGGGGTTTTTCCAATTGGTTATGAAATATGTTAAGGGTTACGTGGATTTTGTTGACGCTGTCCATCTCAGAACTGCAATAGATACAAAATGCGACTATTTTGTAACAAACGATGGAGAATTAAGAATACGTGCTCAGCAGTTAATGTGCAACTGTACTTTAACTGAAAAAATTCAATTGACAAATGCTAAAAGTTTTCTCAAACTATGTCCAAAATAGTTGTGTTCTCTACTGTGTACTTTCTGCAGTTTAATTTCAACTTTTTATAGAATTGATCAGGACAACAACATAATAGCGCATTCAAAAAGTCCAAAAGATTGGAAGTAGAAGACACTAGATTTGGCTTCAATTGTCCGCAACGATTCGCCAAAAATATAACCAAATGTGCAAGCGAATAAGTTACTAACTCGATAGGAAGTCGGTCACAACATTACCTATTTATTCCTATTCAACGAATAACAATCGTGAGTCTATGAGCGAATCATCAAACGGCCAAGGGTCTAATAGGACTATGCTTCCGATTCAAAATCCGCTTTATGAGACAAATATTGAACTTGCTAACGACTCTCTGCTTAGAACTTTATCCGATTCCTTCAAGGGGCAGTCGGTTCCGTATTTTGAGATAATAAGCCGTTATTTTGAGAAGATACATGAAACTAACAGCCTGTTACCGAAAGACAAAAAATACCAATTTGTTTTAGAAGCTATAACAAAACTCTGGGAAGATTCCCAAAAAAATCCATCAATTTTTAAATCAGCAAAAGATTTTGAGCCGGTTTTGCAAAGGATCCATGGCTACCGCGACCATTTCATACATTCATTTAATACGTTTGTGATTGGGCACTACATATTAAACAAACTCTATGAAATTGATCCAGAAAATTGCTTCAAGCAAAATTCAAATCACCCTAACCTGACTTGGATGCTAGCATCAACGTTCCATGATGTAGCATATCCGCTTCAAGAGATGGAAGAGTGGACTAACGACATATGCAAAACGTTCTTGGGCATAAATCCAATGCTTTCGATGGGAATCAATGAAATAGTGCCACCTATTTACATCGATTTCATGCGCATGATCTGTCAGGAACATCGCCAACCTCGATCTGCGCATCAATCGGTCAGCTTTGCTTCTCTTGACTGGTCATTTTACAGCGAGATCAATCAGAAATTCGTTGCCAAAGACCACGGCGTTTTGGGAGGGATTATTCTCGCCCATTTGTTAGCTGTTAGAAGTGGTTTCGCAGAAGGTGACCGAAAATGGGATTTTCTTTTGGATCACTTGCCAGCTTGTCACGCTATTATTCTCCACACCATGACTGAAAAAATTAACTTTAGCAGACATCCTTTTGCCTTCCTTTTGGCTTTGTGTGATGAGATTCAAGATGTTGGTCGACCCTCTCGTTTAGAAAAACAAGATAACCTGCTAATTCTTGATCTAAACATACAGAAAGTCAACGTTCCTGAAATCTGTTTCAAGGTACAAGTGTCCGATAAAAGAAGAGCACTCATTGCTGGGAACTTGTCTAAAAACAGATTATCAACATCGGGGAAAATAAAAATCGTTTTCCAAGACGGAAGTGGCAATGAACTATATTCACTGTGAGCATCCTCTTATTCAATAAGAGAAAAGCATCATGTTGTAGAGTATGAATCGTGCATGTTAATAGAATGTCTGGACTTTAAGTCCTTTTCTTGAATTACGGTTATCCTTCTGACTCCGATCGTTTCGCTTCCCTATTTCCTATAATGTAATTTCAGGCTCATCTCATTTCCTATTTTTCATATTTTAGGTACGCAAAAGAGACCTTGACCCGAACATGTTTCGCAAGAATAGCCGGCGAATCAGTAGCACAAAGCTTCCGCAAAGGTTTTCTTGCCCCATTCCTACGAGCATGAACTTGCCACAGTGAGAAAATCATCAGACAATTGGTGAAGAGGGTTTGGATGTTTGATCAAGCTCTTTTGTACTATCATTTTTTTGTTTGTTATGAAGTTATCAGTTATCAGAACACCACTTATTCTTCGGTTTAGCTTTGGCTGTAATCTTCTTTTTATCAACTCTGGCCACAGTTTGAATCCCCCGGGTATGCCAGACACATCCATAACAATCAAGCCGGGATCGGTTCTAGATAGCTGACCACTCTTTTCGTCTAATACTCTTTGAGCTCTTTCATCACTAAAAGGAATCTTAACAATGCACCTTCTTCCGTGACCCATTCCTTCTTCAGGCGTTAGCTTGAGGCTTGCCAAAACTAGGAGTGGTCTTTTCTCGTTTATTGCTCGTGCGAAACTTGGAAGTAGCTCTTCATTCCACGGATTAGTAAATATTTGAGCTGTGCTGCTGATGTTGTATTCTTGCGGCTGCAAATCTCTTTGAGCCAGAAGCTTGCAGGTATCAATAATCTGCCTTATCTTAAGTTCACTTGGATTTTCGTATAGGTAGACTTCAATGACGCGATCCATTCTGACTTCATCGTCTAAATTTGAGATTCGATTTAAGGTCCAATATATGTCTTGGATTTCTTTGGAAAAACCAGGGCAAACAACTTCTACATACACCCATTTTGAATCAGACTTAACTCTTAAATCAGGAAATCTTCTCCGGCCATTTACAATCAGCTCAGGTTCAATTTCAACTATGTAGGAGTGGAGTCTATAATGGGCGACAAGTCGTGCAACCTGCAATGAATGAGCCAACTCATGCAAACTATCCGAAGCCTTGAATTGCGAAGGACCGATCTTGCGATCAGCAGTACCTTGCAGAATATTATTTGGGTAGTTGTCTTTTATCTTTTTGATCAATTTTGATCCGTCTGGAATTTTTTCGACTTCTCTTAGCATTTTTCCAAGTTCAATTATCGGTATTGCAGCCCAAACGCCGCGAAAAGTGCCAAAAGTTAGACCTATCCAGTTTGACCCCATGGACTTGTCTACCTGATTGAAAGCGTCTACTATCTCCACAGGATCATAGTTCAAGTTCTGATTAAGCAACCAGTCTTGGAGAATGTCAATCCATTGATAAGGCATACGACCACTACATTTTGTATACTGCCGTCTTGATTTATAATTCTGATAGCTCCATTTCCTATTATCCTATTTGAGGCATTCCCAAAGACCTCCGAGCGCCCCCGAACAAGGGACAAATTACAAAGTTTTTCAAGATAGTGCAAACGTATGCATCGCAAAAGTGAATAGGCTACACTGGGATTAGATAATTGCCTATTCATGGACTACGCAAATCAGTTTCTTTGTTTGCCTTTAACGCACCTGAATAATGACCATTCGTATGATGCAAATCCTATGTTTACGTATTGCCTGCTAATGCTGGCTTTGAAATGCGAAGATACATTCCATTTTCCGGTTGATCTTGAATAACCAGAAGACCTTTCTTCAAGAGGCTACTGATTACCAGAATTATTTCAGCAAATGACCCATTATAGATATTTGAAACAGTTAAGTCGTCTGAAAAATTAACTACCGTACTGAGGTTCGTGAGTCTGTTGACGATATCGGCTTCCTTCTTAACATCAATGCCCCAAGAAAATGACGAGAGACAACGGTCTTGACTTACAAAACTAACTTTCAAAATGTGCAAGTTTGCGACTGTTTTCTCCAAATATCCCTTTGGATTTAACGATAATCTGAGCCCATTAGCCAAAGAATTTAGAAGCCACCCTGCATTAGAAATTGCCTGACGAATGGGTTCTCTAGCTGTCCTAAAATACTCAGAACGATCTCGGTGTTGCTTTCTATCATCTAGGGAAAAAGTCAAACGCAGCGCATCAACTACTTCCTCTTTTTTCTTTTGGGAAAATATGCTTGAAAAGAAAGTATCCCAATTCGTATTATCGTTAACGATTTCAGCGTATTCGCTTCTTGAAAAGTGATAAAAGAGATTAGAATCCACCAACCTTTTCAGACCCTGTGGTCCTCTGGCACCCAAGTTCGAAATCCTGTCTTGAATATATTTAGGCAGATGACTCAAGTAATCGTTTCCAAAATGAAGAGAAAAAGCAAGATGAAAAACAACCCGTATTCTTTGCTCAATTTTGGAATTAATTTCTTCAAGGGCTTTCTCAAAATCGCCGTTCTTCAGACTATTACCAGCAGCGTATATGGTTTTCATCTCATCAGTCCAGCTCTGGAGTGAAACAATATTTGTAAGGCGGTTGATTTCAAGCAATTGTTCTAGAACTTCAAGAAGAACAGTGGCAGAACGGTAATATCTTTGGTAGAGAATAATCGGGTCAGCACCTGCGACAGTTTCTGGATGCAACACCGAACTAATTGTTTCGCGCTCTGGAATATCTAGCCACGTTGTCTTAAGCCACTCTTCAGGAACTTGTCTATCCTTAAGAATTATCTGGGCGCACTGTATCATTTTTAGCAGAGAGTCCCGACATTCTTGAGACGTATCATTTATTCCGGCGTTCTCAAGGATTTTCTCATGGTCCCCAACAAAATCCTTCGCGTAGACAACTATCTCAGGCCATTCTGATTCCCAACTTGCTAGAAAGTTTTTTGCAGAATCTAATACAAGGTCAAATGATTCGTATTTTTCCGAAGGCTCACTCGGCTCAAGTGAGAGTGATTGGAAAACAACTGGTGGCGGGTAACCCTGCTCATTCAGATCGTCAAGTACCGTTAGGAATTCATCAGAAATTGACCAGCCAAGTCCTTCTGTTGTTCTTGTAGCTTGGATTAAGTGAGCATTTCTCAGAACGTAAAAAGCTCCCCTATTAAACTTAACTTGCTCATCTTTTTCAGTAATGTAGCCATTTTTGTAAATATTCCGCAGAGCAACATAGCAAGCCTGTCGCAGCTTTTTCTTATGCTTTGTTGTTTCTCTAAAGTATTCATAGGGATCTTTAATGACAGATATTGCTAGTTCGCGGTGTATCTTGTTAGTATTTTCTAAATCAATCTGAACAGAAATGCCTACACTCTTCAGATCACCGCTTCCAAGGCGGGGTAAAATATAGTCTATGAAATCTCTGAAAGTTATACGTTCGCCAAGATCCTGATACAAGCAATCATAAGCGAACTTGATCGTTCCCTTGTCGAGGAATATTGGGGTGCCGGGAATAGTAAAAGCGTCAACTCTTCTTTGGAGAAGCTCATACGCATCGTTGAAAGTTAGACGAGGCACTTCATCAATTCTGAAGAAGGACCCACTGTATGCAGGATTCTGTTGGATTCGCCTCAACCAAAAAGGCGACCCCACAACAAGAAAACATACATTAATTCCATAATTTTCCAAATATTCCTGAAAGTTTTGAAGTTGCTTAACAAACTCTAAACAAGCATCTGTGTTTGCCTCACCCTTATGTAAACCATCAATCATCAGCATAAATCCGTCAACGTGAGATTGCTCTGCTATATCCAATAGAAGCCCGGCTATAGTATGCCTTTCCGGAGTTTTTCCCTTAGTTCGCGGGTCCTCAAATCCATTTTGTTTAATTGTTTTACAGGCAAAAAAGAAGATTTCCGAGTAGAAATTGCGCCTTATCAGATCTGCATCGCCTTCGGGATCTAGTCCAATCAAAATTGGTGTTATTTTGGAGGGGACCAATTTGTATGAAATGTATTGGAGCAGCGTCGTTTTTCCAGACCCAAACTGTCCAGAAATCAAAATTGTTTTTCCGAATAGTGAATTTGGTAATTCTTGAACTAATTTTATGTATTCTCTGAATATTTTAGTCGCTACTATGACTTTTTCATATTTGTCAATTGGAATCTGGTATAAACCCCTGTTTGTTGGAAATGGGTCTCCAGTTAATCCTACTCTTTGCCACCAAGTCGAAGCAACAGTAATGCCTTTCTCTTTTTCAGGGGTTACGTAATCTTCTGGATTAAATGTGGTTGGAAGACTATCAAGAATGCTCTCAAATCGCTTGACTTCCTCTAACTTCTCCTTTGCCAATACGCGAAGTTCTTCCAACCGTTTCTGTTCAATTTGCATCTCTTCAAGAGTTTTCTTGCGGTTTTTCTCGAGTTGCTCCTCAGCCGTTTTTCTAGCTTTTTCCAAGAGCTCCTGCTCTACAATCTGTCTGAATTCCTCTTGCCCTAATTTGCCAAGGTCGTCTGCACTTAGGATAGATGACCGAAAAGGAGTTATCACTCCTGACAATGCTTCGATATCGTGTTCAGTAATATATTCTGTAAGAAAAATGGATGAAGTCTTAAATTTCCTAATATCCTCTTCGGTTCGAATTCTAGACAGGTCTATCAAATATTTTAATGTCTCAAAAGCAAGTTCTCTAAGAGTAAACGAGTCCGAACTCTTTAAGCTATTCTTATGGAAGAAATCTTTCTTCTTTAGTCTGATGGTTGCTGTGCGATTATCACTTGACAATAACAATTGTAGGTTCTCAGTGACAAATTTTCGAATCCAAATTGTCAAATCACGCACACACACCTATCTTTCATTATTCTTCTTTAATCAGTCGCATGTGGATGTCTTGACAAATATGTTACATTGAACTCTACTTAAGACTTACCCCATTTCCTATAATGTAATTTTAGGAAATAGAGCTTTATCGACTGGATACTATGTCTATTTTACTTGGGGTCTTCCCGATGTATAATGAGTAGGAAGAGATTTTTTGTTATCATAGCCTCTAATCGAATAGTAGATTGTTTTGCGGTGTAATTACAGAAACTCAGAAAGGTTAGCTGCTGAAGAATATAGAAGCAAATATTTCCTTATATCTGGTAACTCCTTTGTCTAAGAATTGTCCAGCCTCTGCTATTTTACTTACAAAGGTGCAGGGGGTGGGACTTGAACCCCTAAAGCTGTGGAGGTATCACCAGCGCAACCCTCTTTTTCTTTCAGCGACGTCTCCCTTGCGCTGATATGTCGTCTCAGCACTCGCCTTTTAAAGCGTATAGCTTTCAGGTGTAGCTATGCTCGATTTATCCAGACCTTGCGATGCTTGCGCAAGATTATTGGAGGTGGGTTTAAGCACTGTCCAATGCGAAATCTACCTCAGTTACACTTATGGACTGAATTAATGTATTCACAAAAAGGCGCTAACATTATTCGCCGCATGTGCGGTGGAAAGCTTAATTAATGCTTATTTGTTTTTCGAGAACAGACTCAGCGCATTAAAGACGCGTTTATTTCAACTGCTCAATGTTGCCGTCCTCTGAGAGAAAGTAGAATTTTACGGAATCCACAAGGTTTCCATATCGCCTGAGCCACTCTTGAGGAACCCTTCTATCCTTTCCAAAGACAAGAAACGTTTTGGCAGCCTTAGTCTTTTCAAGCATCCATACATTTTCAGAAATTATCGAGGCTTTAGCTGGAGGTATCTTCGTCTCTCTCCCCATTGTCAAGCATTTTATATCACCGACAATTTGGAAATCGTCTGACACTAAGTCAAACAGTTTTGCCCACTCGTCCTTTTTTCGATGCCTCAACGGTTTTCCAAAGTATGCGCTCATAGCTTCTTTTGCATTTTCTTCAAGCGTTCTTGGTTTCCAATTAGAGCCAGGGTTTTCTGTTTGGTTTTGGCTTATTGGCATAGTACTCTTAGTTTTTTGAAAAATCAGGGTTTTTTCTCGAAGGTTGACTTTAGCGGTGTATCCCGAAGATAACCAAGCTTTGGCTTGAACATGCATGCCTTCCGAGTTTTCCCAAAATGCCCTGTATTTTGCTGATTTAGGTAAAGGGAAACCCAATATGTCTTCAATTTCTTGAAGTGCCAATGTGATTGAATTTAAACCTGAATTGGTCAGGTATTCTGAAAGAGGCGCGTATTTGTTCATCTTTACTCTTCATCTTTGTGTTTGATTGACAAGTAGGCGAGTTAGTGTTAATAGACTTTCGTAAATTGGTTTAGGTCTCTAGGGGATTTGAACCCAAAAGAGACTGTATAAAGTCAACATCATGCATGTGTCTTGGATTTACGCAAAACCTGTATAGCCCTACTGCTTTGCGTACTCCTTTTCCTCAATATTAAGTGAAGCGACTTTGACTATTTGAACTTATAATTTTTTTATTCTTCACTTCTTGAAATAGCCAGTCACTCTTTCTTCTCCTCTGCATGTATTTCAGCGTCGTGATTCCGTGCTTCTTAGCTCGTCGTTTAGCATCTTTAGTAAAACAGCTTTGGACACAACGGCATTTAGACATGGACGCTAAGAAAAACGGCACAAATTCTTGGCTTCAGTCTGCAAAAAAAGTATAAATGCATAAATCGCCCTTATTGAAGGTATGAAGATTAAGTTCTTGAAACTTGAGTCCTTTGAATTTGAGAATCCTATGATCATTAGTATTGTGAACGTTCTTGAAGGTCAAACCGAGTATGAGTCTGGAGTGTTTTACGATGTATTCTCAAAAATGAAAACTGTAGAGGAAGCAAAGAGTCTATTGTCTGCTCTTTCTGATGGTAACCAGTTCAGAGCAACATATATTCTGGATAATAATTCAAGTATTGAAAACCTAATTGTCAATATTGGCAACCTATATTGCCCTGAGACAAAAGAACATGGAAAAATGGTGCTGACCGATTTTAGAATCGAAAACAAAAGGGGAAGGCAGTATTTGAAAGTGACTTATAGCTGTATGCATCCGAAATGCCGTGCTAAACGCTTCATTAATAAGTATCTTCCCAGATTATGGAAAGAGTCCAAAGACCTACTCACAAATATCAGACTAGTTAATGTGGGCCTAAAATAAAATCCTGCTTCTTTGATCTATTCGTATGTGGATAGGAATCATAGTTTGTCCTAATTATAAGTAGCCATGTCTTTTCTGGCGCAAGTTTTTCTTACCCGTTCGACATCTGTCTAATATGATTGCAAAGCTAAGTGAGAGTATCCATGTCAAACTTCGTAACCCAAATACGGCAATTTCATCAAACCTATCTTAAATATAGTGGAAATAGCAAATCAATGGTTTCTTGTTTGGAACAAGGATTGTTTTCCTATCACCCATTAATCGATACAGCCATATTTCGGGAGTTTCCGAGGAATATGGACCCAGAGGCGGCACTTAAGTTTTGGAATGAAACATTTGTCAGGTACAGATCTGATGAAAAACACATTGGGGAAGTCTTCCGTATTCTGGTTCGTCAACCAGAAGTCTACTATTTGCCTTATTATGTTTTTCAGCATGAGCTTAGAAGTCACAGATTCCCTCTGTCGATTTCCTTTTTTGGAACTATGTTAATATTCTATAATTCAATCGCAAATCAACTCTTTTTGAAAGGACTCAAAGCAAGAAAAATGGGAAGATTTGACGACAGCATAAAAGTCTCATCGCTTTTGTCCCAGTTCGAACAGACTATCAACAATCTGTTGGTTTCTACACGACATGTTTTGGAAGGTTTGGCTTTGTTTAACCATTTTATTTTCTTAGGGATAATACTGCAAGAGGCGAAGATTCCGAAACCAGCCAAAACGGCACTTAAACTTGTTGTTGAAATAGTAGATCAGAACAAGAAATACGATCCACAAGCACATATTTATGAAATCGGTTTTCGGCATGCGATGGAAATCGACAGGAAACTTGGTCGATGGGGCGTAGAAATAGCTTCGATGTACGCTTTAAATCCAGTATATAATATGATAAACCCCTATCATATCCCAAAAGATCATCTTCCCCTGGAAAGGTTCGCGTCGCTATCAAGACTGCCCATTGAAACTGAAATCAAGAGAGACGAACCCAACGAGGTACTTCAATTCATTCAGTCTGAGCTTAGGTGGGACGGTTGGAAAGCTTCAAGAAATCTAATATTGAGCAATATATCGAGAGAATTGTCCGGGTTGCCCATACCTTCCGATGATTTTGTTAGGCCAGCGGAAACCAGCAGCCATTATATCCCAGAAATGGTGTTGATTTATGACCAGACCCGATTTCTTTCCAGAATGAATGCAAGTGATCTAATCACTTTTTTTCAGAATTTCACATTTACAATTCTTAGAAAACAAGAAGAAAACATGTTGAAAAAAGGGATCATGACAATGAATGATTGCCCGATCAAGTTATTATTTTCAAGTTGTGCCGAATGTCTAAATATGACTAAAGGGCTTGCTCATGATAAAGTGTTGAGAATATTTAAAGAAGAATTTAATATTGAGATTCCGAACTGCAAACTCTGACCTGATTTCACTCGCACGTTAAGCTAGAAGCGCTCCAAGATGCTGCTAAATTGGTCTAAAATGGTTTTTATCCTTCTTTCGTCATTATAGGTGTATTATGGACTCTTTTGATAAGTGAATTTTAGATGTGTTGAAAAATGGTGAATCGCTGGAGTCCGATCAACTCCTTTGGGAAGTTGGTTTTTCACGCAACACTCTGCGCCTGCACATCGCGGGGTTGAAACGCCAAGGAATGATCGTTCAAGCCTTGAAAACCAAAAAAAATGGCCCAGGGGGATTTGAACCCATGCCCTACTGGAGATATCACCCGTAAAATTCTTTTTTTTACATTGTATAACTAAATGTGCTTTCATGAATGCAGCTGCGGAATATACCATCACACTAAGGATTAATTTTGCCGCAGTCAGAACATTGTTTGTAAGGTTCGACTTCCCCAGGGCTAATTGTTCTAAACTTTTTCTCAATATTCGCATGTTGGCATTCTGGTTTATCCCCAAAAGTAAAAGAAACATTTAGATGCCGACCACTTGTTTCACCAAGACGACATGCAGCAATAATAATTTCTCGGGGATATTCCACACCACAGGCCTTAGACACTATGTCTCTCAAGAAATCGATTGCAAAAGGTTCTTGTTTTGCTTTCGTGATTTTTTCAAGGTAATTTAGGAATCTTACATTTACTACGGGCAAAAATTTCAAGCTTGTTTCAACCAAAAAGCTGGCGTTTTTCCGTCTCGTTAGAAGTGGATACATAAAAACCTCTGTGCAAGACTCTGTCTCAAAAAGAGCTTGCTTGTTGAGCATGTTTTTTGCATTCTTCGGCCTTGTACTCTCTGTACAGGATATTATGCTAATCATCTTTTGTTGAGTCGAATCTCTTGGTATATTTTTTTGTTTCACTTTCTTTCTTAGCTTCAACAGGGTCAAGGCCTGTCGCTCTAGTTCTTCAGCTTTTTTGATCTTGAGGAGCGAAGATTTGGCAACAAAAGGGAAATCGCGCAAGTACGTCATATAGCCCTTCATATTCAAGGTCAAAAGTGAATTCAAGGTGTAGAGGCATTTTCTTTGGAATTTTTTGCCGTTCTTTTTCGATGAACAAAATCGTCTAATATATTTTTGTTTTCGTAATTCTGGTAATACATGTTGCGTTTCAAACCCCTTTGATTTCAATTTTTTGGTTATGGTCGACTCGTAGACTCCTTTTGGGTGCTTTTCTAAGAAGTCCAGAACAAACAAGGCATTTGGTGCAAGGTATTCTTTCACGTTATTTCACGCAATCGCACTTTCGATTTTTTCCAATTTAAAATTAAGGAGGCCATTGTGAAAACCTAAATGGTATATAACGTGTAATGGTGATCGGAGAATTCGTTTTGTGGTGTTTTTTCAAGTTTTTGTCCAGAAATGTCTTCAATGACTTTTTGAATCCTTTCCTGCTTTACTCCTCCAAGGTCGTCAGTTGTTACCAGTTGTTCATATTTTCCGTTAGCCTTGTACCAATCGCGTCTCGCTTTCCAATTTGCCCAGTATTCTCTTGTGTCTAGTTCGCCAAGGTGTTCCCAGTAATAGGTTTTATCGCCAATGTATACTGTGAAATCAGGCTTGATCTTTTCAGGCCCTTTCTCAAGGAACAATGGTTCTTCATAGTCAAATTTGAGTCCGCTTGATTCAAGTGCTTTGAAAATTATGTATTCAATCTTAGATCTAACCCGTTTTCCTTTTGCCGGCTCGAAAATATCTTTGGCACTTATGGGTAATTCAAACAACGATGTGTTTCTCTCAAGAATCGCCGAACGATCTCTGGCTTCTTCAAGTATTGCCCGACCCTCTTCCTCCAGAAGGAATACTGTTGTTGATCGCTTGGCTCGGGTCAGTGCTGTATAAAGCAACTCCTTTGAGAGCAGCGATTTTTTCCCAGGCAAAACAAGGAAGACGTCTCTAAAGTCACTGCCTTGAGCCTTATGCACTGTTATTGCATAGGCGAGCTCATAATCTTCCTCTTCTTTGATTGGCTTATAGTATGCGTTGCTGTATAGCGGCTCTTCTTGATCTGTGAAGAAGTATTGCCTAAAGCGATTGGATTTGAACTGGTTATTAATGACGCCAATTGAACCATTCGATAGCCTCAATGATTTATTATAATATTCATTCGTTAATCTCATTATTTTATCTGAATGTTTGAAACGAAAGGGATTTCCCCTGAAAAAAGCATTATCGGACCAGTGCCCTCTCGGGTAAGCGGTTTTAAAGAAGTTGCTGAGAGCCATGCATCCAAAACGCTCAGTTCTATAAGGCGTTATTATTTGAAAGTTCTCAATGCCCTGCCAATCGTCTTTCGTAACCCAGCCTGAAGGTTGCAGTCCAAAAAGCAGGTTGATTTTTTGGTTTTTGTCATATTCCGAAAGATCATGGCTCTTGGACAACTCTGTCAGAATTACTTTATCTAGTCTTTTATCGATCTGTGATTGGAGATCGGCTATAGTTTTCCATTTTTCAATAGCTAAACCTTCGCTTATGTCACCTTTCTTTTTCATTAAGTCGTCCAATAGCTCGTTGTAATAGCGGTTTTTGCCAGCAAAGATGTCAGCGAATTCTATAATTTTGGGATCCAACTCATTCCTGCAATTAGTTAGAAGCTTAATGTAATTGTTTTCTCTGAACTTAGTATTCAGCTTTACAAATTGGATGATGTCATAGTATGGTTTCCCAAAGCCTATTGGTGGAAGCTGGTTCTCATCACCGACCATTATAACCCTGTTAATCTTTCCTATACCGTTGAGCCTTAGCATCATAAACAGAGTTGCAAGCTTTTGTAAATCTATCATAGAGGATTCATCGATAATCAAGTTTTGCATGCGCTCAGTTTCTCTGCCATTAATCAGAATTTTCGCAAAGTCTTGAAGAACCTCGCGGTAGCCATTTTTGTTGGAATAGACGAATCTATCTATTGTCTGAGCATTTTTCGCGCCGCAATCAAGCTTGAGCCGAAGCGATGCCTTTCCCGTTGGAGCGACAACTACCGCTAACTCTTGTTTTTTGTTGAGCTCTTGAATTATCTTCTCAATTACCTTTGTTTTTCCTGTGCCTGGTTTACCTGAGATTATGTAAAACGATTTCTTTAGAACATTCTTGAGGACTTTTGTCCTTTCTTCTATGAAAACCTCTTCGTTGAAGCATTTTAAGTCCTTTTCCAATTCTTCCGCTTGAGCCTTGACGAAATCGTCTATCTCAGCGATTTCTACTCTATGGTCTTCTCGTTCCAGCAAAGTGGTGATTGTATTTCTAACTATTTCCTCGGCTCGCAGCGTTTCGTTCAGGTAAAAGAAATGCTTGCCTGCGTTTGGAACGATTTTTAGTTTGGCGTCAAAGTGTTTGATGTAATTAGGAGACAGCAGTTGATCCTTTGTTAGTCTGAGTTCTCTTTTGTGGAATAGCGGATATTCAAGTATGTTATCGTAAACATCTTCAGTTACCGCAAAGCAATCGCCTTGGGAGCCTCTAAAATACAAATAGTCTTTTATTACAGCACGAAGTCTTTCCGGGCTTCCAGAGGCAAGATTCTGAAGACGAAGATTTCCCTTGATGTATTTCTCAGGAAAAATTCCAATGTCAATTTTGAAGAGGTCGATTGAATCATCCTTGATTTCTTCTTCATCGAGATCTTCGTCGGTGAGCTCAAACTTGTACTCTTCACATAGAACATAGGGATTCTTCACTATCTCCTCTGTCGTGACATCCCTTGAAAACGATTGCTTGTTTAAGGTTATTATGTTGTGGATTTGTTGTTTCTTAAGCGAAAACAGTGTGAGCTTCTTTAACAGGTCATTTATCGCCGTGTGTTGCGTATAGTTTATTTGTAGTTGGCAAACTTCGTCTGTGAAGTCTCTCATGTAGGCTGGGACGCTGTCACCTTTCAGAAGCTGGAATGTTTTTTCACAAAGGTCTTCGCCACTTTGAAGGCTTGCCTTTATCATTTGGAGGAATGGCTCTGATTTCCATTCTTCATTATCCATGATGTATTCAAGCACCAATGGAAGGCTGGGATATAGTCCTCGCCTTTTCCACGCTTTCTCCAGTAGCTGTTCAATTAGCTTCTGTTGTTTGTCGAAGTTGACAATCCCGTGGGCTTGGATTATGTCAATGGCTTTTCTCATTTTTGTGAGTAGATAAATGCATTGGTCATCGCTTATGTCTGCAAGAACATATTTAAAACCAAAAACAAGCGATTCTTCATCGATTAAAACTTTCATTTCGTCAAGTTTTGCTCTTTCTTCTGGGTGCTTGTCAATATATTCAAGGTATTCATAATATGGCAACCTTATGCCGCTGTTTTCAAAATCGGTAGAAACTTGCAATGCCCAATTCATCGTCGGAAAATACTGCATAAGATTTCGGCTTCGCTCTTCATTCAGTTCTTCGTCTGTAAACTTGAAGTCTTGTGGAATGGGCGGTTTTATCTTAACTTCCGAGCAACCGATAAGGGCGTATTTTTCTTCATCTCCCGAAATGGGGTTATCGTAGTTTAGATAGTAAAATATAACCGATTCTTTTGGCTCAAACTTGTCGGTAAAATGTTCGATTCTCTTGACTAGGTCTTTCTGGTAATTACCCATTGCTTGTCTACGTTCTTTCGAATGGACGAAAGAGAGCCTAAAGGGCCAAGAGAAGCAAGAATACGGTTCCAGTTTTTCTTCGATTTGCTTGCTCTCTTCGTATTTCTGGAAAGGATGAGTGTGAACTATTTTGTGAATTTCTGGCGAGAACGCAGCACAGCTCCAGTAGCAAGGGGGCAAATAGTCAGGTGTCAAGCTGTCCATTTCTGCGCCGGAGTTGGCTCCCTCTTTGACCAGATCTTTATTCCGCGCGATTCTTTCTGAGAGGACCGAGCGCGCAGCAGTGCAGTAAAAATTACCAGCGGGATCTTGGCATATTTTGCCGTTCCATCGGTTGTCATGCCAAACGACTCTAAGTGTAAAGTGACTAACCATTTTACTTTACCCTTTTCAGCGTATTTGTACGTCTACACATAAAGAATTTATGTATTAGAGCTAAGCATGAATTTTGAAAGCCTAATACATCCATTCCTTGAGAATATCGACACTTAGTCTTTGGTAACAAGCTGAAACTCAAAATAGTCCCCAGACCGTTTAGGCCTCTCGGTTGAAGCCAGCTGAGAGCAAAGACGATAGCTTTACGTTTTTAATTGCTTTTACCATAAAAAGCGATAATTTATAAAAAAACTGTTTTAGCCGTAATATTTCTATTCATAAAGAGTCAATTAATGCTTTTATACGAGCGTCATTATTTCCCAAAGCTGAGAGTGCAATCTCACGGCAATTATTCTCAAACCATTCAAAATATGTCAAAATTGGTCTTGCTCTCTCAGGACAAATATCTCTCCACCGATGAACATTTTGGAGGATAGCCTGTAACTTTTTTTCAACGGTTTGATAATCCTCAAGAAATACTTCAAGCCATATGTTCCTAGCTGACATTATTATCCCTTTTTTAAGTTCAATTTTTGAATAAGTGCAAAATAATCGCTCATTATTAGCGCCGTATACTTGCTCCCAAATTATTTTATCCCGAACGGAGTCAACAAGTCCAGCGACACGGGGGTCAACATCTTTTTTACAAGCTATAACTTGCCCAGCCTTTTGCATGACCAAAATACGATAACTGTCAAAAATTGAGAAAGCCCTGTAAAGTCTATCTTGTATACCTGAGATATTATCGTTTGCTACATCGTATTCTATTCCTTTCAAACAATCAATAAGATTATTCTTTTCAGCGCAAAGGTTTTCTTCTTGAATTTTAGTCCAAAGATGTGAATTATTCCTCATATTAGCGGATAACTCTGTTGTCGGATAAAAGTTTTTTCAAAAAGTCCATTATAACTATCTCCACAAAATCCCCGAAACTCTGCGATCCTTCTTCTATGCTTCAGTTGTTTTCCGAACGTTTAAGGTCAAGTCTCTTGGGATTTAAACCCAAAAAGGAAGAAGTTATAGATAGCGATAAAATTGCTCCGTAGACTCGAATAAGGAAAGCTATATCTATTTTCATCTACGCGCGAGATACGCGTTGGTGATCACGATCCAGTCCTTCCCTTTCATAGCTAGTGGAAGAAAACGCCATACATCTTCATTCACATAAAACGAAACTACAGAACGGCGTCTTATACTTGAGTCAACAAGATCACATACGAAGTTTTGAGCTTTCTCATAATCGACTATCTGGTTTCTACAGGAATTAATCGCTCCAATCAATGAGAAGTCCTCTGTCGTTTTAGCAAGCTTTGTTGCTATCTTCAAGAAGCTAGTGAGCGTTCCAGATTTCGCTAGTACAGTAGCTGTGGCGTACTCCTTCTCATGTGGTAGCTCACGAATAAGCTTGAACTCATTTACAAAAAAATTGTCGACATCTATATCAACACATTTACCTAAGGTTTTAACAAGCATTCTCAACTGAATGGAATCTTGCTCGATTCTATTTAGCAAGATGGCTGAAGCTGTGTCTCCCACCTCAAAGTGGACCGAATCTTCGACACGTGCCGAGCAAGCAGGAAGACTGACTTCTCTATGTATGCATATTTCACGGAGTTCACCATCTGCTCGCGAGCCTACATAATTACCCTCTTCTTTGCCCTTATCGTCTTGTGCCATGAATTTTTGAAGAAAATCAAGAACATCTAATTCTCCAAATTTATCAAATAATTTTTCTTGATCCTCCACGGTTAGCCTCTTCGACAACACGACTTTTGGTGTGAATACAACTTTATCTGTTTCATCTGGATCAATCGATGCCTCAAGCGTCATGGAATAGAGAGGATTCTCGCTGGTCTCCCTGCTCCATTCTCTCTTAAACTCTTCGTAGACCCTGTTCTTGTGTTCCAAAGGATCAAATAATTCTCTTTCAAGTTCACCGAGAATGACTCGTGAAACAGCAGTCTTGATATCATCTAATTTGTACGGATAATCAGGCAACAGTTCGTTAATCCCTTCAAAATCGACAAGCCCCATATCGACAGCTCGCGATCTTGATTCAGGACTTATACTTTGCCATGATTCTAGCAAAGAAAATAGGTGATTAAGCCGGTCATTCTGTTCCCAAAGCTCGCCTGGACGTCGTTTCTTAAAAGAAGACAAATAATCCATCGCGAATGGAATTAACATGCGTACTATAACATCTGAGAATGAAGTCTTCTCCAGTAGCTTAACATACAATAACTTGAGATATTCACCATTTCCAACTCTCAAACTTTTTCTTAGTAGATCATTGCTTAATGGTTGCGGTTGAGAAGCTATCTCAAGCAACTTGTTGACTAGCGCCTCGTCTCCTTTGTCGAGGGCATCTGTAATGAGTTGTTTAATCTCCTCTGTGGAAACTACTCGGAACCCTTGGTTTGCCTTGCCGCTTGACTGAGGTGTTGAGGGTTCGAAAACGACGTGGCCTTCTGTAAGCCATGCCCAAAACGCAGCTTCCTTCTCTTGACTAGTGGAAAAGGTAACCTCGCTCATGCATGTGATTTGGATTAAACACCTATATAAATGTAATCATAACGAGAAGTAAAGTTAAATCAGTTTGTAACATAGCAAAGCTTAATTATTTGATTAACTAGTAATATAACATAGCAGTAAATGGTAACATATGTCATCGCTTCTGAGAGAAATCGATTCGACTAACAGAAATTTAGAGGGCATTATTTCATCTGGGGCCAAGACGCAGAACCCTTTAACTTTCAGATCTGTTGATTGGCATCTTACAACAAGATGCAACTACAACTGCAAATTCTGTTTTGCCCAAAAATTAGACAGAGAAACTTGTGATCCAAGATTTATCGAAAAAGTTCTGAAAAATCTAATGTCACTTGGAATCGAAAAAATAAATTTTGCAGGTGGCGAGCCCTTGCTGCACCCATTATTCTTTGATATTACAAAAACAGCCAAGGAATTGGGCTTTGTAGTTTCTGTTCTTTCAAATGGATATTATTTGAACAAAGATATCGTTTCTAAACTATCGTTATACGTTGATTGGATTGGGCTTTCTGTGGACTCAGCGCATGAAGAGGTTGAAATGGCACTGGGTAGAGGAAACGGAAATCATGTGAAACACGTTACAGAACTTGCAGATATCGTGCACAAAGCAGGGGTCAAGCTGAAAATCAATACAACTGTAACAAGGTTGAACTTCGCTGAAGACATGCGACCTCTTTTGAAGAATCTCATGCCCGAAAGGTGGAAAGCATTCCAAGTGCTACACATAAAAGGACAAAATGACCGTTATTTCAATGAACTTTCTATCACGGACAAAGAGTTTGGTCATTTCAAATCAGTCAATCAGGTTTGTATTGGGGAAATAGAACCAGTTTTCGAGAGAAATCATGACATGATTGACTCGTATTTCATGCTCTCTCCTGGAGGGAGGGTTATGAGTAATCGGGATGGAACCAATGATTCCTTAACTTCGCTTGATAGAATCGACAAACAAAATATGTCACAACTATTGGATGTTCAAAAATATGTTCAGAGGGGTGGCATTTACTCTTGGTAGTTTTAAGACTGTTCCAGTTCTTTCGAGTGGCCGTGAGAAAAGGAAAGAGTGGAAAGATGACGAAAACTGATGCCGCAAGGATCCAATTGAACGCTGCTAAGACAGGTAACAATCAAGATTCGCTTGTAGAGCGCAGTCCGCTGGATATCGAAACGAAGCATGAGAAACCTCGAGAGCAATCTCAACCCCTCTTTTCTTTGTTCACAAACAAGGAGGCTTGCTTTGAATCAGAGTATTGGTGAATGGATGTCGAACGGGTTGCAATCATTTCACCCCTCCAAAGAAATCGTTTTGCGGGGTCTTCGTCACATCACGGAAAAAACGAGACAAGATCTCTTTTCAAACAATTGGCATACAAAGCAGAACGCGGTTGGTCAATTGTACGAAGCAATAATCTACGAGCGTGTCTTGGATTTGACGAGGGCAGACATAGGCTACGCTTTAATTAAGAAGGGAAACGATGTTTGGTGGCGAAACCGCGCCCGCCCCAAGCTTGGTCAAGATGGTTTGTTTTATGATCACAATGGCGCCACAGTTGTGCGAGGCAACGGGCAGGACCTAGGCGAGTTCGACTTACTCTTAACGAATCTGCAAGGTGAGATTGCGTTTGCGGAAGTTATAATCTCAGGAAACAACATCCGAGAGCTTGAAGATGAAGTTGAATACAAAAGACGCTTGCTGAAACATCTATTTTCCGAGCGTGTTGAATTTGTGCTAATCACCTGTTCTGAAATCCAAAATAAAATCGTCGTAAAACGAATTGCGAGTAAACCAAGAAGTTACTTAGCAATTACTGGCGGATTAGACGAACTTCTATCTAATCTTAAACGAGAAGACATATCGAAGCCAACTCCAAACCCAAGTCATGGATCTCGGTCGGTTCTTCTTTCAAGCCTCAAACAAAACGAAATCAAATACTCGGAACTACATAATAGATGCCGAGACGAGATAGTCAACGCGGTGATTAGGGGTGCACCTGTTTTCTTTGAAGAAGACTCTTGGCTCATTAAGCGATTAGTCCTTGGGTCACTTAGCGAAGCAAGCAAAAGAAGCCTTTTAGAGGATAAAAACATAGTTGTGAAAAAGGAAAGGCTTAACTCTGATAACTCAAGTGGCTTTTCCAGATTTGTTTTAGCTCTTCGCATGCCAGAACTCCGTCCTGAGGTATACATTAAAGTGCTACAGAAGCCAGTTTATTTGAAGATGGGACCTTTGACTACCTCGACTTTTGAGTTTGAAAGAAATATACGCCGTAGCCGAACAGCGTTCTTCGACTGGCTAGAAAACGTCCAACCTGAAATCGGACCAGATCTAATGAACAATATCTTAAACAGATATCTCAAGGATAACGTCGTGAGAAGTAGACGAAAGCTAGGCGAGTCACCAGAAATTAATTGAAAGTAACTGCATTTGAGTCGACCGAGATGAAGCATGAAAGAACTGAAGAAAGGCAGCGCGCTTCAAAGAAGTTGGCATTGAAATGTAATTTCAAAGAGCATTTTAAATAATCGTTTCGTTGAAATGTTTAAAAAAATACTCTTTTGTTCACAATTTCTCTTGGCAACCGAAAAATAAGCTATGCTTTCCATCGAAAAAACCATAACACGAATTTTTTTCAATCGGTTTATAACCAAGAAGCAACAGTAGCGAATATTCTTTTAGAACACAAGCACGATTATGAGCTAAGATATTATGGACGTGTTTGACATTTCTTGTTTCAAGGTGCTTTTTCCATGAAAGCCCCGCTAGACCGCCATCACCGTTAAAGGGGTCATCGAAATTACTAATACCGAAATTTCTGACTTGTAACTCTTTTTTTACCCTGTTTACCATTATGTCTCTTTCAAAGATAATTTCTCTTCCCAGAAGATTGCTCAAAAGTGCCATGTCGAACTCCGCGTTAAATGCGTAATATGGTTGGACTCTTTTTTCTAATGACTGTTCAACTTCATTTATAAACTGATTATCCGTTGCTTGGCAGGTTTTTGCAATGACTTCAACATAGTCTTTATCCAATATGCCAAAACTGGTTGCATGGTGTTTTGAGTATCGGTAAGCTCCTTCGAGGTAATTTATGAAAGGTCCGCCATCACTTTCCAAGTCAATTACTGCGCCTTCAAAACTTCGGTATTGTGCCTGATACTTTTTCATTATTTTGGGAAGCGCCATTTTGTATCTGAGAATGCCGGAACAGTTCTCGATCTCTGAAGAAGTGCAGAAGGTAGCCATTCACATCGCTCATATAAGTAAAAGCAATTTCGTATTTAAGCTTTCTTAAGATATAATAAACAACCTTAAAGCACCACGGTTATGGCAAAGTATTCGCCTTTCGCAGAAAAGGCAGGCATGCAAAAAATTGCTGAACATCAATCAGTCGAAAGCGTTTCTCTGGTTTCTAGTGCGCTTTCAGATTTGGGTTTTGATTTGCAACTTATAGGCAGTGAACGATACGTCAAGGGAAAACTTGAAAGCCTAAGCTCTTCACAAATAAGCAAACTCAAAGAATCATTCATAAAAAATAAGCATCCACGATTCAAAAAAGAGTTTTTCACTCTTAAGAATCCAAGAACCGAACACGTTAGGCACATTACGCTTAGAGGCGACCATAACAACAATAAAATGGAAAGAATGAACGGAGAAATTCGAGACAGAGAAAAGACAATGAGAGGACTAAAAACTAAAGACACAGCAATCCTTCAAGGCTATCAACTGTTCCACAATTATATTAGACCGCATGAAGGCTTAGACGGAAAAACACCCGCTGACGCTTGCGGAATAAAGGTCGAAGGCGAAAACAAGTGGAAAACCCTGATACAAAACGCAAGCAAGAGCAAAAAATAGTGGATTATAACCCAGAAATCAAATCGTGTATTGCCTTCAAGTATGTTTGATAAGATGCCTTTGGGATTACAGTTTTTTTACCATGTACATCATAAGGAACTCCAGGTTTGAGGGAGGATATTGGAAGTCCATGATGAGAGCAGATTATGGATAATGTGTGATTGTCTGGGATATCAACGTAAAGGTTTGTATTTTTGGAAAAGGGAACTGTTTTGGTTGCAGCTAGAGCATTTGTTCTTTTCTTTATCTCATCGAACATTGCGCTGAATCCTTTTGAAGCTTTCATGCCGTATTGTGTGCTTCTGTTGAATACGACTAAATGTATTTCTGGTAGCTTAAATTTCCAAGTTTGTGCATTTGTGAAAAAGTTGAATTTTTGGTACTGAGGCGGAACATTAACACCGTACACTAATCTACCGATGTTATCAATGGCTCTCGCCGATGAACCATCTGCGCTACAGGGTACTGCTAATCTTTCAGAAGCAAGTATGGCTAATTCCGTGTAAGATGCAAAGCTGGGGTTACAATCTATGAAGAACATAGTGTCTTCGCCCAGTTTCTTCTTGATTTCTTCGATGAGGTCAATTACCCATGAATGAACTGATTTCCATGCGTCTGGCGGTTGTGGTAATATGCTGATTTGATTTATCACCTGAGCTTGTAATTCGAGAGAAGGGTCGCCTGCAATGAGGAAAAGGTTTGGGGGTAAATTGTTGTTGTAACCCATAGAAAGGGGATTTATTAGATACCCAGCTTCCGTGCCTGTAAGCTTGTAAGGAGATGAAATTCTATCGTCGAAATAACCACCTATTGTTTGTCTTGTGGGTTTCTGATTAAGTAGCGCGTCAAGAATAGTAGAACCTCTACCGTTCCCACCCAAAATAATCTCACTTACATTAGCTTGTGGGCATAAGTCTATTATGACCACATTTTGTTTTGGGTTATCTTGCGCATATTCTCCTGCCATCATAAAAGTAAGAAAAGTTTTGCCAGTGCCGCCTTTGTTATTCCAAATTGCATATCTCATGCTGTGTGTTATACCCGAACTTGTATTAATTTTTTTAGTAAGACATTTTGTAGTGTCTCTCAGTATCCTCATAGTAAAACCCATCCCACGAAAGTTAACACGGAGAAAAACCATCCCACGGAACTTAACAGAAAAACCCATCCCTTAAGAACTTAACAGAACCTGGAAAAGGCCTGATAAAATGGTGACGTGATTGAGGATTATGGGTTTGCTTTACTCTTTTTAGTCTTTTTTTTTTCGGCATTTAATTTATTGTTTTAGCGGAAGCTATTTACTAACGGGGATATTGATAGTAGATTACTGAATGCTGCAAAAGAGGGGGCTGTTGATGCAGGGTCATTTTTGTCAGAAAGATGGATCTTTGGTGGCCTCTCAGAATAATCAAAGAATGTTTGACGTAATCTCTAAAACATGGAATCCTGTCATTGGATGCCTGCATTCTTGTTCCTATTGTTGGGCAAGAAGGTTAGTAGAAACGAGGCTCAAAAGTTCGGAAAAGTACAAAGATGGCTTCGTGCCAAAGATCGTAGAAAAAGAATTGAATAAGAAGTTCCACGATCAGTTTGTTTTCGTCTCCGACATGGGTGACTTGTTTGGAGAATGGGTGCCCTCAGAATGGGTTGCCAAGGTACTGCGCGCTATCAAGCAAAGCCCGGATAGTACATTTTTGTTCTTGACCAAGAATCCGAGGAAATACAAGGATTTTATTGGTTTGTTTCCTAGTAATGTAGTTCTTGGAGTTACACTCGAATCAAATAGAGAATATTCGATTTCCAAGGCGCCCTCTTCATTTGACAGGTACAGGAGCATGGCAGATATTGAGTTTGAAAACAAGCTTGTTTGTGTGGAGCCAATTATGGATTTTGACTTGGAAACATTTGTGCAATGGATCAAGGAAATACGACCAGCCATAGTCTATGTTGGATATGACAACTATAACAGCAGGCTCAATAATCCAAGTCCAACAAAGACTGAGCAACTAATAGGCCAGTTGAAAGCTTTTACAAAAGTGCGAACAAAGTTTTAAGCTGTTCGAGTTGTGAGATTTAAAAATGGGCTATGCTTAAATGATTAGCACTGGTTTTGATGTGCATGCAAAAGAAGCCCAACAGGTGCTGGGAAACCGAAGACTCACTTCATATTAAATACCATGATGAGGAATGGGGCGTTCCACTTCATGATGACAATAAACTATTTGAGTTTTTAGTTCTTGGAGGTTTCCAAGCGGGGCTTTCTTGGTGGCTTATATTGCAAAGAAGGGATGCTTTGAGAGAAGCTTTTGATAATTTCAATCCATGTAAAATATCCCAATATTCTTCGAATGATATTGAACGCCTGCTAGAGTCAAAAGGCATAATCAAAAATAAAGCTAAAATTAACTCTGCAATCAACAATGCCCGAGCCTTCTTGGAAGTTAAAAAAGAGTTTAAATCTTTTGATGGTTTCATCTGGCGATTTGTCGATGGACGTACAAGAATCAATTTTTTCAGTAAGTTATCAGATCTACCAGCAGAAACAGAGGAATCGAGAACAATGAGCAAAGAGCTGCGTAATAGAGGTTTTCAATTTGTTGGACCCACGATATGTTATGCTTTCATGCAAGCGACTGGAATGGTAAATGATCACTTAGTCAATTGTTTCCGCTATTATGAACTCCAAAAGCAGTGAAAAAAGCTTAGACACTGCCTTATTTTTCACAACTTTATGATACAATAAGTTAAATAGTAAAATTGATAATTCAACAATCATATGTCATTCACTTTCATAGATCTGTTCGCAGGTATAGGCGGAATGCGCATTGCCTTCCAAAACCTCGGAGGCAAATGCGTTTTTTCATCAGAGAATAACAGATTCGCCTGCAAGACATATTTTGAAAACTTCCGCGACATGCCTGCCGGGGATATAAAAAAGATTGATGAGCATAAGATTCCCGACCATGACATTCTACTTGCTGGTTTCCCCTGTCAGCCTTTTTCGATATCAGGCGTCTCGAAACTGAAAAGTCTAAACATGGCCCATGGATTTGAGAACGAAACAAAAGGAACCCTCTTCTTTGACGTAGCCCGAATCATAGATGCAAAACGACCAGAAGCATTTCTCTTAGAAAACGTTAAGAACCTCCAGCATCATGACCAAGGAAAAACATTTGAGGTTATCAGGCAAACTCTTGAAGACGAATTAGGATATGACATTCATTGCAAAATAATTGATGCTCGCTTTCTCGTACCTCAGCATAGAGAACGCATTTTCATTGTTGGATTCAAGAAACCGAAGCCCTTTAAGTTTCCTGAAATTGAAGACAAAAAGCCCAAACTGAAAAGAATCTTACAAAAAAAGGTTGACCCAAAATATACCTTAACTGACCATCTTTGGGATTATCTGAAGAAATATGCTCTGAAACATAAAGAGCAGGGTAATGGCTTTGGTTACGGTCTTGCAGATCTTAACGGAATCACAAGAACCCTTAGTGCCAGATATTACAAGGACGGTTCTGAAATCCTGATACCGCAAAAAGATAAGAACCCGCGCAGATTGACGCCCAGAGAATGCGCCAGATTAATGGGTTATCCGAAAAATTTCAAGATACCCGTTTCGGACACACAGGCCTACAAGCAATTCGGAAATTCTGTAGTAGTCCCTGTTGTCGAGATAATTGCTGAAGCAATGATTCAATGCTTATTTAATGGTAAACGGCTGAATCCTGAAGCAAGATTAATAGAATTCTCTGGTAGATAGCAATTAGACTTACACAGATTATTTCAGAAACTGATTTTTGAAAATCTTATTAGCAAAGATAATAGATATGCAGATTACTGGAAGTGTTAAGAAGGGTGGACAAAAAAGTCGCAATTGAATATCTGCAAGGCATAATGGGCAGCAATAAAGCTATGGGACTTGTAGCCCAGACGGATTTTCGGAATTGGGTGCACAGCTGCGGTGGTAATGTTGAAAGCAAGTTTTTCAGCGGCTGCTGGGTAATGTCTCCTAAGGGGTCAACGGCAAGCAAAAGAATGTGCTTCTTTGTGCACGAGAAGATGGAAACACCTGATTCTCTGAAATCTTCGGTAGAGTTGCTTCTGGCTAATAGAGGCTTTCATGGACTGTGTGGATCACTAACCCGGTCAGGCTTGGGGGTTTTCTATTGTATTCCTATTGGGAATCCCGATATCAAAGACTTTGACAAGATTAACTGGGCCCTTTTTTCATATCAAAATGAAGACTTATTGCAGATGGATGGCGAGAAGTTTTTTTCATTATGGGCAGGCCACGGGCGTGCTGGAGTGGGAAAGAAATGGGACGAACAAGTTCAAGAACGATATGAGAAAATGGATCCTTCACTCTTAGAAGAACTTGCGCTTAATCAGATTTTTTATAACTCCTATTTCAAGAGACGAATGCAAAAACCCGCTGCAGATCCCTACGATGTTGATGGTTTTTTCGTTTCTTACGAAGGCAAGATTTTTCCGATTGAGATAAAGGAGAAGTTTCCCTTTGAAGTAAACAAGCTGAAACTCTTAGGCATCGATGTAGGTCGAATGCTGATGCTTTTCAGGATATGTCTTCCCTTGAACTGCAATGGCCTCTACATAGTAAGGGAGGTCGAAGATTCCGCTGAGAGGAAATATGTTGGATGGAAAATGATGACTCTGGATTCTATGATTATGAACTGCAACCTGAATCTGCAAGCAGGAGGAACTGGAATGACTGGAGGCGCTACTCAAACAGCAACATTTCCATATGCCGCGTTCACAGACCTCGCTCCCGAAGTGTTTTCTGACGAAAATCTTCATAACATCGGTGAGTTTTCAAGAACCATTAAAGAAAAAGCAGACAAATTCCAGAATGAAGTTGAGAGTTTTATAAAATCTGCATTCGTACAAAATAAAAAATCTCAGCAGAAGTTAAGCTAGTTGGCCAGTTTGGTGGGCTCATCAATTTCAAAAGATTTTTGTGACTTGGGTGCTGATAAGATCAAGGCAATCCGAAGATTACTTATTAATTGGGGAAGAGCTCATTATGCAGACTTTCCTTGGCGTTCAACTGAAAACAGTTTTCATGCGATAGTTGCAGAAGTAATGCTTCAGAGGACAAAAGCTGAACAAGTATTGCCAGTCTACACCTCTTTTACGTCTCTGTATTCTACAGCGAAAGAGGCAGCCTCTGCAAATCCACAAGAAGTACTAGGAATATTAGAATCCTTAGGTCTCAGATGGAGAGCAAGAAAAATTGTTGAATTATCCTCTGAAGTTGCCCTGAGAGGGAATATTGTTCCCGACGTATTTGAGGAACTAATTGGGCTTCCTGGTGTCGGTCCATATGTTGCATGTGCTTATCTGTCTTTTCACGTAGGAAAAAGGGCAGCAATTGTGGATGCTAATGCAGTTCGTTTATGGACGCGAGTGTTTGGCTTGACGCCTAGAAAAGAAATGAGACGAAACAAAGAGTTTCTTTGCTTAGTTGACAGAATTACACCGGCAAAAGGTTATAGAGTTTTTAATTACGCAGTCTTGGACCACACAAGAACCGTCTGCAAACCCAAACCTCTCTGCGAAATATGTCCTGTAAGCTCTTCTTGTTTGTATTACTTAGAAACAAAGCAGTCCAAAAAATAGTTCCAGCTTGTATTGCAGTCTGTTTTTGCAACAAAGCTTTTTGCCAACTTCGTTGATGATAATCTGAAAGAAAAAGGAAGAAATTGAGGGGTACCGAATGTCGTTAGAGAATTTGGACTATACATTTACTCTTCAGTTCCGAAACTATCCAATCGAATGGCTTCCGTTTCTTTATCTTTATGATGCTGATATTCCACTGTTTCCGCTTCAGTATTTTCATGCAGTTCGGGAAGATCTCCCTCAAGGTCATCATTACGGTGCAACTGAAAGGGTATTTGGTTACGTCGAGAGAACCCATTTTACCGGTGCTGAGCTTGAAGTTACAGTAGTATGCAACAAAGATTTAGCGAATCCGCACAATTCTGTATACCTTCGGCTTGCAAATATCGAAGTTGCGGAAAGATTAGGAATATCAAACCCTGTCACTCGAGTAGATCTAAATTCACCATTTCAACCTGAAAATAATCCAGCTAATTTGGTTTTGCCTCAAATATGGCAACGAGTCGTCGCAAATATTTTGGGTGACAAATTGCCGTTTGGTCGTTTCTACGACAGTATATTAGGACTAGGGCGTTGTGTGGCTAGCTTTAACTCGCCAGGTGGAAGAAAAGCTGAATGGATTGAAACCCATTATTATTGTTCTCGATTTGGAGAGAGAATCAAAATCGCTGATAATCTGCCCAAAATGGACTTTTATCTCTTACCAACTTTCAAAGAAGTGGTAGGTCCAAATTCTTCTTTGATCCTTTTCCCGAATTTCAGGAAATTAAAGTCGGCTGCCAAAGACTTTCATCGCAAGTTCTGCAGTGTTAAGGCCATTGGTGGAGGTTTAACTTTTTCGAAATTCAACAAACCCGGCAAAGGAAGCCTTAATTCAAAGAAATTACTCCGGTGTATAAATCAACTTAATTCTGCATCCGTTAATTCATTAATTCAATGCTTCAATGCATTCGACAAAGGTCCACCAAGAACTGTACTATTTCTCCTGATGCTAAATGACATAATTGCACATAGATTGTCACCACAGGATTTGACTCCGAGTCAGTTTGGTTTCATATACGATGGGTTGGGTCGGTCTTATCAGAGTCCCAAAGTAGTTGCTCTCTACGCTCAGCAATGCTTTGGAAATTCTTCAGCTTTTCCCATTGATACTTGGATGAAGACCCTCTTGAAATGGCCGTTGGCCGTTTATCCTGCAAAAGGTAAAAAAGTTCAAAATTTATTGGCAAACACTCAAAACCTTGGAAAAGTTGAGCGACTGTTATGGATTGCAGCGCAAGCTAGGAAAATCCATTCATCTCTGTGCAACGACTCATTATGGTGCATTAAGTATGATTCTTCGAGAAAACCACGGGGAGGAAATCCATTCGCATGCAATGCCTGTTACACACCCATAAGGGATTCCTGTCCAGCCTATGCCGAAATAGCCAACGATACTATTTCTTTCAACGCACGTCGTGGGAGAAATAAATTTGTTATCGAATCAAGCAGAAAGAACAATACAGCTGCCAGCCAGACCTTTGTTCTGTGCAAAGGAGTTGATAAATATGGTAAAGTTCATGATGACTTCACGCCAATTGATATGCCAACGTCATTCAAAGTCTTTCCATCACCGAACCATCGCGATCAAGCAATTACAGTAAGCCAATTCGTGCAAATCTACTAGCCATTGACAGAGCAAAAAGTAATTTATCCGCTAATCAATTTAAAAAGAGTTACTTTTACACAAGTCGGCGTTCGACTCCAAGACTTGTTCTGTTTACCTCATTCCAAAAATAGTTTGTTTCATTCTCATCTACTACAAGAGTCCAATTGTATTTTGCAATTGTAGTTTTATTACTTTCCAAGTTCTTCGGTGGCTGTCCTGTTGTCCTCAAGGTTCTAATTGCGAATTTGTTCCAATGTTTGGGATCGTCGGGCTCACTCAGTGCAATGGCCCTTGTGAATAAACCGCCGTTTGATCCACTAATCCACCAATCGGCGCCAACTCGCCGATGTCTTGTGGAATCGATTGTTCGATACCAAGAGTATTCCTCAAACCTTTTGCCGTAGATTTGTTCTTGTTCTGACATCTCTTTCCCTGTTAAGACGAATTCAGTCGAGAAGTAGCCAATTAAGTAGGCACCCCACTGATTTTTGTTTGCACCATACCTAAGTGTTGAAAAGAAAACCAAGTGTCGTCCTTCTTTTTTCAATTTCTCAAAAATCCTTCCGTCACTGGGACGATGAAGGTGACCATAAGTCAAATTCTTGAAGTTTGGACTAACAAGAGCTCTATGCGTGAGCTTTTCAGAAGGCACCGCCCACTTCAACCCTAATTCGTCATAATTTGGTGCTAGTTCTGCTGGTTTCACTTCGAATTTATCCTTCAAAGGAATTGGAATAAAGCTGAATTTTGCGTGATCGTCAATTGGGGCTCTGAATCCTCCCCACTCGGGTATTGTGTTCGCACCAACATTCAAAACTACGTCAACCATGTTTATCCGACTATATTTTCTTTATTGATTGAGAATGTTACGTTGACTGCCTCCGGAAATTCCTGACAGTATTCATTTTTCAGTATGTTGATTAGTTCAGATAACATTTGTGCTTCGGCTGTGACTTTGAGTTGATTTTAAATGTAAATTGTGAGTTCACAAATCTAATAATGCGTTTCGAGGGTACTTGTTACTGAAGTATAAATGCCCTTCATGTTAACAGAAGAACAGCAAAAAGCGATAAATCATCTTTCTGGCAACCTCCAAATCATAGCGTGCGCAGGCTCGGGAAAAACTGAAGTGGTTTCAAGGAGAGTTGCTGAACTTATAAAGAATGGAGCTAAACCTATTTCCATTGTTTCTTTTACTTTTACCGAAAAGGCTGCTGAAGAACTCAAAGCAAGAATAAGAGAGATTCTGGATTCTGAATGCCCCGAAAAAGCAGATCTCGGAGACATGTACGTTGGCACAATTCATAGTTTCTGTTTTGAATTGCTTAAGGAACTGGAACCACGCTATAGAGGCTTTGATGTCTTAGACGATCCTCAAAGGGTCGCTTTCATATCTATGCCTTTCAGATACTATCGGTCGCATCTAACGACCCTTCAGGGAAGCAAATACAGGGTAATATCCAAGTTTTTGCAGAGCTTTGATATTGTCAGAATGGAAGACATAGATATTGATGATTTATCCAATCCAGATTTCGCCGAATGCTGCAGAAGGTACGCAGATTTTCTTGAACAAGACAGATTTCTTGATTTCCAAGCCATGATATATAACCTCGTCAAGCTAATCGAATACGATCCATCAGCAAGAAAGGCATTACACGAAAGAATCAAGCATCTCGTAGTTGATGAATATCAAGATATTGACCAGCTTCAAGAGAAACTGATAAAGCTAATTTCGGAAGGCTGTGAAAGCCTTTGCGTTGTAGGTGACGATGATCAGTGCATCTACAACTGGAGAGGTTCCACAGTTGATAACATAATAAATTTCTCCCGAAACTACCCAGACGTAACTCAGGTTACGATTTCCAATAATTTTAGAAGCACAACACGGATTATTGATTGCGCAGGGCATTTCATCCGCCATAACAGGCGGAGACTTTCGAAAGAGATGAAGCCTCGAGACGATTCGGTCAATGTATCTCAGGATGATGATCTGTTTTACCGGCACTTTGACAATGAAAAAGAAGAGTTCACTTTTATCGTTAATAGGATAAATGCGCTGCTTGGAACAGACATGAATGATAAGAAAGGTACACCATTCTCGCTGTCATTGGGAGATTTTGCCATCCTAACTAGGACAAGAAACGAAGCTGCAAAAATAGTGCCCTATCTGGAGAGAGCAAACATCGACTTCGTCCTCGATATTGGCGGAGAAGTATTCAACCGACCTGAAGTTGTACTTGGCTTGAATTGTTTGGCTTATATTTTCCAAATACCCGTTGATGATGCTATTATAACGAAAGAGCAGCTCAAGCGTGAATATGTTCGGGTTTTTATGGATCGCCGCGAAGGAACTGAAAAGAGATATCCACTTGCCAATGCAGTTTTCTTCTTGGATGAAATTGAAAGGCTAAAATCAGGTGTTTTGAGAGTAATGGCTAAGGGAAGCCTTGACTACCTCGGTAATGGTCTTCAACCTTACTATCACGGGATCTTAAACGCATTTGGCGCTGAGAGGTTCGAGTTTGAAGAAGTCTACAACTTTCACTTGGCGATCTTGAGTCAGGCAATAGCAGATTACGAATCTGTTTGGAGGAGACTGAGGGCATCCGAAGTGAAGTACTTCTTCGGGTTCGTCTACGCTTATGGTGCTTTCAGTTATGCTGATACAAGTCATAATGATCCAAGCTTGGTACACGCAGTCAAGCTTCTCACTATTCATCGTGCCAAAGGCTTGGAGTTTCCGGTAGTTTTCGTGCCCGGATTTGTGACAGAGATGACTCCGAGATATGAAGAAACTTACGTCGATGAGCAACTTTACGATGTGGATCGCTACGTTGGCGATGTTGAAGATGAACGACGAGTTACCTATACTGCCCTCACTAGATCAGTGAAGTATCTGTTCATAACAGGTTCGTCGCAAAGAACAAAACGTGATGGCAGCTCTTATGCAAGAAGTTTTGAACCGCACCCGTTTATTTACGAATTAGCAAATAGTACCGGATTCTCCAATGCCCTTGATATTGAAAGACCAAGATCCGGATACCCAATTAGATTGCTCAGCAGTAGCCTTTTCCCAACTTCATTCAGTGATATGAATTGTTACCAGAGATGCGGTTACGACTACTTGCTAAGAAATGTCTATGGCTACCAGGCAGGAGTCCCGCCGGCTTTTGGATATGGCGCCAGACTCCACAACATTCTAAACATTATCTACAACGGCTATATCTCTTCCAAGAAGGTTCCGGAAAGTGCAGATGTTGACAGGCTTTTTGATGCCCACTTTTACTTAAGGTATGCCACTGACACCATAATTGACAATCTAAAGCGTGCCGGCACCAAGGTAATTAAGAATTACGTGGAATTAAACAAGCAAGACTTTTCAAAAGTCTTAGAAACCGAAAAGAAATTTGAGCTTGTTCAAGGCGAGGCATTGATAACGGGGCAAATCGATCTCCTCAAAAAATTCGATGAAAACGGCAACATAAAAGAAGTTGAAATTATCGACTTCAAAACAGAAAAAGAAATCGACCGGCTTTACCAGCAAAATCATGAACTTCAACTTAGACTATACGCTATCGCATGTATGAAATCACTAGGGCTTCACCCACAGCAGGCATGCATTCACCATCTTGACGGCAACAAAAAAATTTATGTTGATATTTCCCAACACGAGCTTGACAAGGCAGCCGAAGAAATAACTGGGGCAATTTCAACCATTATTCGCGGAGGATTCGATCCAAAGCCTTCAAAGAATTGCGAAGACTGTGACTGGAAAAAAATCTGCTCACGCAAAAGAAAGCCAAACTGACCTTTTTAAGAGCATTATTATCTGCAGCACTTTGCTGCTTTTTCAATATAGTCTTTAACTTCTTGAAGTAATGCAGGCGAATACAGCTGAAGACAAATAGTTGCTTTTTGCCCGCCTTTAAAGCGTACGATGAGCGTTTCTTCTTCTATTTCGGCTTTCTCAAAATCGCGTAAAAGGTACATTTCAGTGTCTTGCCTCTCCATGATGTTAAAGCGCGGGTTATGCTTCTCTTGTTGGATGATGAGGCGATGAGTGGTTAACCAGCCTACACCGTTTGCCAGCTTGTAGGATAAGATTGTCTTTTCTCCTGGAAAGCCGTCAAATTTCATAATGCTTTTTTAGTGGCTTA
>Ga0187886_1000693_pt1 | contig 37313 bp, 27 predicted proteins | sample June2016WEW_20_1_FD_133001 | JGI IMG/M metagenome (GOLD analysis project Ga0187886, IMG submission 133001) | Peatland microbial communities from SPRUCE experiment site at the Marcell Experimental Forest, Minnesota, USA - June2016WEW_20_150 | ecosystem: Environmental > Terrestrial > Soil >...
ACCTGCCAGCGGTGGAGCTTGGCCCTTTGTGGCTTGCACGTCGCTTGAGACTTCTGTTTTTCGCTCATGCGGGAACCGTTCGCCGCCAAAGTGCGGGTCCCTGCTCATTCTGAGGCGACTTCCTGACACCGAGGGGGCGGAAAAGGCGAGGGGCCGGCGGCGCCAGCCCCTCGCTCGAGGTAACGAACTGGTTGCGCCGCCCCCGCTAGCGCTTGGCGCGCGGGAAGGCGTTCCAGCCCTGATACACGGCCTTGTCGCCCAGCTCCTCTTCGATACGGAGCAGCTGGTTGTACTTGGCGACGCGGTCAGTGCGGCAGGGCGCGCCAGTCTTGATCTGGCCTACGCCGGTCGCCACCGCGAGATCGGCGATGGTCGCGTCCTCGGTCTCGCCGGAACGGTGCGAGATCACAGCCGAGTAGCCGTTCGCGCGCGCCAGCTCGATGCAGTCGAGGGTCTCGGTCAGAGTCCCGATCTGGTTCAGCTTGATCAGGATAGAGTTGGCGACCTTGCGCTCGATGCCGAGCTTCAGACGCTCGATATTGGTCACGAAGATGTCGTCGCCGACGAGCTGAATCCGGTCGCCCATCTTCTCGGTCATCTCGGCCCAGCCCTCCCAGTCGTCCTCGGCGTGACCGTCCTCGATCGAGACGATCGGGAAGCGCTCGCACATCGAGGCGTAGTAGGAGACCATCTCGCTCGGGCTCAGGTTTTTGCCTTCGCCCTCGAGCACGTAGCGGCCGTCCTTGAAGACCTCGCTCGAAGCCGGATCGAGCGCGATCGCAACCTTGTCGGCGTGACCGGCCTTCTCGACCGCTTCGAGGATGGCCTCGATCGCCGCCTCGGTTGAGGGCAGGTCGGGCGCGAAGCCGCCCTCGTCGCCGACTCCGGTCGCCAGGCCGCGCGAGGAGATGACACCCTTCAGGGTGTGGTAGACCTCGGCGGCGATACGCAGCGCCTCGGCGAAGCTCGTCGCTCCCACCGGCACGAGCATGAACTCCTGCAGGTCGATCGAGTTCTGGGCGTGAACACCGCCGTTGATCACGTTCAGCATCGGTATCGGCAGCGTGTTTGCATCCGGGCCGCCGAGCCAGCGGAACAGGGACAGGTCGGCGTAGCTCGCCGCCGCCTTGGCGACCGCCAGCGAGGCGCCGAGCACCGCGTTGGCGCCGAGGCGACCCTTGTTCGGGGTCCCGTCTAGCTCGATCAGCTTCTGATCAATGCCTCGCTGATCCTCGGGATCGGCGCTCTTGAGCGCCGCGGCGATCTCACCGTTGACGTTGGCGACCGCCTTGGTGACCGCCTTGCCCGAGTAGACGCTCTTGTCACCGTCGCGCAGCTCGACCGCCTCGTGCGCGCCCGTCGAGGCGCCCGAGGGGACGATCGCGCGACCCTTATGCCCGGACTCGAGCAGGACGTCGACCTCGACCGTCGGGTTGCCGCGCGAGTCGAGAACCTGGCGGCCGTGAACTGCGGCGATCCTGCTACTCATCTGCTTTTCTCCTTTGCTCGATCGAAGTAAGAGTCTTGTTCCGCGAGCGTGAGCGCGGAAAATGTCTTGCCGTCGGCCTCGGCCAGCGAGGCGGCAAGCTCGACGCGGTCGCGAAAGCGGCCGGCCGCCTGCCTGAGGGCCAGCTCACCGTCGACACGGGCGAGCCGGCTCACGTTCACGCAGGCGAAGAGTACGTCACCGATCTCCTCGGCGACGTGGGGATCCGGCTCGGCGCCCGGCGCGGGCTGCCCGGCCGCCGCGATCGCCTCGGAAAGCTCGTCGAGCTCGGAGGCGAGATCGGCGAGAGCTTCGCCGAGCGTCGGGTAGTCGAAACCGACCGCGGCCGCGCGGCCCTGCAGCTTGCGCGCCACGAGAAACCCCGGCAGCCGGTCGCTGACATCGTGGAAGATGCCCTCGCGTCCTTCCTCGCCGGCCTTGATTTTCTCCCAGTTCTCGAGCACCCGCCCGGCGGTCTTTGCTTCTGTCTCGCCGAAGACGTGCGGGTGTCGGCGCACGAGCTTGTCGTGACAGCGTCGAGCCGCCTGCCCGAGATCGCCCTTGCCCTCTTCCTCGAGCAGCAGCGCGAGGAAGTAGACCTGGAAGAGCAGGTCGCCGAGCTCGTCCAGCTCCTTGGCCGCGTCCCCGGCGAGCACCGCATCGGCCACCTCGTAGGCCTCCTCGATCGTGTGGGGAACGATCGTGGCCGCGGTCTGCTCGCGATCCCACGGGCAGTCACGCCGTAGGCGCGCGGTCAGCCGATGCAGCTCGAGAAGCGCTTGCGAGAGATCGCTCAGGATCGCCCTCCGGCGCAGCGATGCTATGACGTCGTGGTCGTGGCGGCCGTGGAAGTGGTCGACTTGGGCGGCTCGAAACCGGCCGCGTAGGAGGTGTTGTCGGTCGCGAACTTACGTGCCTGGGCCACCCAGTTGGTGACGGCCTGCTGTTGCTTCGGGGAGAGCAGGGTCTGCTCGATCGTCGCCGAGGCCTCACTGAGCGTTTGGGTGTGCGCCGGCTTAATCGGCCCGTCCGCGCGGATGACGTGCCAGCCGAATTGGGTGTGAACCGGCTGCGAGAGGGCGCCGGTCTTGAGCGCGAACAGGGCATTCGCGAACGCCGGTACCAGACTGGCCTTCTCCTGGACCCCGAGGCTGCCACCGCTCGTATTCGTGGAATCGGTCGAGTACTTCTTCGCCAGCTTCGCGAAGTCGGTTCCCGCCTTCAGCTGCCGGTAGATGCTTTCGGCCTGGGCCTTGGTCTTGACGAGAATGTGCGAGACGGCACGGCTCTCGCCCACCTTGTAGTTCGTCTTGTGCTCGTCGTAGTACTTCTGGATCTCGCTCTTCGAAACCTTGACGTTCTGGATCAGCTGCGTCTGCACGCGCTGGCTGATCAGGTTCTCGCGGAGGCCGTCTTTTAGCTGCTGCTCGGTCAGGTGCTCCTTACGAAGCTCCGCCTGGTACTTGACCTTGTTGCCTTTGAACTTCTGCTGGATCACCTGCTGCAAGCTACTGTTGATCTCCGCGTCGGTGACCTTGATGCCCATGTTCGCCGCCTCCTGATCGATAGCGGCGGACTGGACGAGGTAGCTCACGATCCCATCTCTGATCGACTCGTAGCCGGTGCTTCCGAGCGCGGGAAAAGCCTTTTTAGCCTGTGCGTATTGCGCCTTCGACTGAGCCATCAGCGTGTCGTACTGCGAGCGGAGGACCACCTCGTTGCCAACGACGGCGATCGCGTTCGCCGGTACTTCGCGCTTGCTCTTGCTACCGCAGGCTGCAAGCACCACCACGGCGACTACCGCGAAACCGAGGAGGGCAATGATGCGCCGAGTTTTCATCTGGGAAAGCGCCTGCAACGAGTCTTTTTCACAGCGCCCGGCGCGCGGCGAGTATAGCAGCGAGCAGTTCGCCGGCCGCGCCGAAAGAGGAGCCGCGCAACGTCACCTCTCGTCGCGACGAGCTGTAGACGACCGTCTCCACCCGATTTCTGAGCTCGCGCAGCTCGACCGAGCCCAGCACGAGCGGGCCGACGCTCACACGGCCGTCGCGGAAGACGAGAAAATCCGCGCCTATTTGAGCCAGACCGAGTTTCGCGCGCTGGATCGCGAAGAGGTTGGCGACGGGCTCCGGCAGTGGCCCGAAACGATCCTCGCAGGAAGCCTCCAGCTCGCGCAGCTCGTCCTCGTCCTCGACCAGCGCCAGTCTTCGGTGCAGGTCGATCTTGAGCGCCTCCGAGGGCACGTAGCCGGCGGGGATGTAAGCGTCGATGCGGGCGTCGATACGGAGCGGGCGCGGCGTGGCGCGGTGCCGGCCGGAGAGCTCGGCGACCGCCTCCTCGAGCATCTCCACGTAGAGCTCGAAGCCCACCGCGGCCACGTGGCCGGACTGCTCGCCGCCGAGTAGCTCGCCCGCGCCTCGCAGCTCGAGGTCGCGCATGGCGATCGCCAGACCGGCTCCCAGCTCGGTGTGATCGGCAAGCGTAGCCAGGCGTATACGCGCCTCGTGCGAAAGCTCCTCGGCGCTCGGGTAGAGCAGGTAGGCGTGGGCGACGCGATCGGAACGGCCGACGCGGCCGCGAATCTGGTAGAGCTGAGCCAGCCCGAGCGCGTCCGCCCGCTCGACTATCAGAGTGTTCGCGTGCGGGATATCGAGCCCCGACTCGATGATCGTCGTCGAGACGAGCAGGTCGGCCTCGCCGTGCAGGAAGGTGAGCATGCACTCCTCGAGCTCCCGCTCACGCATCTTGCCGTGAGCAACGACGATCGACAGCCCGGGGCAGAGCTGACGCAGGCGCTCCGCGGTCTCCTCGATCGTCTCGACCCTGTTGTGCAGGTAGAAGGATTGGCCGTCGCGCGCATGCTCACGCTCGAGCGCGTTTTTCACCAGCTCCTCGTCGTACACGCCGACGTAGGTCCGGATCGGCTGACGGCCCTCGGGCGGAGTCTCGATCGTGGAGATGTCGCGCAGGCCGGCGAGCGACATGTGCAGCGTGCGCGGTATTGGCGTTGCGGTCAGCGTGAGCACGTCCACCTCGAGCCTGAGCGAGCGGAGAAGCTCCTTCTGGGCGACGCCGAAACGCTGCTCTTCGTCCAGCACCACCAGACCAAGGCTCTTCGGGATGACGTCACGCGAGAGCACGCGATGGGTGCCGATCAGAATGTCGATCTTTCCCTCGCTGAAGTCGGCCAGAATGCGCTTGATCTCGGAAGCCTTACGGAAGCGCGAGACCATCTCGACACGCACCGGAAAGTCGCGGTAGCGCTCGCGGAAGGTATTCCAGTGCTGCTCGGCGAGCACGGTCGTCGGCGCCAGCACGAGCACCTGGCGCCCGGCGAGAGTGACGGCAAAGGCCGCGCGAACGGCGATCTCCGTTTTACCGAAGCCGACGTCGCCGCAGATCAGGCGGTCCATCGGCCGTGGCGCCTCCAGATCCTCTTTGACCGCTTCGATCGCTCGCTCCTGATCGTCGGTCTCGCGGAAGGGGAAGCTGGCCTCGAGCTGGCCGAGCCACTCGTGTTCGAGCTCGTAGGCGATTCCCTCTACCTGCTGCCGCTGCGCGTAGAGCGAGATCAACTCGCCGGCCAGCTCGCGCACGTTGACGCGGGCGCGCGACTTGAGCAGCTGCCAGGCCTTGCCGCCTAGCTTGGATAGCGCCGGCGCTTTGCCGTCGGCGCCGATGTAGCGCGAGACTTTGGCGATCTGCTCGTGAGGGACGTAGAGGCGGTCGTCGCCCTTGAAGCCGAGCAGCAGGTAGTCGCGCGTAACGCCCGCCACCTCCTTCGTCTCGAAGGCGATCAGCCTGCCGACACCCTGGTCCTCGTGCACGACGTAGTCGCCCGGACGCAGCTCGGAGAACGACTGCAGAGCACGTCCGACCCGTGGCGCTGCACGTGACGGGCGCTTGCGGAAGACCTGCGTCTCGGGGAGCAGCGCGAGCCCGAGCTCCCTCCAGACGAACCCGCGCCGGGCCGGCGAGACCGCGAAGCGCAGCTCTCCCTCCCGGGCCAGCTCTTCTCCTTCCTCCAGAAGCGGCGCCGACAGCGTGCGCAAACGGCTCCCCGTGCGCAGCGCCTCTCCGCGGTGCGAGAAGGCGACGACGACACGCAGTCCAGCGCGCACGAAGGAGGCGAGATCACGCTCGGCTTCGCTCAGGCCGCGCGCCGCGATCGCAGGCCGCTGCACCTCAAAGGAGAACGGCTGCCCGCGCGGGAACGGGTCGAGCTCGCTCACCCCCTCGAGAGGTAGCGGCTCGATCTCGAGCTCCTCGCGCCAGACGCGCTCGACCTCCTCGCGCTGCCAGACGAGATCGGGCACGGCGTCGAGCGACGGGACGAGCGGGAGCGGGGGCAGGCTCGCGCCGTGCTCTTCGAACGCCGCCGCCACGAGATCGGATCTCCATTCCGAGGCCGGATGGATCAGCACCTCCTCGACCTCGTGCAGGGTGCGCTGCGTGAAGGGTGAGAAGGCCCTCATCTGCTCGACCTCATCGCCGAATAGCTCGATACGGAGGGGATCGCGCCCGCTCGAGGGGAAGACGTCGACGAGACCGCCACGAACGGCGAACTGACCGCGCTCCTCGGCTCTTTCGACCCGCTCGTAGCCGGCCGCGGTGAGATCGCCTGCGATCTCGTCCAGGCTCTTCAGATCGCCGAGGCGAAGGCGGATCGCCCGGGGCCGGGCCTCGGGCGGCGGCATCCCCTCGGCAAGAGCCGCCGCGGAAACGCAGACGAGACCGCCCGCCTCGAGCACCTCGAGCGCTCGGGCACGCTCGCCGATCAGGTGGGCAGCCGGGGTGAGCCCGGAATCCCAGCGCACGCCGCGGCTGGGCAGGAAGGCCACCTGCTCGACCCCGAGAAACCAGCCCGCGGCCTCGGCGAGATCTCGGGCAGCCTCATCGTCGGCGACGGCGATCACGAGCGAGCGCTCGAGCAGCTCGTAGAGAGCGCTGGCGAGGAGCGGCAGCGCCGGCTCGGATACCCGAGCCCGGGCGGGTAGTGAGGCGGCCAGACTGGCGAGCCGCTCGAGGCTTGCGAGCTCGCGGACGAAAGCGTGAAGAACCGGCCGGACCATGACTTTGGCGGGACCTCCGTCCCGCAGGGGCAGTTTAGCCTCCGGCTCGCGCGCCACTCCGTCTGACTTCTGGCACCTCTGACCACTACCGATGTTGACGTTGGCGAAACGGGCAGCGACACTTGACAGGTGACCGAGTCAAACGGCGAGACCATCGGCGAGCGACTTCGGCGCCTTCGACTGGAGCGTGGGCTCTCGCAGCGGCAGATCTCGTCGCGCGGTGTTTCGAACGCCTACATCTCGCGTATCGAGGCCGGGACGCGCGTCCCCTCCGTAAAAGCCATCCGCGAGCTGGCCAAGAAGCTCGGCGTCACCCCCGACCTCCTCGAGCGGGGCGTCGATGCCAATCCACGCGAGGAAAGAGAGGTACGAGCACTACGGGCGGAGGTGGCCTTACGCCTGGACGACGACGTCGGCACCGCCGAACGCCTGTTACTGCCGATTCTCGAAGAGGCCGAACGCGATAGCGACGAACGCGCCAACACTCGCGCGCGGCTTTTACTCGGCCTGGCCGCATGTCAGCGCAACGACAACGAGCGAGCGCTCGAATGCCTGCTGCCATTGATCGCGGAGAAGAGGCTCAACCCGATCGCCGATCCAGAGCTCTTCCGCGCGGCCGCCCGTTGCCTGGGCGCCGCCGGTAGGCAGCGCGAGGCGGTCGAATCGCTAGAAAAAGCGCTGGCGAGCGCCGAGAAGCTGGTCGGGCCCAGCTCGGCGCTAGCCGCCGCCTTCGCCTCCGATCTGGCCTCGTTGCTGGCTCAATCGGGCTCTGGCGAGGAGGCCAGCAAGTTGCTCTCGCGCACGCTCGAGCAAACCGAACAGCCACGCGATCCAAACGAGCAGGCCCGCATCTTCAAGAAGCAGGCGCAGGCGGCGCGCGAGGAGCACGACATGCGTGGCGAGCTCGCGGCGCTCAGGAGAGCATTGGCTTCACTCGAAGCGAGTGAGAACGCCCGCGGGCTTGCGCGGGCGCACCTGCTCTACGCGCACATGCTCACAGAGGCAGGCAAGGCTAGCGACGCACTCGCGAACATTGAGCTGGCGGAGTCCTACCTGCTCGGCGGCGAGACAGAGACAGAGGGCTTCCGCATCCGCCGCGAGCGGGCGCGAGCCTCGCTGAGGAGCGGCAACCCCGAGGAAGCGATCGCGCTCGCCCGGTCGGCGCTGGCGATCACCGCAGTGATCGACTCCGTCGAGCGCGGCGGCGCGCACTGGACGCTGGCCGAGGCATTAGCGGCAATGGGTCAGGTAGCCGCCGCCGAGGTCGAGGTCGGGAAGGCGTTGTCACTACTGCGCTCGGCCGACCCGCGGGTAGCCAGCAAGCTCCTGCGTTGGTGGGCGAAGATCCTGCGCCAGAGCGGGCGCAACGACGAGGCATTCGCCGTGCTGGAAGAAGCTCTCCTGCTGAGCTAGCTAACGCTCGTTGAAGCGCGCCTGCGCCGCTTCCAGACCTTCGCCGACGAGCAGCTCGACGGCGTCGGCGGCGCGAGCGACTATCTCACCCAGATCGACCTCGGACTCGAAATCGGAGAGCACGAAGTCGGCGACCGAGCGCCGGTCGCCGCGACCGGGCCGGCCGACACCGATGCGAAGGCGCAGGAACTCCTTTGTCCCGAGCGCCTGGGCGATCGAGCGCAGGCCGTTGTGACCGGCAAGGCCCCCGCCCAGCCGCAGCTGCAAGCGGCCGGGCGCCAGATCGACCTCGTCGTGCATGACGAGCAGTTTCTCCGGGACAAGCTTGAAGAAGCGCAGCGCAGCCGCAACCGAGCGGCCGGACTCGTTCATGTAGGTCTCCGGCTCGAGCAGTGCGGCGCGTTTCCCCTCCAACCTCAGCTCCGCCAGCCGCCCGAAGAACTTGCCTCGAAAGCGACCGTCGTGGCGACGGGCAAGCTCGTCGGCGACCATGAAGCCGATGTTGTGACGATTGACCGAGTACTCGCGTCCGGGGTTTCCGAGTCCAGCGACAAGCAGATCCAACGTCGAGACCGCTTCGCCTCGACGAAACCAGCTCATCTACTCGGAGGGAGCTTCGCCCTCGTCCGCCGGGCCCTCGCCCTCGGCGGCCTCTTCACCCTCGGCGGCCTCTTCGGCTTCCGCGGCGGCGGCCTCGGCTTCGGCTGCCTCGATCTCCTCCAGCGCGCGAGAGGGCGGCGTCACGGTGACGATGAGCGTGTCGGGCTCGTCGAGGAAGACGGCGCCCTTGGGCGCTGCCAGATCGGAGAGGTGTAACGAGTCGCCGATCTCGAGCGAGCTTATGTCGACCTCGATCTGATCGGGGACTTCGCCCGGCAAAGCTTCTACGGCGAGCTCGCGCGCGGCCGGCGCGACGATTCCGCCTGCCTTTGAGCCCAGCGCTTCGCCCACGAGCGTCACGGCTACGGCGGCGTGGATCGTCTCGTCGAGACGGACGACCTGGAGGTCGAAGTGCAGGAGGCCGCCACGAGCCGGATCGCGCTGGTAGTCCTTGAGAATCGACGGATGCGCTTTCTTCTCACCGGCGACGACGACGTCGAGGATCGCGTGTGCTCCATGCTCGCCGGTCAATGCGCGACGCAGTTCCGGCTCGGGTACGGCGATCGCTCGCGCCTTCAGCTCGCGCCCATAGAGAACGCCGGGCACCAGCCCTTCATGGCGCAAGCGCCGGTTGGCAGCGGAACCTCGCTGCGCGCGTTCTTGAACCTCGAGCTTGACTCTCTCAGTGGCCACGGCGGCGAAGTGTAGCGACCTGGACGCATTGCGCGACCCGCTAGGCGAAGCAGGTCGCTACACAATGGCTTCGGCGGCAGGCTACTTCGGGTAGCTCAGCCCGGCCCCATAGGCGAAGAGTGGCTTCACCCGCTTCCCGTCACTCAGACGCGCTCCCTTCACCATCGGTACGTCTCTGATCGATGCCGGCCAGCTCACCGGCAGCTTGCCGCGCGGTGACACCCGGCCGAAGAGGACGTCCGCGACTCCGTGACCGGCCTCAGTGCCCGGGAGGTAGGCCATTAAGAGCGCGTCGGCCTTCTTTACGAGAGCGGTGATCATGAGCGGCCGTCCGGCCACGAGCACCAGCACGACCGGCTTGCCGGTTGCCTCGGCCGCCTCGACTAGTCGTGCCTGGTTGGATGCAAGCGCCCCACGCGGATTGTCGCCGTACCACTCGGCGTAGGCCTTCTCGCCGATGACGATAACGATGGCGCGCGCCTTTTTTGCCTTGGCGCTTACATCTGCCCGGTTGCGCCAGTTTGCCGTGAGCACGTTGCGGGCTCCGACCGCCTCACGAATGCCCTGGAGGATGGTCACCGCCGGCGGCCGGGCGCCTGCCGAGAGTCCTTGCCAGCCGATCGTCCAGCCGCCCATCTGCCAGGAGACGTTGGTCGCCGCCGGACCGACCACCAGCACCGCGCCGCCGGACGTCTTCAACGGCAGCACGTGATTGCGGTTTTTCAGCAGCGTCAGCGACGCGTCGACGACCTTGCGCGCGAGCTTGCGGTCGCTCGCAACGATTACACCCGCCGTCGCCTGAGAGGCGTCGACATACGGGTGCTCAAAAAGACCCAGCTCGAACTTGAGCGTGAGCACACGGCTCACCGCTTCATCCACGCGTGCCGTAGACACGGCTCCTTCGCCGACGAGCCCGATCAGCGCGCTCGTGAAAAACGCCGGGTCGTAAGGGACCATCGAAACGTCGAGCCCGGCGTTCATCGCCAGACGAACGGCGTCCTTACGACTCCGCGCGAGCACCGAATTCTTACGAATGGCGGGCGCTCCGAGACACATGCAGGCGAGATTCTCGATGTCGCCCCAGTCCGAGAGCGCCACTCCCTTGAAGTGCATCTGCGTTCGCAGCAGGTTGGTGAGCAGCTGGTGAGAGGCGACGGCCGGCGTGCCGTTGAGCGAGGCATGTTGGTTCATGACCGAGGCCACGCCCGCGTTAACGGCGGCCTGGAAGGCCGGCTGGAACCACTTCTTGAGCGTCGACGCCGAAATGTGGGCCGGCGCTTCGTCGCGACCACCATCGGGCTGCGAATAGCCGATGAAAGACTTCACCGTCGCGGCAACGAGAGGGCGCGCGGCATCGTCGCCCTGAAGTCCCCGCACGGCGGCCGCAACCAGCGCGGATGCAAGCTTGGGATCCTCGCCGTAGGTCTCGTAGTAGCGACCCCAGCGCAGGTCGCGAGCGATATCGGCAACCGGTGTGAATACCCAGCGAATACCGGTTGCTTTCGCCCCCCGTGATGTCACCGCCGCCACCTGGCGAACGAGCGTCGGATTGCGTGTCGCCGCCATCCCGATCTGATGGGGGAAGATCACCGCCCCGAGCACCGGCGAGAGCCCGTGAACGGCATCGGCGCCGTAGAGGATCGGGATCCCGAGCCGGGAGCGATCGAGCGCCGCCTTCTGGATTTTGTTGATCCCCTCTGCCCAGGCGAGAGAAGTGTTCTCAGTGCCGGGCAGCTCGCCGCCGCCGCTCAGGATCGAGCCGACGTTTTCCGTTGCGAAGACCTCGTTGTAATCGGCCTCGGTCTTCAGCTTCGTCACAGTAACCTGGGCGAGCTGACCGACTTTCTCGGCCAGCGTCATGCGCCCGAGCAGATCGGCGACGCGAGCCGAAACCGGACGCGACGGATCCTGGTACGGGTGCACGCGAGTACGAGAGAAGCCGGGTTCTCCGGCCAAGATGAGAGTGCCGAGGAGAACGAGGGCGAGAAGGGAGAACTGACGGAGTCGCCGGCTTCGGCGCAAGAGTCTTGTGTGCGGGTGTCTGGTCATGTCGAGGATCACAACACGCCGGAATAAAGATGCGATAAACCCTGTGCCGGTGACGGGCAGTCGTCGTCACGGGCACCCGATCAGGAGCAAACCGGTCGCGTTCTAGGGCGAGCGCCAGCTCTCGTCTAGGCAGGGGAGCACGATGGAAAGCAACGCCCCGCCGTCGCTCGGCCGCTCGACCGTCACCTGGCCACCATGCGACTCGGCCACCTGGCGCACAATCGCCAGCCCGAGCCCCGAGCCGGGAAGAGCGCGAGCAGACGGGGCTCGATAGAAGCGATCGAAGACGAAGGGCAGATCCTCATCGTCGATCCCCCGGCCGTGATCGCGGACGCTCACGGTACCCCCTTCCACGACAACCTCGATCTCGGCGTCGGGCGGGCTCCACTTACAGGCGTTGTCGAGCAGGTTGGCGACCGCCCGCTCGAGCCTACTCGGAACTCCGCGAACGAGACACGGCTCGAGATCGAGCGCGAACACGTTCCGGGGCGAAAGCTGGCGCGCGCGCTCAACCGCCTGCTCGACGAGCAGGTCGAGGCGAACCTCTTCCACCTCGAGGTTCGGCTCGACTCCGCGCGCTAGGTCGACGATGTCGGTCACGAGCACCGCCAGCTCGTCGATCTGCTGGCCGACGTCGCGCAGGATCGCGTCCCGTTCCTCCTTCGGGAGGTCGGCTCGCCGCAGCACATCGACGTTCGTCTTCACGGTCGTCAGTGGAGTCCTGAGCTCGTGCGAGGCGTCGGCAACGAGCTGGCGCTGGGAGCGAAGCGAGATGTCGAGCGCCTCGAGCATGGTGTTGAAGGCGCCGGCTAGCCGGGCCAGCTCGTCACGGCCGCGGGCCTCGATACGGCGCGAGAGGTCGCGTGTGTGGGCGACGTGCTCGCTGGCCTCGGTCAGGTGGCGCACCGGCCGTAGCGCCGTGCCGGCGATCGCCCAGCCGAGTACAGCCGCAAGCGCGATGCCGCCAAGGCTGACGACCGATAGTACGACCGCCAACCGCTGCAGCGGTAACGTGACGTCGGAGAGAGGACGGGCAACCTGGAGAGCGCAGTTCGGCGGAACGTTTGTTGTGTAGACGCGAATACGTTTTCCCAGGACGGTTGTGTCGTGGAAGAAGGCATCGGCTTTGTCCGCGGCAACCAGCCTCTCCTGGCCGGTCACCGGAATGTGATCTCCTTCCGGCAAACCAACCGTCAGCAGCTCTATTTTGTTGCTCGTCATTATCTGGATCCTCTGGAAATAGCCACGGAGATTCGCCGCCGCCAACTCGGTGACGTTCATGTAGCAGCGAGGCTTTGGGAACCCACTCGTGTTCGGGAAAGCAACTGCCTGAGCGCTGCGATCTCGAAGCGTGCGGTTGAACTCTTTGTATAGCTGGACGTGCACCAGCACATAAACCGTCCCCGAGACGAGCGATATCGCCGCGGCCACGGCCAGCGCGGAGAGGACGATCAGACGCAGCCGAAAGCTCATCGCGCGATCCGGCTTAGGCTTCGCGGAGGATGTAGCCGACGCCGCGCACCGTGTGGATCAGACGCGGCTCTCCCCCGCTCTCCGTCTTGCGTCGCAGATAGCCGATGTAGACCTCGAGCGAGTTGGAGCTGGGCCCGAAGTCGTAGCCCCAGACCCGTTCGAAGATGATCGAGCGCGAGAGCACCTGGCGGGGGTTGAGCAGGAAGAGCTCGAGCAGGAGGAACTCGGTGCGGGTCACCTCGATCACGCGCTCGCCGCGGCGGACCTCGTGGGCAACGGGATCGAGAGCGAGATCAGCGAAGCGGAGGGTCTGGTTGCCAGGACTGCCCGCTCGGCGCAGGAGCGCGCGCAGGCGCGCGAGCAACTCCTCCAGGTCGAAGGGCTTGGTGACGTAGTCGTCGGCGCCGGCATCGAGCCCGGCAACGCGATCCTCGACCTCGACACGGGCGGTCAGCATGAGCACGGGCGTCTTGTCGCCGGAGACGCGCAGGCGCCGGCAAACCTCGAGCCCGTCGATGCCCGGCATGAGCACGTCGAGGACGACCGCGTCGATTCCGTGCCCGCCGTTCTTCATCCGCTCGAGAGCCTGGGCGCCGCTCTCGGCGGTCTCCACCTCGTAGCGCTCGACCTTCAGCGCTCGCTCGAGCGCATCGAGCAGAGGCTGCTCGTCATCAACAACGAGGACTCTCATGGCACCTAGTCTGCCGCCTTTCCTGAGTACTCGCGAAATCTGCCGCTAGTAACAGTAGACGGTACGACCGCCGTCATCGAGCCTCTTGTCGAGGCTCTCGGCAGTTCTCGCGCGCAGAGCACGCTTCGATCACGAGCGGATCGCGCTTACGGCTCACGGGCTCGCGGTTGTTACAGATCTACAAGAGTAAACTTGAACTGCACATTGACACCGAGCAGAACCAGCCACCATAAAAGGACGGCGAATACCGACGACGCGACCCTCTTGAACGTGCCCAGATTGTTGAAGTAGTGGTGCTGCTGAGCAACGATCAAGCCCACGACGATATAGACGATGACGGGGAAGACGATGACGAGGATGCTCGGGAGCCGTCGTCGCATGGCTCGAGTATAATTTTGTAACTCCGAACCACCAATTCGTCTCCGCAAGTTCGAGGTGCGCCCGACCTGCCCACTTCGATCCCGCCGGGGATTGCGAGATTGGCAGCAAGTTAGAAGAGCTGGTTCTCGCCCTCGAAGATGGCCGAGACCGAGCTGTCACTGAAGACGCTCAGAATCGTCTCGGCCAGCAGGCCGGAGACCGGTAACACCTCGAGCGACTCGGGCCGATCGAGCGACGCGCTCGCGGCCCACGATCTCGAGGTTGCTACTTGATCTGCAGATTGATACCGAGCAGAACCAGCCACCACAAGAGGACGGCGAATACCGCCGATACGACCCTTTTGAGCGTGCCCAGATTGTTGAAGTAGTGGTGCTGCTGAGCAATGATCAGGCCCACGACGATATAGACGATGAAGAGGAAGCTCGGTATTAAAGGCCGGCGTCGCATGGCCCGAGTATAACCTCATAACTCCAAACAACCAATTCGTCTCCGCAATATCGAGGTGCGCCCGACCTGCCCGCTTCGATCCCGCCGGGGATTGCGAGACTGGTAGCGAGTTAGAAGAGCTGGTTCTCGCCCTCGAAGATGGCCGAGACCGAGCTGTCGCTGAAGACGCTCAGAATCGTCTCGGCCAGCAGGCCGGAGACCGGTAGCACCTTGAGCGACTCGGGCCGATCGAGCGGGTCGACCGGCACCGTGTCGGTGACGACGATCTCGGCGAAGTCTCCGCCGGTCAGCTTCTCGAGCGCGTCGCCCGAAAAGTGCCCGTGCGTGGCGAAGACGTGCACGGCGAGAGCTCCGGCTTCCTTCAGCGCTCCGGTCGCGGCCATCAGCGTGCCGCCGGTGACGATCATGTCGTCGCCCATGAGGGCGATCTTGCCCTTCACGTCGCCGATCACCTGGCTGATCGCAGCCTGGTCGTGCGCGGGCCGGGTCTTGTTCATCACGGCCATCTCGCAGTCGAGCATCTGCCCGAATTTGCGCGCCATCTTGGCGCGGCCGGGATCCGGCGAGACCGAGACAACACTCTCGCCCGAGAGGCCCTTATCGCGGAAGTACTGGGCAAAGAGCGGTAGAGCGGTCATGTGGTCGACCGGGATGTCGAAAAAGCCCTGAATCTGCCCGGCGTGCAGGTCCATCGTCAGGACACGGTCGACGCCGGCGTCCTGGAGGAAATCGGCAACGAGCTTGGCGGAGATCGGCTCCCTGGGCGCCGACTTCTTCTCCTGGCGCGAGTACGGGAACCACGGTATGACTGCGGTGATGCGCTTGGCCGAGGCGAGCTTGGCCGCCTGCGCCATCAGCAGCAGCTCCATCAGGTTGCGGTCGACCGGCGGGCAGCCCGTCTGCACCAGGAAGACGTCGCTGCCGCGAATCGATTCCAGGTAGTGGCAGTAGGTCTCGCCGTTGGCGAAGGTCTTCAACTCGACCGCGCCGAGCTCGATGCCGAGCTTGTCGGCGATGTTCTGTGCCAGCGCCGGGTGCGAGCGGCCGGAAAAGAGCATCAACCGCTTCTGCGGGCCGCGCTCGATCCAATGCCGTTCGGGGTTCGGCTCGGTGGTCATGGACGCCTCCAACCCAGCTAGCTGGGACGCGTCAGTCGCCGTCTGGCCCACGAGCATAGCCCTCCTTGTTCAGCTGGCGAGCGCGGGCGATCGCGAGCGCGCCGGGCGGAACGTCGTCGGTGATCACCGATCCTGCCGCTATTACCGAATCGTCTCCTATCTCAACCGGAGGCACAAACGAGTTGTGCACACCGGTGCGGACGTTACGTCCGATCTTCGTCTTCTGCTTGCCCCGTCCGAGCTCGGGGCGGTAGTTGGCCGTGATCGCCCCCGCCGCGACGTTCGTACCCTCGCCGATCTCCGAGTCGCCGATGTAGGAGAGGTGCGGGACCTTCGCCCCGGCCCCCACCTGCGTGTTCTTGATCTCGACGAAGGTGCCCGCCTTGGCGCCCTTCTCGAGCACGGTGCCCGAGCGTAGGTAGCAGAACGGTCCCACCGTCACTCCCTCGCCGATCTCGGCGTCGATAGCGACGACCTGGGGCCCGACCTCGGCGCCGCTACGGACGCGTGTGCGCCCGCGCAGGACGCAGAAGGGATGGACGGTCGAATCGGGCTCGAGCTCGACGGTCGGCTCGATCCAGGTTGAGCCCGGGTCGACGATGGTGACCCCGGCGAGCATGTGCGCCTCGTTGACTCGATCGCGCAGGATGGCTGCGGCATTGGCCATCTCCAGCCTGGTATTGACGCCCTCGGTCTCGATCGGGTCGCCGGCGACATGGGCGCTGACGAGCTCGCCGTCAGCGACGAGGAAGCGGATCGCATCGGTGAGGTAGAGCTCACCCTGGGCATTCGCGGGCTCGAGCCTTTCCAGCGCGGGCCACAGCTTCTCGGCCGCGAAGATATATATGGAAGAGTTGACCTCGCGCACGGCGAGCTCCTCGGGCGAAGCGTCGCCGGCCTCGACGATCGCGCTGACACGACCGTTCTTGTCGCGGAGCACGCGCCCGTAGCTGCGGACGTCCTCGGGGCAGAAGGAGAGCACCGTCGCAGCGGTCTCGTCTTGCCTGTGCGTATCGATCAGCTGTTTAAGCAGGGCGGAGGTGAGAAGAGGCGTGTCGCCCGAGAGAACGAGGATTTCGTCGGCTCGGCCCTCGAGCAGCTCCCGGGCAGAGCGAACGGCGTCGCCGGTCCCGAGCGGTCGCTCTTGAACAACCACGTCGAGCCCCGTAAAGAGATCGGCGGTGGGCGGGGAGGCGACGACCACGAGCGGGCCGAGCTCGAGCTCATGCGCAGCGGCCAGAACCCAGTCCACCATCCGCCGGCCGAGGATCGGATGCAGATGCTTCGGTAGCGCCGATTTCATCCGCGTTCCGAACCCGGCGGCCATGACGACCGCTCCTAGTCTGGGAGAACCAGTCATCTTCGACCCGCCCGGCGCACGCGCTTATTCTGCCTTGTCTGCCGCAAGTCCGCCCGCTTCGTAGGCGCGACAGCTCGCAGCGACCGCCTCGCCACGCGTTTCCGGGCCATTTCGACTCGGAGAGACGAGTCTGTTTCGGACAGCTTGGAGAACCCTCGGCACGAACGCCAGCGGGGAAACATTCACCTGTCTGTGCCGATTCGGTGGCGAGACAGAGATACCGCCGAAACGCCTTTTACAGCGCTTCGCTAGAGAGTGACGCAGTTGCGACCAGTGGCCTTGCTCCGGTACATGCGCTCGTCAGCACGCTGGACCAGCGTCTCGACGGTGTCTTCGGCTTTGGCGGTCACCGCGCCGATCGAGACGGTCACGTCGATCTCGACCTGCTCGGTACGAAGCCCGGACTGCTCCACGAGCGAGCGAGCACGCTCGGCCACCACTGCGAGGCCCTCCTCTTCGGTGCCCGTGACGATCACCACGAACTCATCCCCACCCCAGCGCCCGACGAAGTCGTGCGTACGGGCGAAACCCTGGAGCGTGAGGGCGATCGTGCATAGAACCTGGTCGCCGAGCGCGTGACCGTGCCGATCGTTGATCGCCTTTAAGTCGTCTACGTCGATGAAGAGCAGCGCGAAAGGCCAGCCGTAGCGCTTCGACTCGGCCAGCCGCTCGGCCAGGACGATCTCCGCGAAGCGGCGATTCCCCACACCGGTGAGCGAGTCGAGGAGGGCCATCTCCTCGAGATCCCTGGCCCTGGCGATCGCCTCGACGCGGGCCGTGTCGTCGCGGAAGGTCTCCACGGCGCCGACGATCTCTCCGCTCTCGTCCTTGATCGGCGCGGCCCGAGTGGTAACCGGGACTCGGTGGCCGTCACGGTGACGCAGATACGCGTCCATGTTCCGTTCCTTACCGTCCGCGATCGTCGCCGCGAGCGGGCAGCCGTCCAGGCATAGCGGCTTCCCTTCCCGGTCGGTGTGGCTGAGGATGTTGTCGAAGCAGTGGCGCCCGATCACCTGCTCGCGCGGGAAACCGCTGATCGCCTCGGAGCCCTTGCTCCAGTAGGTGATCTTTCGCTCCGTGTCGACGAAGTAGACACCGTCCCAGATGCTGTCGAGAAGCCGAACGAAAAAGCCTTCGTCCCCGTTACCCGGGTGTTCCTCAGCCTTCCTCGATGACGACGCTCCCACGACGGATCCCTCTCTATCCGACGACCAGAGCCGTTAGAAACAGAAGATACACGCGTGCGAGCGTATAGCAGTACGCTGCCGGGGATCACTCCCGAAGGGAGTAGATACCCGGCGAACCGCCGCGACCGTCCTGTGCGGGCGCGGCTCGCCAATCGATGTCCCCAACACGAAGCGGACACTGCCCGTGCCACGGTTAGCCCGCTCCGCTTCTAGGACGCCGCGAGTCAAACGCGACGAAGTCGCATTGGCTCGCTCGCTTCTTCCCTCGGGCGGGAATCGTCAGATTTCCGCCCGTTATCTGGGGCGCCAGGATTCGAACCTGGGATCACGGGACCAAAACCCGTTGCCTTACCACTTGGCTACGCCCCACCGATACGTTGCTCGAAGAGTATCGCCCGCGGACGGGCGTGATGATCTCGCCCGTTCCTGTTGCGGCGGCGCTAGCGCCGCTCGATCAGCAGCGCGCCGAGCGCCGCCAGCGCGAGCACGACGAGGGCGACGATGACGAGCACGATCGCCACCAACGTCAGGACGAACACGAGCACGCCGACTGCTTGCGAGGCCGCAACTATCCAGGCCAGCTCGCGCGCCGAGCCGCTCAGCTCGTGCCGCCCGAGCAGATAGAGCACGAGCACTCCGGCCGCGATCACGACGGCGAGCCAGAGAGCGATCGCGTTGAAGGCGACGAGAAGCGCCTCGACTATCACGATGATGAGCGCGATCCTGAAGCGGTTCGCGTGCAGGAACCGACTGGACTTCGAGCTTCCGTGCTCGATCGCCGACTGCTCTCCGTACCAGTTGCTCGCCACGACGAAACGCTACCAGGCCGGCTCGGTGATCCAGACCTCGCCGCTTCCCGAGATCGCCTCGGCGGCGGTCTCGGCCTGAGCTCGCCGTTCGAACAGGCCGTAGACAGTGGGACCGGCGCCGGTGACGTCGGCCCGAAAGGCACCGAGATAGAGCAAGCGCCCGCTCAGGGGCGAGGCGGCGAGGTCGTTCACGGGAAGAGAAGCCAGATCGGAGGGCCGGCGCACGTCCTCGAGGGCAGCCAGCAATGCCGCCCGGCGTTCCGAAAAGCCCCGCTCGCCGCCGCGCCGGTCGAAGGCCCGATAGATCTCGGCCGTCGAGGATTTCGCCACCCCGGCCGGCAGAAGCAGGAGCACCGTGTAGTCCTGCGGGAGCTCGAGCGGACGCAGCTCGGAGCCGTCGCGCGTGCCGAGCTGCGGTCCCTCGGTGAGGAAGAAGGGAATATCGGCGCCGAGCGTGCGGGCGAGCTCGGCGAGCCGGGCCGGTGACAGCGGCTCCGCGAGGGTCTCGTTCGCGAGTCGCAGCGCCGTAGCCGCGTCACTCGAGCCTCCGGCCAGACCGGCCGCGACAGGCACGTCTTTCTCGATCGACACGCGCCAGGTGGGCTCGACTCCCGCTTCTCGGGCCAGCGCCTCGAGAGCCAGGCAAACGATCGTGTCGGTGACGAATCCGTCGACCTGAAGTGTCGTCGCCGGCTCGAGATCGATCCGGTCGGCGAGCTCGATGCGCTGAAAGACGGTCACCAGCTCGTGCTTCCCGTTCTCCTGCGCGGGGCCGACGACGAGCGCCAGGTTGAGCTTGGCCGGCGCCGGCGCCCGGCTCACGAGAGAGCCTCCGTCAGTGCGACGAACTCCGCCGGCGCCAGCGCCTCGGCCCGGCTGCGCGGATCGCGATCGATCTGCGCGAGCCCCGCTTCTGCGAGCTCTCTCGGAGCCAGCCCGGCGATGGCGAGCGAGTTGGCGAGGGTCTTTCGCCGGTACGCGAAGGCCGCAGTGACGACGCGCTTGATCTGTACGAAGTTCTCGGGTAAGGGCTTGCGCGCGAAGGCAACGAGAGCCGACTCGACGCGCGGTCGCGGCCGGAAGACTTCGCGCGAGACGGCGTGGAAACCGCTCCGCTCCGCCGCCAGGCGGACGAGCACCGAGACCGCGCCGTAGGCCTTCGTTCCCGGCGAGGCGAAGAGCCGGTCGGCCACCTCGCGCTGCACCATCACGCACCAGAGCTCGATCTGAGGCAGGCCGTCGAGCGATTCGACGATCAGCGGCGTGGCGATGTTGTAGGGAAGGTTCGCCACCAGTTTCGTCGCCCGAGGAGCCAGTACCGCCAGATCCAGTGCCAGCGCGTCGCCGAAGTGGAGCGACACCCTCTCGCTGCCGGCGAAGCGCTCGCGCAGGTGGGATTCCAGCCCGCGGTCGAACTCGACGGTGTCGACGTGTGCCACGCGCTCGGCCAGATAGGCCGTGAGCACGCCGAGTCCGGGCCCGATCTCGAGCACCCTGTCGGCGACGCCGAGCCGGGCCAGGCGCCCGATTACGCCGAGCAGGTTCTCGTCTACCAGGAAGTGCTGGCCGAGCTTCTTCTTCGCGCGAAACGGCGGCGGGCTCATGGCAGCAAGAAGGCCGTGCGGGTATTGGCGGCGGTGCGCTGCGCCAGCTTCGCGGCCGGCTCGCCGCGCACATCGGCCAGTGTCGCGAGCGTATGGACGATGAAGGCGGGCTCGTTGGGGCGACCGCGCTTCGGCTGTGGCGCCAGGTAGGGGCAGTCGCTCTCGACCAGCAGGCGCTCGGGCGGGATTCGCCGCGCCGCGTCGCGTAACTCCTCGGCGTTCGGGTAGGTGACGTTGCCGGCGAAGGAGACGTAGCAGTCGCGCTCGAGCGCCCAGTCGAGGAGGCCGGGCGAAGAGAAGCAGTGCAGAACGACCGTGCCCGCAAAGCTATCGAGCAGTGCGCGGGTGTCGGCATCGGCCTCGCGGCTGTGGACCACGACCGGCTTACCGAGCTGGGCGGCCAGCTCGAGCTCGGCCGAGAAGAGATCGCGCTGGGCCGACCGGGGCGCCAGCTCGCGGTAGTAGTCGAGCCCCGTCTCCCCGATCGCAACCGCCCGCGGAGAGCCGAGCAGTTGCTCGAGCTCGTCGAGGCGCCCGGCATCGGCCGAGCTCGCCTGGTGGGGATGCACGCCGAGGACAGCGAAGACATCGTCGTGACGCTCGGCGAGCGCAACCGTCTCGCGGCAGGAGTCGATGCCCATGCCGACGCTGACGATCGCCTCCAGGCCGGCGGCGCGCGCGCGAGCGATCAGCTCGTCGGGACTGGGCTCGCACGCGTCGAGATGCGCGTGCGCGTCTATCACTAGTGCTCCGTCCAGCAATGCTTCCGAGGTTGTGGGTCGCTAGCACCAAGCGAGACGCAGGGAGCGTTCGTACTCGTAAGTACGGACGCGACTGAGGACAACGCAGCGCGCCACGTGATAGCGGGCCAGAAGCCGGAGGGTATTGCTTGATGGGGCACTAGCTAGTCTCCGCCCGCCGCCGCCTCTTCCATCCGCCGTAGCTCCTCGGCGACGACGACCTCGGGATCGAGCTTGCGGAAGAGCGGCTTTGGCTCCAGCAGCTTCTGGCCGACCGGAAGCTCACTTGCCCGCCAGCGTCCGCGTAGCGACTCGTACGCGCCGGTCAGAACCAGATGCGAGTCGCCCTCCTCGCTGTGCTCGGCGAACTCGAGCTTGCCGGCGATGTCGTCGCTGTAACCGAGCAACTCGTGCAGCGCCTGGGAGGAGAAGGGTAGGAAGGGCGTCAGGAGCAGCTTCAGGTTGTCGACGCAGCGCAGGGCGACGTAGAGGATCGTCGCGGCCCGCTCGCGATCGGACTCGATCAGCTTCCAGGGCGCCTGCTCGCTCACGTATTGGTTGGCCAGCCCGGCCAGCCGCATCGCCTCGGTCAGCCCAGCTTTGAAGCGAGCGCCCTCGATCTCGCCACCCACCGAGGCGAGACCGGCCTCGATCGCAGCCAGGATCTGCTCGTCGGCGTCACTCAACGGGCCCGGCGTCGGAACCTCGCCGAAGTGCCGGTGCACGTTCTTGAGCGTGCGGTTGACGAGGTTGCCCCAGGTGGCGACCAGTTCGTCGTTGTTGCGGCGCGCGAACTCTACCCAGGTGAAGTCGGTGTCCTGGTTCTCGGGGCCGGCGATGGTGAGGAAGTAGCGCAGCGAGTCGGCGTCGTAACGAGCGAGGAAGTCCTTCACGTAGACGACGACGCCGCGGCTGGACGAGAACTTGCGCCCCTCCATGGTCAGAAACTCGCTCGCAACCACGTCGTGGGGAAGCCCGAGCTTGGCCTCGCCGGCGCCGATCTCGCCGCCCTCGCCGTAGCCGAGCAGCATGCTCGGCCAGATGATGGTGTGGAAGACGATGTTGTCCTTACCCATGAAGTAGTAGTGGCGCGAGTCGGGGTTCTGCCACCACTCGCGCCAGGCATCCGGAGTGCCGCGCGCGGCAGCCCATTCCACCGTCGAGGAGAGGTAGCCGATGACGGCGTCGAACCAAACGTAGATGCGCTTGCCCGAGTCGTCGCCGTCGAAACCTTCGACCGGGATCGGCACTCCCCAGTCGAGGTCGCGCGTGATCGCGCGCGGAATCAGCTCGTCGAGCAGGTTGAGCGAGAAGCGGCGGACGTTCGACCGCCAGTGCCCCTGCTTGTCGATCCACTCCCTGAGCGCATCGGCGAAAGCCGGGAGATCGAGGAAGAGGTGGCTCGTTTCCCTGAACACCGGCGCGCTGCCGTCGATGCGCGAGCGCGGTTCGCCGAGGTCAGTCGGATCGAGCTGGCGCCCGCAGTTGTCGCACTGGTCGCCGCGCGCCTCGCGGTAACCGCAGTGCGGGCAGGTGCCCTCGATGTAGCGGTCGGGCAGCGTGTGACCGGTCGTGGCCGAGAAAGCCCCCATCGCCGTGTGCTCAACGATGTAGCCCTTCTCGTGCAGCGTTCGGAAGACGTCGCGCACGACCCGGTAGTGGTTCTGAGTGGTCGTGCGCGTGAAGATGTCGTAGGAGAGCCCGAGGCGCCTGAGGTCGTCGCGGATGACCTCGTTGTAGCGATCCGCCAGCTCACGAGGCGAGAGTCCTTCCTTCTCGGCAGCGACCATGACCGGCGTTCCGTGCTCGTCGGTGCCACTCACCATCAGTACGTCGTTGCCCTTGAGCCGGTGATAGCGGGCGAAGATGTCGGACGGGACGCCGAAGCCGGCGACGTGCCCAATATGGCGCGGGCCGCTGGCATAGGGCCATGCCACCGCGACCAGGATCTTCTCGGCCGTCTTGCTCTCGCCCATCGCCAGCTGCACCTCCTTCGGGACTCAACATCATACGAGGCGGCCGCTTGGAGCCGAGTACGCGGACGGCTACGAAGGCCGAGCCGGACGCCGTGCCCAGGCAAAGGACGAGCAACGCGGGAAGGAAGATCCAGCGCCAGTTGCTCGATCTCGAGCTTTGTTGGGAGCGCGCTCCTCTGCGGACGGAAGGCGACGCCAAGACTTTCTCGTGCGCGGCGGCGATCCGCCCGGCGCCCGGCTTGGACCGCGGCACCCGCTCGATACGAGAGCTCGAACCGGACATCTGCACGGCGGCCGGCGCCACGCCTGTCCCGCTGTTCCTCTCGCTCGCCGAGAGTCGCGATGTCGGAGCCTCCGCGAGCATCGCAACGGCGGTGCCGGGAGTGGCTTCGGCTCGCTCGGGCGCCGAGGCGCCAGTAGCGGAAGAAGCTTCGGCGGGATCCTCAACGCTCGCTGACAAAAGCGATCCGGCCGGGTCATTTCCGGCGCCGGTGGTGTCGAGATTGGGACTCTGCTCGGCCGGTGCGGTCGCGACCGGCTGCGACGGTTGGGATTTAGCCGGGGCGGCGGCTGCGCCTGTGCCGTCTTCCACCGTTGCCGGCTGAGGCTCGGACGTTTCCTCGGGCACAGGCGCAGACGTTTGCTCGCCCGCCGCCGTGTCCGCTTCCGCTTGATCGCCGCCTGCGGAAGCCTGATCGCCCCCTCCTTCGGTCGCCTCGTCGCTGCTCGGCGCCGCCGCGTCGAGCGGAGTCTCGACCACAACCCCGACCGCGATCCCCACCGGCTCCTCGATAGCCACAGTGGCGGAAGATCCAGTTCCAGTCGCTCCGCCGTCGCTCTCTACCGGCTGCCCGCCGGGCGCCGCCTGTGTTCCGTCGCCAACCTGCGAAGGCGTCTCGGCCGCGCCGGTCGATGCCCCCGTTGCCGGAATCTCGTCGACGGGCGGCGTCTGCTCGCGCACAGGCAGGAGCGTCTGAGGGTCGATGTAGCCGTTCGGGTCGGAGGCGATGCGAACGCCGAAGTGGACGTTCGCGGGCGAGCCGTCGGCCGGAGCCGGCGCGACCGTCCCCACCTTCTGCCCCTCGCTCACCGTGGCGCCCTTCGAGACCGTGATCGAGCCCAGTCCGACCAGCGTGAGCGCGTAGCCGTCGGCGGTTTGAATCGTGACCGTGGGCCCGTTTGTCGGCACCTTGCCCGCGAACGAGACCGTGCCCGCTGCGGGCGCGATCACGTCCGAGCCGGCTTCTCCGGCTACATCGATGCCCCTGTGCTGGCCGCCAGCGTAGGGATCGTCGCCGAGAGAGAAGGCGCGGACGACCTGTCCGTCGGCCGGCCAGGTCCAGCTCAGCGCCGGAGCGGCCAGGACCAGCGCAACCAGAGTCGCCACAAACGTGAGCAAGGTAGAACGTCGCATTCGAGGCCCCCTTCTGTTGTCAGTTCAGAAAACAGGGCCAGCATAGCCGGACGCCGAAGCGTTGTCAAAACTGACTACAGAGAGCGTCCGTAGAGGCGATTCCGAGCCACGCCGGCGAGCTTCGCCACCAGCTCGACCGCGTGACGACGCGGCAATCCCGCCTCGATCAACTCGGCCACCGCGGCGGCCGCGATCTCCTCGGTCTCGCCCGATTTCCGCGAGGCGGGGCCGATCACCAGCGTGATCTCCCCTTTCGGCTCCTGCTCGAACGTCTCGGCGAGCTCGGCGGCGCGCCCGCGAACGACCTCCTCGAAGTGCTTGCTCAACTCACGGCAGACGGCGAGCTCGCGCTCGGAGTCGAAACGGGCGAGACTGGCCAGAGTCGCAAGCAGCCGCTTGGGCGACTCGAACGCAACAGCCGGGTACGGCCACTGCGCGAGCTCCCGCCAGAGCGCCTCTTTCGCCTTCTCGCTGCGAGGTAGGTAACCGAGGAACTGGTAGCGCTCCCCGGTGAGCCCGCTGGCAACGAGCGCCGTCTCGACCGCGCTCGGGCCCGGGAGCACAGTGACCGGAACGCCGGCATCGAGCGCCGCCCGAATGATGCGGGCTCCCGGATCGTTGATCGCCGGCATGCCGGCGTCGGAGACGAGCGCGACCCGCTCCCCGTCCTGAAGGCGAGGAAGCAGCTCGGCCACGCGCGCCGCCTCGTTGTGCTCGTGGTAGCTGAGCGTGCGCGCCTTGATCCCGTGGCGTTCGAGCAGCGTGCGTGTCCGGCGGGTGTCCTCGCAGAGAACGAGATCGGCCTGCTCGAGCTCGTGCAGGACTCGCAGCGTCACGTCATCGAGATTCCCGATCGGCGTGGCGCAGATCGCTAGTGGCATGTTAGTGCTCCGTCAAGTGATGCTTCTGAGTTTCTGGGTCGCTAGCACCAAGCGATGCTAGGACGCAGGGAGCGTTCGTACTTGAAAGTACGGACGCGACTGAGGACAACGCAGCGCGCCGCGTGATAGCGGGCCAGAAGCCGGAGGGTATCGCTTGACGGCGCACTTAGCTACCCGGTTTGCTCGAGCGCTTCGAAGGCGACGAAACCGGCGCCGATCATGCCGGCCTCGGGACCCAGCTCGGCCAACACGACCCGAGTCAGCTCCGCCATGTTAGGAAGCGACTCGATCGCCATTCGCTCGCGCGCGGGAGCCAGGATCAGCTCGCCGGCCGCCGCGAAGCCGCCACCGATCACGATCAGCTCGGGGTTGAAGATGTTGACGAGGCTGCCGAGCGCCGAGCCGAGCCGCTCGCCGATCTTGTGCAGGAGCGCCAGCGCCGGTCCGTCGCCCGCTCTGCCGAGCTCGACCAGTCTGCGCGCGTCGACTTCGGGCCCGAGCTCCTCGTGCGCGGCGAGAGTGGCCGCATGCCCCGAAGTGAGCGCCTCGAGATGGCCGTGGCCGCTGCAGTTTCCGTAGCAGGGCGGACCGTCGTGGAGGATGACCATGTGGCCAAGCTCGGCGCCCGCTCCGACCGAGCCGCGGTAAGGCTTGCCGCCGAGGATCAGCCCGCCGCCGACGCCGGTGCCGAGCGTGAGCATGACCAGATCGCTGGTTCCGCGCCCGGCGCCGACTTTCCATTCGGCGATCGCCGCCACATTGGCGTCGTTGTCGATCCCGACCGGGAGCTCAAAACGCTCGCGCATGCGCCGGCGGAAGCAGAGCCCCTGCAGAGGAAGGTTGACCGTTCCGAGCACCATCCCCGAGCGCTGGTCGATGCTCGAGGGGATGCCGAAGCCCAGGCCCGAGATCTCCGGGCCGACCAGCTCGTCGACGACCTGGTCGAGCCCGGCGAGCAGCTCTTCGGTCGAGGCGGTCGGGCTGGCGATCTGCACACGCTCGAGCACGTTTCCGCCCGCGTCGATGACACCGGCCAGGATCTTCGTCCCGCCGACATCGACGCCTATGACCTTCTGTGTGTTCATGTGAGACGGCTACGATAACGTGCCGATGGCCCACGGCGACAAGCCCTACCGTGTCTACCGCGGCGGCCGGGCGCAGGGTAGTGTCCCGCTCAAGCATAAGAAGCCCCCCTCGGGCGGCCGGCAGGAGACCTCTGCCAGTCCGTCCAAGCACCGATTCAGGTTCCCGCACTTGAGACTCCGCGGCGGCGGCTGGAAACGGCGGATCCTGATCGCGCTCGCCGTCGTCGTCCTCTTGATTGTGATCTGGGCGCTGGGCAGCTACTTCGCGCTTCGAAACGGCGTGCAGAAGGCGAACAAGCGTCTCGGCCCCCAGGCCACGCAGGCGCTCTCGCCGATGCACGGGCTGATGCTCACGACCGAGTCGAACATCCTCGTGCTCGGCACCGACCACTCCAATACGGCCGACCGCTCCGCCATGAGCCATTCGGACTCGATCATGGTCGTTCACACCGACCCCTCCCGGCACCGGATCGTCTACCTATCAATCCCGCGCGACCTGCGTGTGGACGTACCCCATCACGGCTACGACCGTGTCAACGTAGCGTTCCAAATCGGTGGGCCCGCGCTCGCAATACGGACCGTGACGGCGTACACGGGGCTCCCCGTCAACCACGTGATCGTCGTCGACTTCGGCGAGTTCCGCCAGCTCATCGATGCCCTCGGCGGCGTCGACATCTACGTCCCGGGGCCGATCCTCACCAACTCCTTCGATTGTCCCTACTCCGCCTCGCGCTGCGCGAGCTGGCAGGGCTACCGCTTCGGCAAGGGCATGCAGCACATGAGCGGCCGCCGCGCGCTCATCTATTCGCGTATCCGCGAGAACAGGCTCGACCCGGGCGAGACCGACATCACCCGCGGCGGTCGCCAGCAGCAGATTGTTCAGGCTGTGCTCTCCAAGATCACGGGCATTACGACGATGCTCGAGCTCCCCTGGCTCGCGGACGACGTGCTCAAGCCGATGGCGACCGACCTGAGCGCCGGCGACTTGATGCAGCTCGGCTGGCTCAAGCTGCGCGCCTCGCGCACCCTCCATTGCCGGCTCGGCGGCGATCCGCAAACGATCGGCGGAGCCTCGGAGCTGATCCCCGGAGAGGAGAACTTCTCGGTCATCCGCATGGTCAAGGGCACCGAGACGCCGCGAGCGCCAACCGCCGGCGCCTCGCTCTATGCCCCCGGTTGCAGCACTGGAGCGATGCTGCCGTGATAGAAAGAGCCGCGTGAGCATCCTCGCCTGGATCGCCTTCGGGTTCCTGGCCGGCGCGGTCGCCAGGCTGGCCACGCCCGGGAAGCATCCCCAGGGCTGCATCGTCACGATCGCCGTCGGGATCGCGGGCGCGTTCATCGGCGGGATTGCGGGCAACATCCTCTTCGGGACGAAGGTCGGCTGGAGCTTCTCGTTGCGCCCGTTTCTGATCGCGGTCGTGGGCGCGATCGTTCTGCTGCTGATCCTGCAAGCCCTCGAGGGCCGGCGTCGCTCCTAGGCAGTACTAGTAGGCCTCGCTAGCGCTTACGGAAGCCACTCGAGTCGAGCCGACAACCGGGTACCGATACGACTCTTGGGCCTGGCTCACTTCGCGCCGGGCATTCGCGGGTACTCCGGCTTGGATTCGGCTCTGAGCAGGTGTTTGCCAGGCAGGGACGTGTCCGCCGGGCACAGGCATGTCCGGACGGGACGACGCTCCGAACGAAAGTGGCGAGGCCGCCCGAGCAGGCGACCTCGCCGAGCTCTCGTCTAGGTGACCCTGAAAGCCAGCGTCTTCGAGTTCGCATCGGCTGTCAGCTTGATCCGGTAGGAGCCCGGCTTGATCGGCTTGGAGCCGAAGATCTGCTTGACCGTCATCGAGTACGAGCCCTTGAAGCTGCCGGTCTTCCTGACGCTCCTCAGGGTCAGCCACTTCGAGCCCTTCTTGATGCTGAGCGCGTAGGCGAAGACCTTGCTCTTCGGAGAGAAGCTGTAGAGCAACTTGACCTTCGCCGCCTCGGAGCGCTTGAAGCTCGTCTTCGTCAGATGTCCGGAGACCTTGCCGGAGGAAGAGGTCGAGGTCGACGTTGATGCCGGAGTGGGAGTCGGAGTTGTAGCCGTAGTTGTGGTCAAAGGCGCCGGCGCCTCGGTAGCGACCGTCCAGGTCCAGCCGGCCGGCGTCGGGTCGACGTTACTGGCAGCGTCGATGGCTCGCACCTGGAAGGTGTGCGAGCCTTGCGCGAGACCGCTGTAGGCCGTCGGTGAGGTGCATGCGCTCCAGGCACCACCGTCGAGCTAGCACTCGAAGCTCGACCAGAAAGTGCTTCATCTCGCATCTCCTCGCCCGGCGGGTGGATGAGAAAGGAGCGGCCGAGCCCGAAAGCTCGGCCGCCCCTTTTTGCTCTAGTGGATCGTGATCTGAGAGCGCGTGATCATCTGCTTGTGACCTTGCCGGTAGCGGAGCGTGAGCGTGTAGCGCCCCGCTTTCACCTTGCGCAGGGCATGGAGCATCAGGCCCTTACTCGTGACGATGCCGGTCGCATAGAGCACGCCGCCCCGGCTGAGAGATGCGCGGCGCACTGCGCTCGAGGTCGTGAACGTGACCGTACCCGAGACCAGCTTCGCCTGGCATTTGTTGCGCTTGACCTTGTGTCCCTTCACCTTGACCGTGACGACCTTGCAGGTCACGAGTTCGACCTGGCCGGGGTCACCCTTCGGCCCCTGCGGGCCTGTAACGGCGGCGGGGGTTGCGCCAGGAGCACCCGCTGGGCCGGTTGCGCCCGTTGCCCCGGTTGGTCCGGTCGCACCGGTTGCTCCGGTCGCCCCGGTTGCTCCGGTTGCTCCGGTTGCCCCGGTTGCTCCGGTCGCCCCGTCCGCGCCGGCAGGGCCCTGCGGTCCTGTTGCTCCGTCCGTGCCCGCTGGGCCTTGTGGACCTGTCGCCCCGGTCGAACCGGTTGGGCCGGTTTCGCCTGTCGCGCCGGTAGAACCGGTTTCGCCTGTTGGACCGGTCGAACCGGTCGGGCCCTGCGGAAGCGTCCCGGCGGTGCCTGCCAGCGCTACCGTCGTCAAGCTCGGTGCGTTGCTGAGAATCGAGAGCGTCGCCGAGCGCGGGCCTTCGGCCTGCGGAGCGAAGTGCACCCTCACCTTGCAGCTCGACCCCGGGTCGATCGGGCGCCCGCAGGTGTCCGTGCTGGTGAAGAAGTCGTCCGGGTCGGTGCCGCTGACGTCGAATCCGAAGACGACGAGCGGAGCCGTGCCATTGTTGGTCACGGTCACGAACTGCGGTGCGCTGACCGTACCTTGCGGGACAGGCGAGTCTGTCGAGCCGAAGCTGAGCGAGTTAGGGCTCGGGTCGGCGCTCGCTATATCCGGCGCGATACTGCCCACCGTCCAGCTCCAGACGGCCGGCGTCTGGTCGACGTTGTTGACGGCGTCGATGGCTCGCACCTGGAAGGTGTGCGAGCCTTGCGCGAGGCCGCTGTAGGCCGTTGGCGAGGCGCACGCGCTCCAGGCGCCGGCGTCGTCGAGCTGGCACTCGAAGCTCGAGCCGCCCTCGCTCGAGGAGAATGAGAACTCGGCCGAGCTGGAGCTGGTGCTGGCGTCCGGCTTGGTCGCGATGGTCGTCTCGGGCGGGACGGTATCGACGTTCCAGGCGTAGGTCGCCGGAGAGTCGTCCCTTTCGCCAAACTCGCCGACAGCTCGCACCTGGAAGGTGTGCGAGCCTTGCGCGAGACCGGTGTACGCCTTCGGCGAAGTACATGCGCTCCAGGCGCCACCGTCGAGCTGGCACTCGAAGCTCGAGCCGCTCTCGCTCGAGGAGAAGGAGAAGCTGGCCGTACTCGCGTTCGTGCCGGCCGGCGGCTCGTCGGTGATCGAGGTGTCCGGGAGCGTCGCCACGACCGTCAGCCGCGCGGCGTTCGACGTGGCGCTGCCGGCGTAGTTCGTGAAGACCGCTCGGTATTCGTTGCCGTTGTCGGAGAGTTGGGCGGCGAAGCTGAGCGTGGTCGAGGTCTCACCGCCGAGGTCGTTCCAGCTCGAGCCCGAGTCGGTCGAGAGCTGCCACTGCACGGCCGGCGCCGGGTTGCCGCTTGCCTCTGCGCCGAACGACACCGTATCTCCGACCAGAGCGATCTGATCGGTCGGCTCGGTCGTCAGCTTCGGCGTGGCGGTGATGGTCAGCGTCGCCGCGCTCGAGCTGGCGCTGCCGGCGATGTTGGTGAACACGGCACGGTACTCGCTGCCGTCGTCGACCAATCTCGCCGTGAGCGTGAGAATGCTCAAGACCTGCGTACCGCTGAGCGGAATCGACACCGAGGCCTTGCCGTCGAGGTTGTTCCAGCTGGCGCCGTTGTCGGCCGAGCGTTGCCAGCGGACGGACGGGAGCGGGTATCCGTTTGCCATCGCGGTCAGGAGCACCGGATCGCCCGCGTCCACAGTCAGGTCGGCCGGCTGCAGCGTGACCAGCGGTGGCAGGTGGACGGTCAGGGTCGCAGCGTTGGACGCGGCGCTGCCCGCGGAGCTCGTGAACACCGCCCGGAACCGGTAGCCGTTGTCGGCGAGCTGTGCGGTGAAGGTGAGCGTGGTCGAGATCTCGCCGCTCAGGTCGCTCCAGCTCGCGCCGCCATTGGTCGAGCGCTGCCACTGCACGGTCGGCACCGGAACGCCGTTTGCGGCCGCCGTGAAGGAGGCGCTGTTCCCGGCGATCACCGTCCGATCGACCGGTTGCGTCAGAACCGTCGGCGGCGAGGGAGGGATCGTCAGTATCGCCGTGTGCGAGTTGACGCTGCCGACGCTGTTCGAGAACACGGCACGGTATCTGTTGCCGGCGTCGGAGGCCTGGACGGTGAAGCTGAGCGTGGTCGAGGTCTCGCCCGGCATGTCACTCCAGCTTGCGCCGCTATTGATCGAGCGCTGCCACTGAACGGTAGGCGCCGGGTTGCCGCTCGCCTCCGCGCTCAACGACACCGTCTGACCCACCGTGACCGGCTGGCTCGACGGCTGCGTCGTCACAACCGGCCGCGAATAAACGGTGAGCGTGACCGCGTTCGAGGTCGCGCTGCCGGAGTTGTTCGTGAACACGGCGCGGTACTCGTTGCCGGAGTCGCCGGCCTGGGCGCTGAAGGAGAGCGTGGTCGAGATCGCCCCTTCGAGGTCGGTCCAGGTCGCGCCGCCGTCAGTCGAGCTCTGCCACTGCACGGCCGGCCTCGGCGTGCCGCTCGCTAGTGCCTTGAACGACACGGCGTCACCCGCACCGGCCCAGAGGTCTGTCGGCTGGCGCGAGATGACGGGCGCCGTCTCCGGGCCCGAGTAGATGTTCAGGCTGGCCGCGTTCGTAGCGACGCTACCGCCGGCGTTTTGGAACACCGCTCTGAACCGGTAGCCATCCTCGGCAAGGGCCGCCGTCGAGCTGTAGGTGGCCGATGTCGCTCCGGGGACTATGTACCAGGTCAGACCGTAATCTGGCGACGCCTGCCATTGCACGCTCGGCGCCGGGCGGCCGCTCGCGGCCGCGCTGAAGGAGAAGGAGTCACCGAGATGGACGTTCTGCGTGGTCGGCTGCGTAGTGATCTCCGGTGGCAGGTCGACCGTCAGTGTCGCCGCCTGCGACGTGACGCTGCCGTAGCCGTTCGACAGGACGACGCGGTACTGGTTACCGTCGTCGCTTGCCTGTGCGGTGAAGCTGAGAGTGGTCAGGTACGGGCATACCCACCAAAGCCCAGACTCGTCCCAGCCGCAGTCCAAGCCCGGGTAATTAGCGAGCCCAGCCTCCACGTCCGTGATATCGCTCCAGCTCGAGCCGCCGTCGGTCGAGCGCTGCCACTGCACGTGGTTGGCGTTGTACTCCCCGATGTTGTACTCCCCGACGCTGAAACTGGCCGTCCAGCCGTTATCGGCTAGTGGTCCTACTTCGATGTTCTGCGGCTGCCCCATCAGGCTCAGGCCGCCGAGGCAGGGGTGAACCGTCAGTGTTGCCGCTTGCGACGTGACGCTATAAGGGCCGTTCGTCAAAACGACGCGATATTGGTTGCCGTCATCGCTCGCCTCGGGCGTGAACTCCAGCGTGGTCGAGGTCTCACCCGGCAAGTCGATCCAGGTCGAGCCGCCATCGCTCGAGACCTGCCACTGCGCTTCTTCGACGTAGTTCGCGATAACCTCGAACCAGGCGGAATAGCCCTCGGTCGCTTCCGCGTCTTGCGGCTGCTCGAGCAGACTCGGAGGGACGGCGCCAATCGTCAGGGTCACCACATTCGAGGTTGTGCTGCCGTGTTCGTTCCAGAACACCGCTCGAAACTGGGTGCCGTCCGAATAGGAGCCACTATTCGAAACAAACGTCGGAAGGTTGAAACCCGTTGGCAACCACGTCTCGCCGCCATCCGGCGACGACTCCCAGGCGACAGACGGAGCCGGATAGCCGTCGGCCGCAGCCGTAAAGGAGAACTGATAGCCGGATGGGACCGTTTGATCGCTAGGTTGAACAGTCACCACAGGCGGGGCGGGGTTGATCGTGAGCGTCGCCGCGGCGGAGGTGACACTACCCGAGGCGTTCCAGAACACGGCCCGGTACTCGTGACCGCCGTCGGAAGCTCGGACGCTAAAGCTGAGCGTGGTCGAGGTCTCGCCCGACAGGTCGCTCCAGCTCGCTCCGCCGTTGGTCGAGTAGAGCCACTGCACGCTCGGCGCCGGCTTTCCACTCGCAACGGCCGTAAAGGAGACGGTGTCTCCCAGGCTTACGGCCTGGCCGGCCGGCTGTGTCGTCATGTCCGGAGCGGCGGGATCGAGCGTTAGAGTCGCCGCGTCCGAAGTAGCGCTGCCGGCGGCATTCGTGAAGACGGCCCGGTACTCGTTTCCGTCGTCGCTCGGCTGGGTCACGATCTCCAGCGTGGTGGAGACCTCGCCGGGCAGATTGTCCCAGCTCCCGCCGCCGTCCGTCGAGCGCTGCCACTGCACGCTCGGCGCCGGCTTTCCGCTCGCGGCCGCGCTGAACGAGGCCGTTTCCCCGGTCGCCAGCCACTGGTCCATGGGCTGGACGGTCAGAACGGGCGGGGAGTTGACGCTGAGTGTCGCCGTCTGCGAGCAGACTCCGTCTTGGTACTGACTCACCTGCGCCGGATCGGTGAAGAAACACGCCTGGTAGAGATAGCCGTCGTCAGCTGTGCTTGCGACAAAGGTGAGATACGGCAAGACCCCGCCGTCCACCGGCGTCCACCAGTCCTCGGAGTCCTCGTTTCCGGACCATTTGAACCACTGCGTGTAAAGCGGGAAGCCTCCGCTCGCGTCGGCCCAGAGCAGCACCGTGTCGCCCTCGTTGACCGTCTGGTCGGAGGGCTGCAGCGTGATCTCGATCGCCGGGGTGACGGCGGAGTTGACCGTCAGCGTCGCAGCACCCGAGACGATCGAGCCGAAGGCGTTCCTCCAAACGGCCCGGTACTCGTTCCCGTCGTTGGAAACGTACCCGTTCTCGCCTCCTTCGTCAGAGGCGTGGGCGACGATTTCAAGGGTATTCGAGGTCGTGCCCAACAGGTCTGTCCAGCTCGCGCCGTGGTCAACCGATTGCTGCCACTGCACCGTTGCCTCTGGACGCGCGCTGACCGAGGAACTGAAGCTGACCGTCGCTCCGTCGTTCGCCACCACGTCGTCCGGCCGCTCGGGCGAGCGAAGCCAGCCGACGCTCAGCGTCGCGGGACTCGAGGCAGCGCTTCCGTGGGCGTTCGTGAACACGGCCCGGACCTGCGAGCCGTCCATGTCAGCGCTCGCCTGGACACTGTACGTGTCACCGGTAACGCCGATCGGGATCCAGATCCAACTGAAAGGCGACGGAGAGACCCCCTGCTCGCTCGCCCACGTCTCGCATCTGTCCCCACCGAACACGAACTCGCACTCCATGAACCACACCTGCTCCTGCCACTCGGCAGTCGGCGCCGGATCGCCGATCGCCGCGGCGGTGAAGATCGCCTGGTCGCCGTCTTCCACGAACTGACTGACAGGTTGCTGCGTGACGACCGGAGCCGAGCCGGCCGCCTCGGCGGGGGTGGCTCGCAGAAGCTGCCCCGTACCGGCGGCAACGAGGACGAGCGTAAAGAGCGTGAGCAAGCGAGCCTTCTTCATCTTGGATCTCTCCTTTTATTGCGGCGGGGGCGACGCGAGAGACAAGCGCAGCGACGGGCGCCTGTGCTCACGCCTACTCGAGAGCGTTTGGCGGAATCAGAGCTCATCGCCTGTCTCTCCCTTCGGACATGTACTCGACGCTACGCGCCGAACGAGCGTGCCGAAACGTGGAAACCGACAGAGCTCGGGCTATGACTTGGCCCCGCAACCCGAAGCCGATGAAGACACGATGCTCCGTTCTCATCACGACTCGTTTCCCTGTCGCCTGCGGCTACTCGTCGATTGGCGTCGGCTGACGCTCAGCGACAGCCTAAAGCCGCCGATAACTGAGCGCATCTGTCATTTCCCTAGTCAGGAATACTTCCGTCCCTAGTCCTTTCGCGGCCTTGCGAAGGCATGGAACGCCGGCTGGGGCGTGCCCCACGTGGCTAGAGATCCGGCGGACGCTGACTCAGGCGGCTGTGGAAGGCAAGCGTCTTCGGCTTGCTTGCGAGCTCGAACCCGATCACGCCGGCACGCAACCTCGCGCCGAAAACCGGGCGGTTCTTCACGCGCCTGTGGCTTTCAGGCCGGGACCGCCGCCTCGACGGCTTCTGTCCCCGAGGACTCGAAGAGCTGGAAGCAAGTCTCTTCCTCGGGCAGGAAGAGCGAGCGCAAATAGCGGATCTGAAGCCGACTGCGAGAGAGATCTTCCGCGACCGATCTGACTCGCTGCGCCTCCTCCTCGAAACCGGAGGCCCCGCGTCTCGGAACGTAGAGCTCGACCAGAAAGCGCTTCATCTCACATCTCCTCGCCCGGCGGATGGATGAGAGAGGAGCGGCCGAGTCCGAAAGCCCGGCCGCTCCTTTCCTTTTTGCTCTAGCGGATCGTGATCTGAGAGCGCGTGGTCATCTGCTTCTTACCCTGCTGGTAGCGAAGCGTGAGCGTGTAGCGCCCGGCCGGCACGCGGCGAAGGGCATGGAGCCTCAGGCCCTTGTTCGTAACGGTGCCGGTCGCGTAGAGCACGCCGCCTCGGGAAAGCGATGCGCGGCGTACTGCGCTCGAGGTCGTGAACTTGACCGTACCGCTGACCAGCTTGGTCGTGCACTTCTTGCGCTTGACCTTGTGTCCCTTCACCGTGACCGTGACGACCTTGCAGGTCACGAGCTGGATCTGGCCGGCGGGGCCCCGCGCTCCGGTTGCCCCCGTTGGGCCGGTTGCGCCGGCAGGGCCGGTCGCGCCGGTTGGGCCGGTTGCGCCGGTTGCTCCGGTTGCCCCGGTCGGGCCGGTCGGCGGGGGCGTTGCCGTGTCGTTGTCGACGATCGTGAGCGTGGCCGTGCTCGGAGTACCGAGCGTCGCTCCGCTCGATGGACTGGTGAGAGTGATCGTGACCGTCTCGTCGCCTTCCACCGCGCTGTCGTCTGTGATCGGGATCGAGACCGTCTTCGAGCTCTCACCGGCCGCGAAGGAGACGTCCTGCGAGACCGCGGTGTAGTCCGAGCCGGCCGTGGCGCTGCCGTCCGCGGTCGCGAAGTGGACCGTGTCAGTGCCCGTGGTCACGCCGCTACGATTGATGGTGATCGTGGCCGAGGGGCCGGCCTCGCCGACCGAGTACGTGGCCGAGGAGAAGGCGAAGGCCCGGTCGTTGTCCTGGATCGTGAGCGTGGCCGTGCTCGGGCTCCCTGACTGAGCGCCCGCAGACGGGTTAGAGAGGGTGAGCTGCACCGTCTCGTCGCCTTCCACCGCGCTGTCGTCTGTGATCGGGACGGAGACCGTCTTGGAGATCACCCCGGCGGCGAAGGAGACGGTCTGCGATACGGCCGTGTAGTCCGCGCCCGCCGTCGCCGTGCCGTTCGCCGTGGCGAAGTGGACGGAGGCCGGGCCGACGGTCGAGCCACTGCGGTTGATCGTAATCGTGGCATTACCCTCGCCCTCGCCGACCGAGTAGCTGGCCGCCGAGAGGGCGAAGCTCTCCGGCACGGTGAACGTGCCCTCGCTGGCGAAGGGCGAGCCGGCAAAGCCGGAGTCGATCGCCTGCACGCTCCAGTAGTAGGTGCCGCCGGGAAGGTTGAGCGCCTTGCTCGTGCGCTCGCCCACGTTCCCGTCCTGAGACACGAGCCGTGTCCCGTCCGCGAGCGCGAGCGGCGAGACGACGTCGGAGCCGCCCCAGGTGGTGCCGATGCGAAGGCTGTAGGTGAGCGCCGCGGTCGGTGTCTGCGAGTCGCTGCCGGCGTTCCAGCTCAGATGCTCGACCCCGGAGCTGAACAGGGCCGAGAGGTTGCTCGGAGAGCTCGGGGCGGTGTTTGCGCTCGCCGTTCCGTTCTTGTAGATCTTGGCGATGCGGGAGCCGTAGCCGGTGCTGTTAGCGCCCGTGAGCAGGATGTCCGGCTTGCCGTCGGAGTTGTAGTCGCCCCAGGCGACCGAGCTGCCGCTGACGCCGAGCAGGCCGGCGCCGATGTCGGTGAAGCTGCCGTCGCCGTTGTTCTCGTAGATCTTGGAGATTTGACGGAATGAGGAGGAGTCGAAGCCCGTGAGCAGGATGTCCGGCTTGCCGTCGGAGTTGTAGTCGCCCCAGGCGACCGAGCTGCCGGTGACGCCGGGCAGGCCGGCGCCGATGTCGCTGAAGCTGCCGTCGCCGTTGTTCTCGTAGATCCCGGCGATGAAGCTCGAGCCGGTGTCGCCGGTGAGCAGAATGTCCGGCTTGCCGTCGGAGTTGTAGTCGCCCCAGGCGACCGAGCCGGAGCTAACGCCGGTCAGGCCGGCTTCGGCCGTGCCGTCCTCCGTGA
>Ga0187886_1000694_pt1 | contig 37308 bp, 26 predicted proteins | sample June2016WEW_20_1_FD_133001 | JGI IMG/M metagenome (GOLD analysis project Ga0187886, IMG submission 133001) | Peatland microbial communities from SPRUCE experiment site at the Marcell Experimental Forest, Minnesota, USA - June2016WEW_20_150 | ecosystem: Environmental > Terrestrial > Soil >...
GTGGTAGGCGGTCTTGTCTGTCCATACTTTGATGGTTGCCACATAAATTGTCAGAGTTTCTGTGCGGCTGCTTGGATTAAGTGTTGCATTGCCTGAGTAGGTCACACTGATCTGATAGACGCCTGATGATGTGTAACCGCTGCCCTGGAACCATCCGTTTGCATTAGTCCAGAGGTTGGCTTTGAATGTCCCGTTCACATAAAGGTCAACTCGCACATTACTCATCGGCATGCCGGTATCAGACTCCGTGAGATTTCCAAGAAGCGTTACCATTTGTCCGACGTAAGCAGGATTCGGAGATAATGTGAAGACAATCCTCGTGTCCAGTTTCATTTGGGGCGTCAGATTGAACGTCACCGCTTTTAGCCCTGTGTTTCCGGCTAGGTCTGTGAAGTTGACCTTGACACGGATGGGTCCTTCCGAAATCACTGTGTTATTGCTGAAGGCGAATTTGCCCGTGGCAAAGTCCCAGCAGGCTAGGTTGAAGCGTGAGTCGTTTATGGATGGTGTCAGTGTTCCCATGTTCATTTCCGTTACTGTCCCGTTTATCCATAGAGTTGGGGTTATGGTTACATTTGCACCTTCGGTCGGATATAGTATGGTGACTACGGGTTCAGTTGTGTCTATCTTGAAGTTCCAAGAGTTGGCTGCGAGGTTTCCGGCAATGTCTCGCACACTAACGTTTACTGTGTAAAGACCATCGGCTAGAAAAACGGCATGATACGATAGCCGACCTGTTGCCTGGTCAAAGTTGCAAGGCACTAGACTTGCATTCAACGTCATAGCAATTGTTGAAGCATTTATTCCGGAAGTTGCGTCTGTCAGGGTTGCGTTGATCCAAATAGTGGTAACATTCAGATAGGAACTTGGCGTGGGTGATACAACGTTAATGACCGGTGGCGTAACATCGATGACGAACCACCAAGTGACGTTTGCAGTGTTTCCCGCTAGGTCCTGAACGACTACTGTCACAGTGATGTTGCCATTAGCCACGCCCACTGCCCAATGCGAAAGCAAACCTGTTGCATTGGCATAATAGTACGATGTTGGAGCTCCGTTCAAGCTCATATTGATGGTTGCTGAGTCTATGCCTGAGGTGGCATCTGTTAGTGTCGCGTTGATCCATAGGGTGCTGTAGTTCAGATAAGATCCATAGGCGGGCGAGTTGATGGTCACTGTGGGCGGCGTGTTATCCGCCGTGACTGTTACTGCGTTCCACCCAGTGTTTCCACCTGCGTCTGTAGCTGTGACATTGACAACATATGTTCCGTCCGAGTACAGGGTTGTGACCCACTGCCATGAGGCTTGTCCAAGTCCAGACGAGACTGGAGTTCCGTTTAGGGCTACAACGTAGCTGAAGGGATTGGTCTCAAGTATGGTTGCATTGACCCAGACAGATCCCTTCACGCAAGAGTTGCTCAGGAGGGAAGTTATGGCAACAATTGGTGCCTTTGTGTCAAGCGTGAAGAACACAGTATCAAAGCCAGTGTTGCCAGCGATGTCTGTGAAGTTTACTCTTACAGGGATAGACGCATCTGGGATTGTCGTGCCATTCTTGAAAGCGAATTTGCCTGTGGCAGACTCCCATTGAGCGAGAACAAGACGTGTATCGTTTATTAGAGGCACATGCGTGCCTTTGTTGTCTTCCGTTACAGTCCCGTTAACCCATATCATGGGAACGGGTCCTATGTAGCCTCCGTTGGCAGGACAGCTTATGATTACAACTGGTGGCGTGGTGTCTACGAGAACGTTGAGTGTCTGGCTTGAACTTGTCGACCCGAGGTAGTTGTTGTTTCCTGACCACGTGGCTCTTATGTAGAATGTTCCGCCACCTGTTGGAGTCCACGTGTACTGGTAAGACCCGCTTGAAGGTGTGCCTGATGAGATGAGGTTCCAGTTTGCCCCGTCTGTACTGTTTTCAAGTATTACGGTTCCGTCGTTAACAGAGACGCTTACTGTGCCAATGATTGTAACGTTCTCTCCGTAGTTGATAGAGTAGGTGGAAAGGGAGCAGGATGTAGATGTTGAAGCCTTGTTAACGGTTAGTTGTTGACCGGGGCTGGTTGCGCCATAGTAGTTCGCATCTCCGCTCCACGTTGACCGCAAATAATAGACTCCTGCATCTGGTGTCCATGAATATGGATACTGTCCAGCCGAATTTGTCGTACCTGAACTGAGATAGAACCACGTTGACCCGTCAAGGCTGTATTGGATAGTCACGGATTTACCCTGCAATGCTGGCGATATAGACGCGGTAATGGTTACGCTTGACCCATAGGTTATGGTAGATGATGATGCAGAAGTCGTTAAGGATGTGGATGCCTTGTTCACTGATAGGGTTTGGGTCGAACTTGTTGAGCCATAGTTGTCCAAGTCTCCACTCCAGACTGCATGGAAATAGTACGTTCCTGTGTTTGTTGGAGTCCAGGTGTAAGAATAGTAGCCGTTTGACGGGGTCCCTGATGCAAGGTTGTTCCAATTCACTCCATCAGTACTGTACTGCAAGGTTGTTGTTCCATCCGAAAATGACGGTGACAGTTGAGAACCTATCGTTACACTTTGGCCATAGGTTATTGAATTAGATGAAAGGGAAACACTAATCGAACTTTGGTGCTTGATCACTGTCCAGGTTTCTGTAACTGCTAGATTGCTGTCATAATAGACTTTGGTGGTGAAGGTTCTGCCCAGTTTGCTGTCGGCAAAATGCAATGGATAAAGGTAGCTCCACACTTTGTACGAGATCCAATATTGTCCCGGAGACGGGGCTGGTATCGTGGTATCCCAAGTCCAATGCTGTCCGTCAGGATCGTACCAGTCCCAATGAACATAATGAGGACCATCATAAATATTGACAAAATTGAGCCATGAATACGCCGCCGGATCATCGGTGTAAAAGATGCTTGTACGGGTTATGGGATTCCAAGGATCATTGGGTTGCACCCCCTTGCACATGGTATGATCTGCTAGGTTTCCGCCAGGGGAATTGACCGCCAACACAACAGAGGTACTGGTTGCCCCGCTGTATTGGCTGTTTCCATTCCAATAGGCTCTAACGTAGAAAGTGCCGGTTGACGATAAAGTCCACCAATATGAATAGGAGCCAGAGGAGCTGGAAGAAGTTGACCCGATGCTGTTCCAGCTTGAGCCGTCTGTACTATATTGTAGGTAGACTGTGCCAGATAGATCTCCTTGCGTGTTGCTGCTTATCTGTCCAGATATTGTTGTACCGCTACCCAACGTAATCGTAGAAGGGTTGACACTCACAGAAATGGAGCTCGGAAGCAGTGAAGAAGGATTAGCAATAACTGTAACGTAACTTTTGCTGATACCTCCTCCATCAGATGACCCGATCGTGACTTCTATGGCATTGCTAAAGGTGCCTATTTGACTGGACATAAACTGAGCTGACACCTGCGAAGTATCACTTGTCCACATGTTGCCAATGACATATCCTCCACTAGATTGCAGGGTTATGCTGCCAACCAATGACCTAAACTGTGCGTAAACACCTGAAATCATATTGCTGGTGGAAGGAACCGAGATAGTTGCAGTAACCGGAAAATTCTGATCTTTCAACGCAGAAACAGATGTTGGAACAGAAGTTGCAAGAGAGCGGTCATACTTTGCTACGCTCCAGCTCAAGGCATATTTCTGGGACAGATCCAGTAGACCAGGAATGTTATAGACCTTTGTTTTGATTGTCCAACTGCCTGTTTCAGGGCTGGCCACGATTATTTGCTCTACATTGTTTACTGCACTAGATGAATAGAAATGGTTCCCCGATGGAGAAACCATCTCCAAATCCAGATCATTGACAAGTGCAGGGTTAGCATTAATGCTGCCTGGTTTGTCTGAATAGGTCATGGTGACTTTGAACGTTTTGGATGCACTGGGAACGTTCACAGAGAAGGTCTGTTCTGAAGGATATGGCCACTTCCCAACTTCTCCTTCTGCGTACTGCGCCACAGATTCACTTGGGGTCCAGTAAATGGCATCGTATGCATCAAGTTTCCCCCATCCCAGTGGGTAGTTAGTTTGACCTGTCTTGCTCCTCAAATCTACTCCATCGTTCAATATCATCGCTTTGATCAGCGCTGGGGACAGCGTCCCATAGTTGCGAAGCATTAAAGCGACAGTTGCAGACACGTGCGGAGTAGCCATGCTCGTTCCACGCCATGTCGCATAGGTGCTCCATGGGATTGTTGAGGTTATCCATTCGCCTGGTGCATTTATATCAGGCTTTGTTCGGCCATCAATAGGAGATATCAGATTGTTGAGTGACGAGATTTGGTCTACATTTTGTGAACTGCTATAAGACACTTGTCCGCTTGAGTCGCTTCCATCGATTGTGGCTCCTACCGCTATTACGTTCTTGGCAAGGGCAGGAGACATCATGTTGGCGACATCGGGCCAGTTCCCATTTGCAAATACAACCATGATGCCATTGTCACGGATCCATTGATCAACTTGCTGTGCGCTATAATCATACATCCTCCCTGAATCGTGTCCCCAACTGCAGCTTATCACCTGTGCACCATGGCTCCTCAAATCGTTAAACAGATCAGCTGGGTTCGCAGGACCATGATAAACTCTGGCTCCATCAAAGATCCTCTGAATGACAAGTGACGAACCATACGCAACGCCCTTCAACGACAAACCATTGTATGTGCCGCTACCGGCTATGATCCCAGCCACATGGGTTCCGTGACCAAAAGCGGCATCATCGATTGGTGGGCCACCATCGACGTAATCTGTTGCATAGATAAGAGGGGTTGATGAGAAATACGGATGAGTTGGATCAATTCCACTATCAGATATGCCGACATTTATTCCGGTGCCAGTGTTGCCTTGCCCCCATACTTTGTTTGCAGAAATAACATAGACGCTTTGGGCAGTGCACATTTCTTCCTTGAAGTACTGTTCAATCCACTTTACATTGTTTTCATTTGCAAGCAAAAGTAGTTGATCGCTGTTAATCTCTGCGACATAAAGATTCACTGAACTAGTAGCTGAGATGAAGGGGAACTTGCTTTCTAACGTAGCATTTTGGTTAAAAGTGACTATCCTTACTCTTACTACAGCAGTTCCCCCAGGAGGCAACAACTTTAGAAGAGTTGGCTCAATTTTCATTTCTGGCGTTATTCTCGAGACACTTCTGACGCATCTGAGACTCGACATTGGTAACAAATTGCTGGGCGGCACGGCGACAAAGAAGCCGTCCATCGGAACGTATTCCTCGAATTCTACTCCAAGTTTCCCAAATTCATCCGATTCATTATTTGTAATATCGTTATAGAGTTGAATCAGACAGAAGTATCTTGACGCTACTGGATCTTGATCTTGTCTATTTAGCAACTGTAATAGTGATTGATCTATTCCTGGAGGTGGTTCCATAGGTCCAGATTTCAGCAAGAGAGTGTGGTTATTGAAATAATGTATAGGGTAGTCAAAAGACGAGTTTTGCATCTCAACGCGCTGTTTTAGATTCAAGGTCCCACTTATTTCAGTTGAACCACTAGCCATTGATGATTGTATGCTGATTGCATCGGGATGCCCTTTTGATTGAGCTACGAAAACTGTGACTGTTGGAAAAACAAACATCACGAAGATGAAAAGTATCAACAGTTTCTTTGGTGTGCACATCGACCTAAATATCTTTGTCAATGGTAATCAATCATATTCACATCTGAACATATTCTGCTTAAATGCTTTATGGAATCCTCTTCTATCGGCAATATGATGTGGGATAGGCGTGATTCCTGCAACTAATCTGTATCAAATGCAACAAATCTAGATGTGCGCGTTCTACAGAATTGCTTCGAATTTCTCAGTCAGCGAGAAACGCGCTTCTGAGCGCGCGCGCTCCAGATATGCGAACGATAGTCGACGATACAAAGTTACTTCCTAATCCCCACCATAATTCTAGTTTACTTTAGCGTAAAATGATTTGGCGGTCCAGCAGAAAGAGTCAAGGCGCGGGAAAAACTGGAAAGCGCGCGCAGGCGGGTTAAATAATTGGTGTAAAATGGTTATAATTCTTGTTTTCGGATTTGTGGGAAGTTTTGAGGACCGCAGCTCCTTCTTGCTTCTTTGCAGTAGCGCGCGCATTGACTCACCGGTGAGTATTTCGATCGATCTCATATTAATGGGCAACATAACTGTAGAAATGAAAGAATCGCGCGCTAGTCGCAGCGGTGCGTGCATTTGTTGGCAAAGAACCTGCGAAATCTGATTAATGCATCAGGCTACGCCACAACCTTTTCATCATCTCTTGGTCTTGCTTTTCCGCATTTCTTCTCTGCTGCTTGACTTTTTCTGTGTAAGCAGTGCTCTGCCTATTCAGGGCTGGAGGGGTCACGTCAAAGTGAGATCCACACAAGGAACAGTGGAGTGTATTTCTCTTCGGATCATATTCTAAACGCTTCTCGGAACGCCACGCTTCCATGCAGATTGGGCATGGATAGCATACAGTTTTTCCACAGTTGGGACATTTGAAGAATTCAGCGCCGGAGTCATAATACGTAGCATATTCATATTTGCCGTTACATTCAGGACAACGGCAGCCGAAGGTCGTTCCACTGTACTTTTTTGTTGCATTACATAGCCTCACCCACCATGCCCAATTTGATAAGCAGTACTCAATATAATCCTCAAAAGTCTTGGTTTCTGAGCGAGCATTCGAATCCCAATATTCGACAGCTTCAAGGCATGCATCCTGGAGGCTGTCCTTCTCAATGGCGCACGCTTCACGCAGATCGCTCAGCAAGGGCGAGCTCTTCTCTTCAAGGTATGCAGGAATTTTCCTTGGATCCAGCTGAGCTTCCATCCTCAGCGCTTCTAACTTGGCTTCCTTCTCCCTCTTCTCCGCATCAAGCAGCGCCTTAGCTTTGTCACGTCTCTTCTCCCATCCAAACGCCCTGGTCAGAACTCCCTTGACCTCCTCATCCCTTGAGGCCTTCATCGCTTTCTCTATCCTTTTGATCCGCTCGATCGGAACAGGAACTTCTGCGAATTTACACACCTCCGGTATGCCCCCGGGGAAAATCCTGTAGAAGCGTGTGAAGTTCAGCTTCTCCTTCGCGCGCGCGCGCGCGAAACCGCCCAAGAAACCCTTCTCCAAATCCATTGTCTATGACCTCGTTGCTAGGTGGTCTACCCTACCTCATTTCAGCAATAAAACTTTACCCCCAAACCCAAAACCCCAATTCGTTAAAGTTTAGCTGGCATACGACGACGTACAACGTTTGCGAGTGAGAAGTGGTCTTTTCTAGGCAATACAGAGAAAAAATGGGGGGATGGCTTAGGGTTGCGCACCTTTTTGCTATGTTATTGTTAGTACTCTTATGGGACTAGCTGTGTAGGCGCCGTTGGCTGGGTTGAACCAGACCGCTACTAGGTCATAGATTCCGGGCGTTAGGCTCATTGGAACCGTTGCGGTTACGCTGTAGGCTCCAGCCGCGTTGGTTGGTATGGTAGTGGCTAGTGCCCATGAACCAGTTGCGTGGGGATATCTGTAGTAAAGGTATACTGTCGTGGCCATGCCAGGAGTGAGTTGCCCGTTTATGGCTAGTGGCGAGCCTCTTGCGACCGTGGACGGATTGATGTTCAGTGTAAGGGTCGGGGATGCCGTCACCACAAAGGTTACAGCGGCGGTGCGGCGGTAGCCTCCTATGACCGCGGATGCACGGATGGAATAGCTTCCTGGACCTAGGAAGTTGGCGGTATTGAAGGTTAGGAGCGATGTGGCAGTTGGTGTGACTGTTGGCGGATTGAAGGTGTGGCCCCACACGTTTGCGCTGCTCAGGTGGTACGTGTTTGGTCCAACGATGTCCAGCGTGGCTGTTGCCGTTGCGCCTGAGTTTAGCGTGACCGTGATGTAGTACGATAGTGACCCGCCTGCGACCACAGTCTGAGTGCTAGGATAGACGGTAACGCGGAACATCGTGTCGAGTGTGGTGAAGTATACATCGTAGTTGGGGTTTCGTAAGTCTGTCCATGCGACGCCTGGCACCCAAAGGGTTTCTCCTGCAACTGTACGTGTGAAAGTGGTGATTGTCGGAGTGTTGTAAGTGGCACTCGCGTACCCGTTGTTGTCAATGATTTGTCCTTTCGGGGTTGACCAGCCTTCTTCGAAGAGATAAACCTGCGGGGCAGGAGCGTAGGTCGGCTCGAAGTAAGCGATTTGCGTGTAGTATACACCGTTAGTTCTGGAGGCGGTGTTTTCGCTTGTCCAGTACACAAGATGAATGTACCCAGGTACGTTGCCGTTTTCTGTGCCCATTCCGTCCACGCTCAGCTGAGGTTTCCCTTCATCATAAGAAGTGCCAGCTATTGTTACTGGAGACGACCATGTATCACCGAAGTCCTTACTCCAACAAGCAAAAACGTCGCCGTAGGTGGGGCTGCCACTGGCATTTTGATAAGCAATCCACATTGTGGTTGGCTCGTTCCAAGGTCCTTTGTGAGAGCCTATTACGGTTGGCCACCGAGCATTAGTGTTTTTTGTGGGACTGACTTTAACGGGTATTTTAAATGTGCCGCCAAAATTAGTGGAGTACATAACTTCTATGATTCCTTGTGTATTGTAGTCGATTGAGTGCCTGTAGGCCACGTATACGTTGTCTTGCACAAATGCGATGTCACTTTGAGTGAATACATCGGCTGCTCCAGGGGTGCCTACCGCACCTTGTAACACTTTCGTTGACCATGTTTTGCCCCAGTCTCCCGAGTTTCCATAGCATAGGTCGCGGTCGTCATAAGTCACGTACCTCTCATAAGAAACGTGCAACCAGTTGCCAGTTCCCCAGCCGTATTCCGAAACCAGTTGCGGAGAGAGGTCATCGTCAGCATCAGCGTCAATATTATACGATGCCCATGGGCCAAGAGCTACTGGAGAGATAACATGGATTTGTATGTCGTTTGTAGATCCTCCGAACGCGGTGTTTTGAACGGCGACGAAGACTGTTCCGTTGTAAGGACTGACTGCTATTGAAGGGTTGATGATGCTTCGGTTCGAAACCCAAGCGGCTGCGCCACGTTGCCACCACGTGGCTCCTCTATCGTTAGAAGCAAAGACCCATAGGAACCAGTGGGAATAGTATGAATCCCAACTCTGCATCGCAGCCCACAGAGTAACCGCTCCTGTTGACGAATCAATGTACGTGGCAATTGAGGGATTAACCTCATCTCTCGCCGTGTAGATGCTTCCAGGCACTATGTTTACGTCGGGTTTCCAGCCAGAACCCGATGAGCCCGCAACGTCATTGTCTGAGGCAAATTGCGGTGCATCGGAATCGACAATAATATTCGTCAGGGGCTTTTCGGCTGTTGGGTCTGAGACTGTCACTTGTTCATTCGGCGAAGGATGATTTGACCTCGCTTTATCGGCTATCATTGAAGAATCGGATGTACCTGAAACAAAATAGGCGCCTGCAAAAAGGCTCATCACCAGCAAAGCTAAAAGCAGAATTCCCAGTTTTGAGCTTTCTCTCATTTTTCCTTTTTCTCCCTTCTCTACGCTATTCATTTTTCTCCTATGTTCGAGAAGAAGTTCATTTTTCGCTAAACGACATTCCAAAACATAGGATAAGTGTCTCTTTGTGCGAGAACTTTATTTAAGATTTGTGGAACATAGCTCGCGCTACTAATCTCATTACTCAAGCCATAAACAAAGGTTATAAAATTGTTCCAATTGAAGCATCAGAATTCCTGTCAATGGTAAAACTGCTTGAAACATCTGGAAAAACATATTGAAAAGATAACTTCAATAATCTATGGCGCGCGCGCCTTCGCACTTCATCATCTGGGGACGGCTTTGGGCTTCGTGTCTGTTCTTGATTTCTTTGGGGATTTTGTCTTCCTCGAACACAGGAGAAACGGGCAAAACCGAATTAAAACCATTTTTGACCATTTTAGGAACACGCATGCGCGCTTGCTAACCTTTGAACCTTACCATACAAAACTCCAAAATCACTTTTACTCACCGGTGAGAATCGAAAGCGCGCGCGGTCTTCTATTTGGATGACGAACCTTGCTCTCACCTAGCGAAATCCAAAGGTTCTATGTAGACTATCCCCTCCAAGTGCCCAGCCTCTGGAACCTAAGCCGGAAGCATTTCCGGGTTTCGCTTGGCGAAGGCCGATTCGTCAAACTAAACAGGTTCAAAAATCGCCTATCAGCCAGGGACTTGAAGTTTTACTGTCGGAAACTCAGGCCTCGTCACGTTTACTTCTCTGTTCTAAACTGGCTCTTTCCAGAAAGGGTCGGCAAGAAGTATAAGGCTCGGTATTGTGTCCCCCTAAATGCGCGCGCGCTATCTAGAGCCACCTTTACCGTTTTAGTCTTCATTCTCTCCTTCTCCTAGAAGGATAAAGGCTAATAGGCTATTAAACGTTATTCCGTGCCTTAGAAAGGCTCCCTTTCTGAATTCTGAATAGAAGAGGAAAAGAATCTCAAGAAATGGTTTAGACTATTTCCATGTAGCTTCTTTGACTCTCTTGAAAGTAAGAGGTTTCACAAATTCGGTCGGAATAAGCGCAGGACTAACGGTTATTATGCCATATCCAAATCGTTTCATTGCTGCAATGAAAAAAGGATATTCACCGCAATTGTCTAGTTGGTCTAAAAGCCAGTGTGGCACAACAACATAGCATCTAGTAGCACCTTGGTCTTCAAGTCGTATTCTACAGGTTTCTAGTTGATAAGGTGCTACCTGAAGGTTATCTCTTTTCACCTTTATTTCATATAATTCAAAGAGGTACAGTTCTTCTGGACAAGTCTTTCTTGTGAGGACATCAATGTTCAAAGGATTGAGCCATGTTTTTGCAGGAAGGATTTCAAAATATCTTCGGTTTTTCAACCACTCTTTAACTGCATTCTTGACAGCTTCGTGATTTGTCCATTCAAATTCTTTTTTCATGTGTTAGAATAGACTTTCCGTTCTTAAAACACTTAGCGCACGCGCTAGAAACGGAAAATGCTAGCTCTCGATGTAGCTCTTTCTTATTTGTTTGAATTTATAGTCCATTAATCTATAAGTCACGACAAGAAGAGCCATAATCAGAACTATCATCGCGTTTGTACCCAAGAACATAGCAGGGTTATCTCGGTAGAAAGACAGTAGCCCATAAAAGATTGAACATACCAACAAGTACCGCAAAAAACCATTCAAATATTAATTGAAGTCTTGTTAGTTCGAGCTGAAACTCTCTATCCTCTTTGTCCATTCGGTGTCACAGCTCTTCCGTTTCTGCTATTCTTCTGGTTTCCAATTGTAACCGTATATCATGTAATTCTCGCTCTATACCGTCTAACTTGTCTTTTATATCTTCAACAAGTCTGGCAAGGTCCCTCTCTAGAATGGGTCGAAGTTGTGTAGCTTCATCAATGAATGCCTTTACGTCCATTCTTTCATCTATTTTGAAGGTTTGACCGAAAACATCCTTGTATTCTCCCTTCGCAGTGATTTCCGCAGACCTCTCCAATACCTTTGCCAGATTTCCATCTGGCAGTAGAATGCGAATGAATTCATTAGGTGACATAATTGCCTGTTGCCAGACCCTTTTTTCATTTGAAGGTAGAAAAGTGATTTCGGTTCTAATGTCAGTAGCTGGTCCTTTGCCGAAGTTAGTTGCCTTCAGAATCAAAAAAACTGGACCTAGAAAACTCAACTCGGCTCTGACGTGTGGAAGGAAATCGGCTTTCCTTGCTTTTTCCATCTCTTTAATTGTCTGTCTTGTTTGCATTGCATAGAAAGTGTTTATGATTACCAGCACAACCGTGACAAGAACGCTTGCCCACAATGCATCTCTTACAAAAATCGAAAGGAATTCAAAAGATGACCGATAGAAATAGACCAGCACTATAAAGATTACCAAAAGCACTACCGATATTGAGAGTGAAAGAGCTTTGCGATGATTCATGTTCAAACATGTTGTTGTTTTGTCTTATAGATTTAACTTCTAACAGTTTTTCCCGTTTTACGCTTTTCTACCCCTCTTTTGCCCTGCTGTCTACTTTCTTTCTTTAGCACTATAATATAGCGTCAAGAGTAGCCTCTTGGAATATAGCGTCTTGAATTGCTTTCTTTCTTTGTGAGAGCGAACGTGCGTAATAGGTAGCCTCTTTTCTCACAGCACGTTCACGTAGCCTCTTACCAGCCACCCGTAGTCACCAAAGCCCCGTATTAGGTGACCTGCTTCGTTATAGGGGCGTAGGTGACGAAGGGTGGCACCCTGCCTCTTGCTTTGCAGGCACCTCGCGATCAGCGAGGTGCTGATTACTTTTGGTTTGCCTCTTGGAAAAAGTTTTGTCATGTGTTGGTTGGTTGGGTAAAACTTTACCCCTAAGCACACACACTCGCTCTCTACTACTCTCTACTACGCACACAATCTCTCACACACCCTACCTACCTACCTATACATAGTGACCACACACTCGCACAGTGTGTGAGTGAGTATATGGAGTGGCATGGGGAACCGTTCGGAAGATCGGGGATGACAGGGGAAAAAGCCTCGAGCCGAAAGAAGGCAGACCGAAGAAGCTGTACGCCTTGCCATAAACTCTTTTTTCTTAAAGTTTTCAAAGCACGCTATGTGGCGAAAAGAAAATGTGTTAATAGTTGGTTTCAAGATTTATCTTCTATGAGGATTTATGCCAACAAAGAAAGAAACCACCATAAGCGAATCCTATAGAGTTGAAATCGAGATCGCTGTTGTCATTCTCGGTTTTGTATTTGTCATGTATTCTATTGTTCTAACTATGCCAAACGATGTATTGACAATAGTTAACCATGCGGGCATGACGAACTTCTTCGGGATTCCGTTTCTTAGTTATGGCTACATTATCTCAGAGTTTGGCATATATTCTTCATTCTCGTTACTAGGTGCAATTCTTTGCTATTTTTGGTTTCTAAAATCGAAAAGAGAAGCGATCTTGTTGGGTGCAAGAACATTTTTGGCTGTTGGTTTGTACTTGAGCATATTCTTACTTGTGATAATCAATGTCTTGATCGGGGGTAGGTTAGTTGGTCCTACTGTCGAATTCGAAGCATACATAAATCCCTTCACAGGCTTGGTCATTATCTTTTCGACAATCGCAACATTCGGGTTCATATTGGCTCAATGGATATTCTGGCTCCGAAGAAAACATTAGTGAGCATTCATTAGCGCGCGCCAATTTACCGTCTTCCAATGATAGTTTTTCCAGCGGTATAGCCCGATTAGACCTGCAACACCTAATGTAACACACCAAGAAACGTCTCCCAAGAATCCCGCCCAATCAAATGTAAGTGTTTGTGTGGTTGCCGTTGCTGAGGCTCCCAATTGCCAACTTTCCACCGTATGCCAGCTAGCCTGCGCGGCAGGTGGCACGTATGTCTGGTTTATTATTACAACTGTTCTTGAATAATTGATTGTCAGCAATCCGATGATAATTGTAACAACTACCTCCAGAAGGCCCACGCTGTTTTTTTCCATCCATCGACGGGTCTTGCTTTTTTTCTTCGTCAAACTCCGTCTTCCTCAAATTGTTGTCTATGTAGCGCGCGCGCTAATTTTGTGCGTTTTCCTCTCGGTTTTACTGAAGCCGAAGCATGTGTAGAGATGACCAGCCTCTATTAGTTCGTTTGTTGTCCAGAGGAATATGGTTTTGTACTTGCACTCCTTACAGAACTGAAGCGCGTCCTTCAGGAGCTCTTTGCCAATACCAAGCCCTCGATAGTCAGGATGAACGAGGAACCAGCGAAGTTGAGCATCTACTTTTGAGTGCCCGACAATGACGATGGAACCAATAATTCGACCGTTTGTCTCTGCCAGCCAAATTTGATCTTTGGCGGGTCTGAACGATTGAACAAATTCTGCAAGCCCACCTGCAACATACGCTTCGAATGTTTGGTCGTAGCCATATTCTTTTGCATACAAGATTCCATGAAGATAAGTGAGATACCCTATATCCCCTGGCTTAATATGACGCCGTATCTTCCACTTAACTTTCATATGAACGCCCCTTACATTCATCACGGCGTTTCGCTAACTACCGTCAAACGTGTTGCATTTGACTATTTAATCGACGTGCGTCCTAAGCGCGCGCGCTGTGTTATGTTGTTTGCACATTTTGCGTTTGATTCGAGGGAGTAGAATGCGCGCGCTTGTGGGTCTCCTTTCTATCGCGTCAGTTATCGGACTAAACTGGCTCGTCGGCAAAGCGAACCAGAAAGATAGACTGATTTCTTAGTGCATGCTACGGCAATTTGACCGTTAGCTTCTCTATTTGGTAGCTTTGGCTGTATCTGAAGTTGCCTCGGTAGACAACTGCGATTGGAAAGATGCCAACGATTGTGAGCTTTCCTTTGGCACTGAACCAGCCAGTAGAGTTCGTTCGTATTGCTCCTGCGTATATCCAATTGAGACCGTTGTCTATGCTGTAATACACTTCAATGGGAGCATTGCCTATCGCATTGCCAAGCTGGTTCTTGAGATTGCCGGTTAAAGTGATTGTTTGCCCGGTTAATGCGGGGTTTGGCGATAGGTTAAAAGATATCTTGCTATTGATTCTTGGAAGCCCCGCGCGCGCTATTATTCTGATTTTTGTATTCCCTTGGAGTGGTGTTCCATCATTGAGTTTACCAGTTATGGTTAATGTAACTGTCATGAGCTTTTCTTCAAACAGTTCAGTCATGTTAACATTAGCCATTATGTAGTCTATGACTTCAGCTCTGTCAAATTTAACCATCAAGTCTGGGATGCCGTCTTCATCATAGTCTCCTATAGCGTGCGCCTTGGGATAGACAGGAACCGTGTCATTCAGCATAACCGAGGTAACGTTAATATCACTTACGTTGTAGCCCTTAGGAAGCTCAACGTAGCAAGTAATCCACTTACCCCTGCTCCTCAAGTTCAGAGTACCAGGGTCAATATCGATAGTAGCGTTAACAACTTCAACAGGACTCCAAGGCTCCATCAAAGGATAGTTGTCCTGATTATTTTCATCAATAATGCAGGGAATATCTCCTATACCATCGCTACCGGTCTCATTCTGATAGAGTCCATGATAAAGGTCAACGCCAACGTAGTCGCTCCAGTAGTTACCACCGCTTGGATAGTCGTCATCCCAAACATTCATTGAGTCTGAAGAACAGACTTGGTTAGTGTTGTTGAAGTTGTTATGATAAAGCTTGTTGCCAGGAGAAGCCCAATCGAGCATGATGCCATACCCGTTGTTTGTTATGTTATTTCCAGCCATAGTATTGCTTGAAGACCCGTATAACTGGACGCCATGCCCGTTGTTTGCTATGTTGTTTCCGCTAATGCTGTTGCCAGAACAAGACTCGAGATAGATGCCAGCCCAGCCGTTTGCTGTCATGTTGTTTCCGCTGATACTGTTGCCAGAAGAAAAAGCGAGCCTGATGCCCCACATGTTGTTTGCTGTTATGTTGTTTCCGCTAATGCTGTAGCCAGAAGAACTACTGAGATAGATGCCGTCCACGTTGTTTGCTACGTTGTTTCCGCTAATGTTGCCATAAGAACACGAATCGATCTCGGGCTCATAACCTAATGTCGTAATGCCATAATGGAATGTCGTAATTCTCGTGTTCTTGATTGTTACGTTGCTTCTTCCCGTCAGGATTATTCCTCTGGAAAAAAATGTTACTGACCCTTGAACTGTGTATCCATTTCCATCAATTATTATGTTGTCTCTTTCTAGAATAATTCCATCGTCAGAACTTGTAATATTAATATTTTCTGTTAGCGTGTATGTCACGTTGTCTAAGGTTGTGATTGGTGCGTCTGGCGGGTCCACTGAGCCGTCAGCCCTAATGTAAATCGTTCCACTTGCTTTAACTGGTTGAATGTTAAATGCCAACGTTAACATGCCCGTTAACAGCAATGTCAGAATTATTCCAGAAACTGCTCTCTTTAACAATACTATTTCTTCACGTCATGTATGGTTTAACCAAAAGATATGTTTTACGGGGAAGGAGCTGCAGGAGCCCTAAGATTAGGCTAAACACGCGCACGCGCTCAGCAATAATGCTTTTTGTACCAAGCTAGTTGCCTGCCAATGCCGAGATTCTTCAAAGGAATTTCGCACTTAATGTCCATCTTCTCTAACATCGGAATCAAATATTCGCGCGCGTCTAACTCTTCTTTTAAGGCCTTTCCGAGTTTCAGCAAGGCTAGGCTACGACGAAGTCATCCTCGAAGTGACCTCTTGACCTTTTCCTCTACCGACTAAGACAATTCGTTCTCTCATTGTCGAGAGTTTGAACGTCGCCCTGACAAGCGCGCGCTGCCTTTGCGCGCTAGGGAAAATTCGCAATTTTAAATCAGTGTTACCAAATTAGAGTGTGACGTAGAATTTTGCGGAAAAATAGGTAGCAAGCGAGTGTGGTAAAGAGAAAAAAGGGGATTTGTGAGAGAAATCTCCATTTGCTCGGATTCGAGTTACCCTAGGACAAAAATGTCCTAACTTCGAAGAACAATTAGATGCGTGCTCACTTTAACTTGAGTCTCTCCAGCTCCCAAGCCAATCGTTTCAGCACTTGCCTTTTATTTGCCCGGACGCAAGCGATGGGTTGGGCTTGACGAAACTTGCTTTCACAGGGGCAGATCGAAAGGTTCTACCTAGACGTTCCCCTCCGAGTGCCTAGTCTTTGGAACCTGAGCAGAAAGCATTTCAGGGTTAAGCTATGCGAAGGCAGATTCGTCAAGCTCAACAAATTCGAGAACAGGCTAAGCGAGAAGGACCTCGCTTCTACTGCTAGAAACTCAAGCCTCAACACGTCTACTTCAGCGTTTTAAACTGGCTCTTCCCTGAACGTGTTGGAAAGAAGTACAAGGCTAGGTACTGCGTTCCTCTAAACGGCGCTATGTCGTCGACGTTGATAGCTACATGATGCTGTGGAAGCATGAACACCAGCTTGATCCAGAATGGAGTGTCTGCGTTGAATGTTTGGGCATGGCTAAAACGTTGACTTTGCAGCTATGCGAAATCATAAGGAAGTATTACTCGCGGCTCGCTGTCGTTTTTAGCGGAAGAATGGGCTTTCACGTTCACGTTTTGGACTTTGACTATAGAGACTGGGTTAGGTATAGGGAGCGAGATCCGATTTGGTGTCACCATGCCAGCCGGTTCAAACTGACTAAGCTGTTGCAGAAGCAGACTCACGTTTTTGACAGAGTCCACTTCACAGTTTCAGTCGATCCCATGAGGCTGGTTACTGTTCCAAACACGCTTAACGCTAGAACCGGCCTAGTATGCAGTTTCATAGGCGATACTGAAGACTTGGCGAGGCTAACCATTCCAGAGATTTTAGAGAAGTCCAAGGAATTTGCGAAGTTTCACGGTTAGCCTGAGTCTCTTGAAAGCTCTGTTGCAAAACAGGGGCTCTAAGGGGACTGTGAAATCATGCGCTAAGAACATGGGTGAGGCAGCATAGTGAGGGTAACCACGATGACGCCTCATGCCAAATAGAAAGAAGGGGGTTGAAGCAGCAGTTCGAGCTTGTCATATGGCATGTGGCAACCGTGACTATTCAGCACGCGCAGTGATTATGTTTGGTGACAGCATTGACCTGGTTTTAGCGTTTTTACCGTTGCTGAGTTTTCACGTTTTAACGCTAGTTGAGGTGCTGACATCCCGCTGAAAATGCCAGGCTCGATGTAGTCAGAAAGAGCATAAAAATCTAGCCGCAAAAAGTTTAGGGTTCTTACCTATGTCTCAGCTTTGAACGAGTTATGCATTGGAATCAAGTGCGCGCTCTCTCTCGCTTCTTTTGCTATTTTGTTTTGTGGATTTTTCTGTGATGAGGCTTGCTCTTATTATGCCTCATCAACCTTCCTTCCCATTCCGATTTCTCGCCTTCCAGACCCCCCGCATCGTGGACACTGTACCTTGGATACCGTTGCTATCGAGCCGATCCCTCCACACGTCAGACACTTATCCGCCGCAAGGCACGCAAACTTTTCCAGGACGTGGCTGCCCACCTTGAGGGCGGTCAGATTCCAATCCGCTGGGGGGAGCTTCTTCTTTAGGTAGTTTAAGGCCAACTGGATTTCCCGTCCGACGGGATTCTGAAGGGTTCCGCTGTTCAGCAGTTCTTGGTTCAGAGAAACAATCTTCGTCAAGAGGTCTGGTTCGACATCGTTGAAGGAGAGGTCATAGGGTTCTAAGCCCGCCGCGCATCTAATCCTGAATAGCCCCAGCCTGGTGAGGGCTTCTTCCTCACCTTCTTTAGCCGCCACCACCTCACCTTTCCACTTCTCCATGTCAGCCATACAGCTCTTGTTGAAGTCTTCTCTTAACTCCTCCATCGCTCTACGGCTCTTCGCAAGTTCCTTCTTCAGCTCCTCGTTTTCCCTTTGGGTTTCCGTGAGCAAATCAACCCTTTTTAGGGTTTGTTTAATCTCGTTGAAACTCACGCTTTTTTCGCCTCCTCCAATGCTCTCTTCTTCAACTCCTCCGTCAGAAACTCGGCTACAACAGGAATATTTAAACGATTATACTTAAGAGTTACATACTCGTTATACTTAAGAGTGCCATACTCGTTTGGAAGCCTGACAGTCGTCCAGACCCAGATTCTCTCCATAAGGCTTGCTATCTCTGAGGTGGAGACCTTCCCGAGTATCTCCGGGGAAACCGTTTTGATCCCCATTAAGCGGTAAGCCAAATCGATCAGGTCTCCCAACTTCCCGGCCTCGGCCTTTATTTCGCCCCACTCTTTCAAATCCTCCTTAAAGTTCGTCAGGACACCTCTAATTTCGGCTGTGGCTTCCTGTTCAACCTTTTCAACCTCAGTTACGGCCGCTTCTCTGGCTTCATTTAGAGCCTTCACGGTCGTGTCCTTCATGGAGGTTAACTCTGCTTCTACAGCGCGGCGGTCTCGCCTTATCGCTTCGAGCTTAGTCTTTTCCTCCTCGTTTTGTTTCCTCAGAGTCTCCAGCGACTTCACTCTTTGAAGGCCATCAACAAAACGCTTCAAAGACATCTCAGGATCCCCCTTTATCTCCATGACCTTCAAGCCTTCCCTCAAGGCGCTGATATCCTCTACCTTGTATCCTGCCCTGAAGAGCTGTTTCACGGCGTCCACGGCTGTCCCGTAAATGGCTGTCTCGTCTCTAACGGTGTCAAGCTTGTTCTCCGCGCTTGTGACCTTCTCTTGTAAGCCCTTCACCGTCCCTTCGAGGCTGTTGACCGTGCCCTCAAGCTTTTCCTTGCTGATGCGAAGCTTTTCCTCATCCTCCCGCAGCCTCACATGGGCTTGCGCTGTCTGCACCCGGCCTAGAAGGTCTTCACCTGACTCAAACTGGGCGGTGTGGATTCTCTCAACAACCTCCAGCGTGACGCCTCTGGATGCTAAATCATCAATTTTTGAGGTGAGGTTGTTCAGGTGGGTATCCAGTGTCGCTTTCCTCTGTTCGAGGCTCGATACGCTTTCGCTAAGCTGCTCACATTTCTCCTTCAAGTCCTCACTCTTCTCAAGGAGACCCGCATGCTCGGTTGAGGCTCCCTTTACCCTGGAGGTTAAGTCCTCTACTTTGGCGTCTAAGCCTGCAGCCTCGTCCTGCTTGGCCGTGATTTCACCCTTCACTTCCTCGAACCACTCGGTTAAGCCCTCGTAGATCTGGCTCTTGGAACGATACCTCTTGTATATCACATCCCAGGGTTTTCCTGCGTGAAGGTCTTCCTTGACCCGACCCTTAACGGACATTCCAATCCTCTCCAACAAAAGATGGGTTGTCCGCACCATTTATCCCTTATCCGCCGCATCATCACGCGCGCTATTTGTCCGTCCCTGTCCGCTCCCGTCCGTGGCTGCCTTCGCGGATTTTTCAGTGTTGTCCGTCCGTCTCTGGCTCCGTCCGCTCCGACACAGTGCTCAGTTCCTTCTGCTCCCGATAGGAGCTATCGGGTCCACTAGGCGGAGGAGGGGAGGGTAAACACTAGCAGCAAACGCTTAATAAGCGTGGGTTGGCGGATAAACAGCGGAAAACGGACAGAGGACAGACGGACTAACGGAAGAAATCTTGGACGGAGACAGGATGGCCAGATACAACGAGAGAAAACTTCAGGTCTTGGAGTACGTGAGGCAGCACCCGACGACAACGTCCTCGGACTTGGCCTCTGCCTTGGACCTGGAGATCCACAACGCCAGAACCCTCTTGAAAAAGTACAGTCGTCAAGGTCTCCTCTCTAGGCGCAGCACCGACTCTTGGGGAACTAGGATACACGAGATAACAGAGAAGGGGTTGAGAAGGCTGAAGTGGTTGAGGGGAGAGGAGATCCCTAGAACTGTGGAGGAAGAGGAGACGCCTGAAGATGCTGCACAGGCCACCGCTGAACCTGAACCGCAAGTCGTGCTTAACCCTATTTCTCCCAAGGAGGCTACTCCCATAAGCCAGTTCATACGCCTTTTAGAAATTATTGAACAGGCCCCTTGGAGAAAAGGGACGAAAAAGTCTGCTTAATACAACGGACGGAACGCTTCCGAGATCTCTCTCACTGGTAAGAGATACTCAGCAATCAGAAAATGTTACGGAAAGCGCGCGCTAGACCTTTACGAAATCACGCGTTCACGGTCAATCATTACGCAAAGTCATTGTCAGCTCAACTATTAGAAGAGTGAAAAAATTGGGGAGTATTCTCTTACACATGTAGTGGTAGCCCGGGAGAGATTCGAACTCTCGTCGGCGGGTCCAAAGCCCGCTATGCTTGTCCACTACAATCGGCGGAAAGGTGTTCTTCCCTCCACCGGGCTTCTCCGGGCCACTCAGATAGACATTTTAACCTCCTAATAAGTCTCCCATTAACTTTTTCGCAGGTTTTCTCAGCTATAGCAGTGAAGATGGTCGAAGACTTCACGTCATGATCAAAAGATGAAACTGACATTGACCCTTTGACCTGCACGTTGTTGCGACTAGCGCGCTCAGCGTCTTCCTGAAATCCCCTTTTCAGGCGTGACGAGCTGGTTCATGTCCTACAAACAATACTTCTCGCATCAATAGTCACACAGTCATCCAAGAACCAAGCAAACCTATGACGAAAACAGTCGCGAACGAATTTAGAACCAAGCTTACGCGTGAATAGCTTTCTACATAACGTTGCTGACGTCACTCATTTTTAAAAGGTTAAGCGCACGAAAAAGCCAAAATTGCATTGGAAGTGAATAATACCTAGACTGGTCAACGAGGAGGTTTGGGTCTGTATCTGTTTCTTTCGGAGAAGAAGTCAATCACTCTGGATTTTGTCAAGAACCTTGCATAGTGTTTTGCGTGGGCAGGAATGACGTATTCATCGCCTTTCTCGCAGATTCTGGGCTTGCCTTCGATGATCAATTCCATTTTTCCTTCTATCATGATTCCCCATTGAGAATAGTCGTGACTGTGCTCTGGCACTTTTGCAGAGGATTCCATTTCGAAGAAGACCAGCTGCTGCTTCTCCCCCTGCAGGATCCATGCTCTGACACCTTTGAGTTGAATGTCTGCTTCTGGTAGACGCGTTATAACCTCAGGAAAACCTCGCCCACGCCTACGCTTAGCCTCGTCCAAACGTTCCACCCCAAGGAGAGCAAACACAGGAAAGAAGTATTAATGTTTGCGCCCCTAAGGGCCATCTAAATCATGAGATTCTATCTTCCAAAATGTGATACTCACTGCATTGGGCGGCGCGCGCTTTTGCTTCTGGCATATCCTGGTTTATGGGCGATAACGTGACCTATGACGGTGGCAGAATCATGTGGATCGCAAAACCGCACTCTACGACACCATAAAGGGAATTTGGGAACACGCTAGCGCCCTAGACGAAATAACGCAAAATGGCACTGATAGAAGCTCGATTCATTCTTTTGAATCAATAGCCTCTGTAGAGATTCGAGATCTGTGAACAGAATATTCTTGAGAAGACCACAAAGCTTATATATTAAAACATGTCACGTCGATAGCTACGCGGAACCGAACGTTCTGTTTTCTGAACAATGATGAAGAATCACGACGGTTCTACGGAAAAATGTCCGAGGCGAAATGGATTGAGTAAGAAAGAAGGCGCAATTCGCCAACGCCTAATCGACAAGTGCCCGGAGTGCGGTAGCTCAAACCTTGTCCATGATTATGACACTGGTGAAACAGTATGTGGTGATTGTGGACTCGTATTGTACGAGCAGATGATGGACAAGGGACCAGAATGGCGTGCCTTCACTCAGGAAGAGAAGGCATCGAGAAGCCGCGTTGGAGTGCCAACGTCCTATTCCGTTCATGATAAGGGCTTGTCAACGGCCATAAGCCAGGTTGACCGAGACGCCTTTGGGAGAAAGCTTCCGCTTTCAACCCGCTTGCAGATGTGGCGTCTCAGAAAATGGCAGATAAGGTCAAGAGTACACTCTTCGATCGACAGAAACTTGGCCCAAGCAATGGCAGAACTTGACCGACTGTCAGACAAGGTGTACATTCCACCGCCGATAAAAGAGAAGGCAGCGGTGACCTACCGTAAGGCCCTCGACAAAGGCTTGGTCCGAGGCAGGTCAATTGCAGCCATCGCTGCGGCCGCGCTTTACGCGGCGTGCCGTGGAAGCGGAACACCAAGAACCCTCCGTGAAATCGCGGAGGCGAGTCTAGTCGACAAGAAAGACGTTGCGCGATGTTACAGGTTGCTGCTGCGCGAGCTCGACGTGCACATGCCAATCGCGGATCCCCTTACGTACGTTTCAAAGATAGCTGAGAGAACTGGAATAACAGGTAGGACTCAGGGAATCGCCATACAGATCCTGCGAGAAGCCAGGAAGAGAAGGGCTGCTGCGGGAAAAGACCCTATGGGGTTAGCAGCTGCGTCACTTTACATTGCATGCTTGAAGAACAACGAAAAGAAGACACAGAAAGACATAGCCGAGGCGGCAGGCGTCACCGAAGTCACGGTAAGAAACCGTTACAAAAGCTTGAAGAAACAGCTAAACATAGAGGTACCAGACTAGCCTTAGAGCACACGGGTTCGGCTAGCCTTCCTCTTTTTCAAGTTCCATGATCAACAGGCCATGGTATCCACATTGGTTACAAACGTATTTTTTCGGCGTCAGCCAGTAATCTGTGCTGCTGGACAAGTGGATCTCGGGACTTCCGCACCTAGGGCAGTATATCTTTGACGGCCGTCGACGCTTCAGAGCCTTAAATAGTTCACCTATGTCTCGCAGCTTTCCCATATTGCGCCTGCATCCCTGACTGTGCCATTATTGAAGCTCTATGTTTTCCTGTGGGTATCCCATGCGTATCAAGAACTGGCGGACTCTTTCTCGATGGTCTCCTTGAAGCATAATCTGACCATTTTTCGCCGTTCCACCGCATGCGCAGAAGCCTTTCAACTTCTTGGCAATTTCCGGCAGGTTGTTGTTTTTCTCGTCTATGCCGTCAACTATCGTCGTTGGTTTCCCGAACTTGCGTGTTTCGAGGCGTATACGGATTCGCAGTTGTTCCTTCTCGATTTCACCACAAGCGCATAAGTCCTTCGGCAGCCCGCATGTAGAACAAATTTCAGCCATTTCGCTCAGCTGTACAATTGTTTTGGGGGTATATAAAACTTTCAAATCATTGCTCTATAAGCTAGCTCTATGCTGCATAACCGTTTTGCCGAATAGAAACTCACCTTCCTCTCAATAATGCATAATTCTGCAATAGAGCTTTAACGTTCGTTACGAAAGTCTTTAATCAAAAACTCCACTGAAAGTACGCTCATGAGGGTACTAGTTCTAGGTTCTGGAAACATAGGCTCAACAGCAGCAGGGGACATGGCCAAGAACATCAGTTCCTCCGACATCGTTATCGCTGACCAAGATGCAAGAAGAGCAAAGAATGTTGCTGATCGAATTGGCAAAAGCAACGTTTCATGGGTTCATCTGGACGCAGCAAATCGTGGCCAGCTGCTTCGCACACTGAAGGACTGTGACTTGGCCATGGGTTTTCTGCCTGGAAATCTTGGTTATAGTTTGATGAAAGTGTGCATCGAAGCACGAAAGGATCTGGTTGACGTTTCTTACATGGCCGAGAACCCGTTTAGGCTTCATCAAGCCGCAACAAGTGCTGGCATAACTATTGTGCCAGACTGCGGATTGGCCCCTGGCATCAGCAATCTCATCGTGGGACACGCCTTTCAGAAGCTAGACGAAACGAAGGCTGTTCACGTAATGGTGGGGGGTCTGCCAGAAAAGCCAATCCCGCCTCTGGGCTACATTATCACTTGGTCTCCTGAAAGCCTAATCGACGAGTACACAAGAAAAGCGGTAATAGTCAAGCGAGGCCGCAGGGTTCAGGTTGAAGCTCTGAGTGGAGTGGAAAGCATCGAGTTTCCAGAAGTCGGAAAGCTCGAAGCCTTTTTCACCGACGGACTCCGAACGCTCCTGTACACGATGGATGGCGTAGGAGATATGTGGGAGAAAACACTGAGGTATCCTGGGCATGCTGAGAAGATAAAACTACTTGAAGCCATGGGTTTGTTTAAAGATGAGAAGATTAAGGTTGAAGGCGTAGAGGTTTCGCCTAGAAAGCTCACGGCAAAGCTTCTTGAGCAGACACTGCGGAAGCCTGAGGTTAAAGATTTCGTGGCGCTGAAGGTTGAAGTCTACGGAGTCAAGAATGGCGAGAAAACGGGCTACACCTATCACATGCTAGACAATTGTGATAGAAGGCGCGGGATAACTGCCATGGCCAGAACAACGGCCTATCCGATGTCGATTGTTGCCCAATTGATACTGAGCGGGGCCATCAAAGAGAAAGGCGTAGTCCCTCCTGAAAGGTTAGGCATGGAAGACCGTGTCTTCAGAATGTTCTGGGATGGTTTAGAGAAGCGAGGAATACAGATTAGCGAAAAGAGGCTGAGTTGCTAAGCATACGTATGTTAACCTGAGGATCATCAAGGAACCAACTTTTTTGGGGCTTCTTGTGGATAAACGGTAAACTTAAAAGCCATCATGGAAAGGATATTTGCTAATTGACGACGAGGAGCACTGTAATGCAAAACCGTCCAGCAATAGTTGCTGCTGGAAGAACAAGATTTGGAGAACACTATGAGAAAGAGCCTGAAAGGCTTATTGAAGAAGCCTGGCTTAAGGCTTCAGCGGAAACAAACATAGAACGCAAAGACTTGGAAGCCTGCTACCTTTCAGACTACTTTCTCCCGATCACCAACAAGCTAGGTCTAGAGGAAGGCTTTCTGTCAGAACTAACTGAGCTCCACACCCCCATGGAAGTGACCCGTTCCTTCAGCTCTGCCCTCTCAAACGCGTGCAACGCCATCCAAGCTGGAAGGCATACCATGGTCTTGGTGGGCGGAATAGAAAAGATGACAGACCGGTGGGACAAGATACGCGACGACCTCATGCTCCTTGAAGACCCGTGGAGCTACTACGCTGGGTGTACGCCGGAAGCAAACCATGAATTGATGCTGAGAGCCTACATAAAAAAATACGGCTTGACCGGAGACAACTTGGAGAAGCTTAACACCGCTTTAGCCCAGATTTCAGTCAAGAACCACTTGCACGGGTCAAGAAACGAATACGCGCAATACCAAAGAAAGATATCCGTTGAACAAGTGTTGAACGCCAGAAAAGAGGCACACAAACCGTTGGGCCTTTATGACTATGCACCTATTTCTGACGGTGCAGCCATACTCGTCTTGGCCAGCGAAGAGGTTGCGAAGAAGTGTACCGATAAACCAGTCTACATCTTAGGATCTTCTTCAGCAACAGACTATCTGACCTACCCGGCAAGAGAGGATATGACCCACTTCTTAGTGACCAGAAATTCCATGAAGAACGCTCTAAAAATGGCTGGAAGAGCCCTGTGGGACATCCAGGTTGTTGAGCTCTACGATCAATCTACGGTCATGGAAATGGTTTCGCTTGAGGACTTAGGTTTCTGCGAGCCTGGAACCGCTTGGAGGAGCATATTCGAAAGCTGTTCGGACTACAAGGGCTACTACGAGATGGACGGTCACAAGCTTTTCGTGAACATGAACGGCGGATTGAAGGCAGACGGAAACCCTTTAGGAGCGACGGGCGGCGCCCAAACCTTTGAGGTCGTAAAGCAGCTGAGAGGCGAGGCCTGTGAACGCCAAGTCAAAAGCGATGAAGAGCTGAAGTACGGCTGTGTGCTTGAACTTGAGGGTTTCGGAACCAAGGGCTACGTCTACGTTCTAGGGAGAGACTCGAAATGAGCAGTGAACCGATAGAGAGAAGAGTTTCTTACCTTGGAGACAGGCTGAGGGGCAACCGTTGTCGGATATGTGGAAAAGAATACTTTGAGATCCGAGACTACTGCGGAAACTGTGGAAGAAAAAGCTACGGCAAGATGGAGGAAAACGACCTCTTCTACGAAAAGGGCAAACTCGAAGTCTGCACACTCGTCAACGAGCCAACAAACAAGTTTTCTAAGCTCGGAAACTACATCTACGGCATAGTTTCATTCCACGATGGAAGGATACGCGTTCCAGGGCGCATCACGGACCGAACGCCGAAATGCAACGAGAATGTCGATTTTTCAGCGCTCGAGGGACGAACCGTCGTCCCGAGGTTCCGAAGACGCTACTCGGTTGACAGAAACGATGTTGTTCCGACGATCTCTCTGGCGTTCACGTTTGCCGACGAGTATTATCCACACCAAGAATACAAAGTGGCGAAGCCGAAAAAGGAATACGATTCGCCTGGCATCGTCGGCTACGGCGTTTACACTTCAAAGTTCAGGATAAAGGAAGGTAACATCGAACGCTCAGTCCCATTCATAGACGAGGACTCCATAACCGCTGCGGTCGAGGCTGGAAAGCTCGCGCTCATTCACGCCAGAGTCGGCAGCAATCATATCGGCAAGATCTACGTAGGCTCGGAGTCGAACCCCTACGCCGTCAAGCCCATAGCGTCAAAGGTTGCGCAGGTGTTGAAGCTAGGAGAGGAAGATGAGGACGTGCAGGGAGTTGACGCCGTGGACACAGAGTTCGCTTGCAAAGCGGCCACTAGCATGTTCAAGGATGCAGCTTCACTGGTCAATTATCCAAAGTCAAACATCAAATACGCCATGGTAACTGGCACCGACAACGCGCAAGCAGCGCCAAGAGACTGCCCCGGTGGGGAACTGGACATATTCGTAGGGTACGGTGCAGCGTCATTCATGTTCGGAAAGTGCGACGTTATCGCCGAGATTGAAGGGTGGTACTCTTGCACCTCAGACACTCCTGACTTCTGGCGAAGGGACGGTGAAGCGTATCCGATGCATGGCGGAAGGTTCACGGGAGACCCAGCCTACTTCAAGCACATAAGAAAGTCGGCTAAGAAACTGATGGAACGGCTCAACCTGAAGGTTGCTGACGTGAACTATTTTGTCGCCCACCAGCCTAACGTTCAATTTCCAGTGCGGATCGCAAAAGAACTGGGCTTCAAGGAAGAACAGTATCTGCCCATGCTTCAAGTAGCAAAATTCGGCAACACGTATTCGGCCGCTTCGCCAGTCGGTCTCGCAGCCGTGCTTGACATCGCCAAGCCAGATGAACGAATCGTTATTGCGAGCTACGGTTCAGGAGCGGGAAGCGACGCTTACTCGCTCATGACGACAAGTCAGATACTTGAAAAAAGGCAGAACCAGAAGCTCACAGTCAGGTATCAAGCAGAAAACCCCTTCGTAGAGTACGTGGACTACACGACTTACAGGCGATTGAAAGTCGGAATGTAGAAAACCATTAATAAGCCTTCAGCAACTTAAGAGCGGAGCGCAAGGCATTGCAGGTTCCTAACTTACTCAAAGTCATTTACGCCCCGTACAAAGCAGTCAAAGAAATAGCTGCAAACCCGACGTACTTGGGTCCCCTCCTCATAGTAGTTCTTTTTGTCGCAGCAAACGTGGGGTACGTTTACATAAGCTCATCAAAAACCTACTTTGAGCAGACATTGCCCAACGGATTGAACCATGACGAATGGACTGAGAGCAAGACGTTCTGGACATCGAATCCCAACACCACCGTCAGTGAGAGCAGTGATGCTGTCACCGTAAGCTACCCCGCAAACGTGCGCCAATACTATGGAACCAAGAGCATAGCTTTTTCGATAAGCAGCAGTGAGGTCTGGATGGAGTTGAATAACATAGGGCCCATTAACTGCTCCGGTCCAGATGGCTACAGCAAACTTGATTTCAGAGTGAAACAGCTCAGCCCGCAGAACAACCCTGTCAGCGCCACCATTTACCTCTTCTCAGCAAGCCCTTCTAACTACTCTTATTACGATCTGACTCAAAACTTCTCCAGCTCTACCTTTAATGAATGGAACAACCTGACGGACATCCAGCTCGTTTCAGGATGGAATAAAGACAATGCTGGTGCAGACTGGGGCAACATCACTGGTTTCAAGCTGGACCTAACATGGCCAGCCGTTTCGAACATAACCTTGCTGGTGGATGGTCTCTTTTTCCACGGCCCGTACGAATCTTCCTTGGAAACCGTAGGCAGCTCTTACGTGTTTAGCGTTGCCTTTTCATACGCTTTGCAGTTTGTCATCACATGGGTTATCCTCGGAGGAGTACTCTACTTGTTGTCAAGGGCGCTAGGTGCAAAGCTTGTCTGGAAACCGTTGTTAATCGTGATCGGATGCTTCCTTATCACCATGGTCGTCCAAGCGGTCGTGAACGCGGCCGCATGGGGAACCCTGTCTAACATCAGAGTGCCCTTTGCGCTAAGTGGTGGCGTCCCTAGCGACGCAGGTCAAGCTGCCTCCAACGCGATTTCAAATCAGACCTACTTTGTTTCTCTGACCGCAACTGTAATTCAGATAGCAGTGTGGGTTTGGACCATAGCACTAGCCGGACTTGCAGTTCATCTGCTCGGCGGGTTCGGTTGGACTAAGAGCTTGCTGGCAGCAACAGTGGCTTACTTCGTAACCCTGTTCATTGGAAGCTTCTTGTTCGGATAAGAACCGCGAAGAAAGCAACTTTAAAAGAAAAAGAAGCACCCACTTTTTGTTTCTTGTGGACTAGCCTACCTTCTGTCAAGCTTCATTCAGCCGCAACAGCAGGGCACCATTATCCGCAAAGCCGAGGCGCATCCTCTCACAATGACTCCAGTGTTTTCGCTTGAATAGACAATGGTTCCGCCTACAAGGAAGACTTCCAAGCTGAACTCTGTGGAAGCGGGGCGTTATGAACAGTTAGCAAAATTTATATGGCTGAAGGGCTTTTCTGCATCTAACCGGCCTTAACCGAGGCTCAAGTGTCAGAGTTTGGCACGATGGGTTTTTGTGGAAGAAGGCTGGTTCCGCGATAAGGACGAAAACTCAAGATGCCAAGACGGCTACCAGAAAAAACCAAGAACGCACCAAGGAAGCCCCGAAGGTTCGGAAGTCAAAGCAGGTATCGTCCGAGCAGGCCGTTCTTGCAGTCGAGGCCAGTGAAGGAGAATCAGGACATAGAACTCGTCATCGACGACATTGGAAGCAGGGCCGACGGAATAGCCAGAATAGAAGGTTACCTCATCTTTGTTCCGCGCAGCAAGATCGGAGAACGAGTCAGGGTCAAGATCAGGTCAGTAGGAGAAAAGTTCGCTCTCGCGGAAAGACTAGCCTAAATGGAGAGTAAAAGCTTGAAGATCAATGAACTTCACGACGGAATGAAACGCGTCAACGTTCAAGCTCGAGTCACAGAAAAATCAGACCCACGGGAAGTAGTTTCCCGCTTCAAGGACCAAACCTTCCGGGTGGCCACGGTCATGGTCGCAGACGAGACAGGCACAGTGAAGCTGACACTCTGGAACGAGCAGATCGAACTAGTGAACGTCAACGACACTGTAAGAGTGGAAAACGGTTACGTTACAAGCTTCAGAGGCGAGATTCAACTCAACGTCGGAAAATATGGGACACTGACTGTCGAGTAGTCTCATGATGGCGAGTTGGTTTCTACCAGCAATTATGAGAGGTGAGGTGAATGGAGGAAAGAAGAAGATTCGAACCCAGAAGAGGAGGATTCGGAAGACGTGAAAGAGGCGGGTTCATCCCCAAACCAGTTGAGGTTGGCAAAGAATACGAAGTGAACATTGAAGAACTTAGCAGCCGAGGAGAAGGAATAGCCAGAGTACAGGGCTTGGTGATATTCGTGCCAAACACTAAACAAGGCGAGCACGTCAAAATCAAGGTGACAAGGATAAGCAGAAGGTTTGCAGAAGCCGAGGTTGTTGGAACACCCAAGGTCGAAAGCGAGGAAAAAGAAAACGAATAAGCCAGCTGAGAAAAGAACAAAATCATTCCTTCAACACTTCTAGAATCATCTAGCCAAGGTCAACCATTCCGAAGCCATGTCATATCAAGCGGGCAGGTTGTTGACCATCGAAAAACCGTTGCTTAGATAACGCCTTGGAACAACGTCAGGGCATGTGCCTCAACGGACAAGTCTGAAGCATGTCACTTTCGTTTCCAACATTACCACCGTCCAGAATCCTACCTTCTCCTCGACAGAAGTGTGAAGAAGAACTATGGTTGTTGAGCAGTGTTTCGATTCGCCCACCATAAAGAAAAAGAGGGGGAGCTATGGGTCGTACACTTGGCTCTTGTTGAAGTGACCTGATAGCAGGATGGCGTCGTAGATGTCAACGACGGCGTCGCAGTTTATGTCTGCGTTGGGGTTCCACTTTGTACTGCCTGGACTGGAGTTGAAGGCGCCAGACAGCAGTATGGCGTCGTAGATGTCCACTGTGCCGTCGCCGTTGATGTCGCCAGGAATGACCACCCACACCGCAAGATCGCTTGTAAAGGTCGAATAAGACGCGTTGGTTGTTACAGATAGGAAGTAGTGGCCGTAAGCCCAGGTGGTCGTGTTCCAAGTCGCAACGGTAACCGTAACGTTTGCGCCTGGAGCCAAGTTGTTCACTGTCGTGGTTCCCAAGGCAGTTGAGTTTGCGTACACGGTGACTGTGAAGCTCTCTGCACTTGATCCGTTATTGACGACTGTGGCGTTTATGTCCGTTAGAAATCCCTTGCCAACCGTTGGCATTGGGAGGCACTTGTCTTTATCACTCTCGACATTGACTGGAACTATGTTCAATGCAGGCGAAACTGCGATAGCACCTTTTATGAACGCGTGAAAACTCGGCCCGAGGTAATTTTGCAGCTCCCACACGGTCTGCGGGTAACCCGGCGGTGGCGTCGACATAGGCAGAGGCAGGCTAGAGAAATTGAACAACGATACTGTGTAAGCATCCTGAGACACGTACTGCGCATCATTATGAACCGTAGAGTTATGTGGGTACGCGTGCGGTATTGGTTCGCGTCCCGGAACCGTTCCAGCCTCGTATGCATCTTGTGCCGGGTCGCACACAAGCACCTGGCTTGTTGTGATGTTCACCCCTGCACACGCCACACAGTGGCCGAATTGGAAAAACGGTTCTGTGACTGTTGTGTTGGTCCACGCTGTTCCATTCCATTGCCAGAATTCAATGCAAAGCTCAACGTCCTGGCACTTTTCGATTTCTTTGTCTATCCATCCAAATTCTGGGAATGATTGGTTGTGAACCTCAAACATGTTTGACACACCTTGTTGGACTAGATACTTTTGGATTCCCGTCTGAATGTCGGTCCACCTCGTTCCTGAGTGCCCGTCCCCAGACGCAAGACCATCAGTGTCCATCAGAAATGCCAAAGTCGGAACAAGAGACATAACGTTGTTTGGATCATGATCGTCCCAATTCGAGGGGTTTGACGAGTTTACCAAGTTGAAGTGATCACTTATTGTCGGTGGCGCCACAGGGTTGGCAAACATGAGTGATTCGAATTCTGAGTCGAGCCACCACAACGAGTCCGCAACAGCCACAGGAACACACCAGGTGTATGTACCCATCTTGCCCCACGCGTCTTGCTGTTCGTCAAAATCTGGCATGCCGCTAGGTGCATAGTCAGGAAATGCAGGCTTGGTGTACCCGGGCCACTGAGCAACAGGCGATGTCGCTACAGCTGCTCTGACGAATGTGTGATAACTGTTGTCGAAAATACCCATGGTCTGCAGATAGCCTTCCAACTCGTATACCGTATTTGGATAAGCATCTGGTGGCGGCATGGTTATGGGTGGCGTAAAGATCCGCACTGTCATGTTGTAGGCATCTTGTGAAACGTACTGTGCATCGTTGTGGACCGTAGCGTTGTGGCCAGCCGGGTGCGCAACGGGCGAGCGTCCAGGAGCGGTTCCGGCTTCATACGCGTCCTGCCACGGGTCACTTATAAGCACTTGGCTTTTTGTGACGTTCACGCCCGCACAAGTCACAAAGTGACCAGACTCAAGACTTGGAATGCTGGTGACCGGGTACCAACTTGCTCCATTCCATTGGTAGAACTCGAGGAATAGTTCAACGTCCTGACAATTCAGGATCTCGTTGCTCAACCAACCAAAGTCTGGGAAAGTTCGGTTGTGAACCTCAAAGTATTTGGCTAGTCCCTGCTGGGCTAGGTAATACTTGGTTCCACTTTCCAGGTCTTGCCAACGTGTTCCCCAGTGACCATCGTGACTCTGAAGACCATCAGTGTCCATCAAGTAAGCCAAAGTCGTCACAAGCGGAAGAACGTTGCTTTGGTCATGATCATCAAACGCTGTGCCAAAGGCCTTTACTAGGGGAAAGTGGTCACTTATCGTCGGTGGTGCCACAGGGTTAGCGAACACCAACGATTCGTATTCTGAGTCGAGCCACCACAACGAGTTTGCGACTGCAACAGGACCACACCAAGTGTAGACACCCAGCGCTGGACCCCAACCAATCTGCTTTTGATCGAAGTCCGGCATCCCGCTGGGTGCATAGTCTATGAATGATGGTTTAACGTACCCCTGCCACTCGATCGACGGTGCATACGTACGAAACACTGACGCAACACTTATGGATAGAATCGCTATGAAAAGCAAAACTATAGCCTTAGAACTACGCTTCTTCATCCTTCCTTTCTCCTTTACCCAATTTAAACACTTGAATCGCGAACAAATACCAGATCTACTGGCAATGTTCACAATCAAATACTGCCCCGTTTAACTATAATAAGCTTCTGAAAGTTTGTTCTATGATAGAAAAAGAGTAAACACTTGAAATAGCGGAAACAGCAAAGTGCACAAAATGATGAACTGTTTGCATATCTCAGCACCACTTTGCTCAAGCTACAATGCATGACAACGAACATCTAAAAGAGACGTCAGCTACGTTCACTTTTTCTTGAAGAAGAGCCAGTTCTGCTTGCTCTTCAGTCTGACGAGGACATAGGCCCCGCGTAGCTTTTCGCCGTTGATTTCCACGATGAGTTTGTCCTCTTTTCTGTCTATCAACTCGTACGTTCCCTTATCCCAGATCTCAACTGTTCCTGCGCCATATTCGCCCTTGGGAATGGTTCCTTGAAACGTCGCGTACGATATGGGGTGATCCTCAACTTGGACCGCGAGTCTTTTGACACCGAGCTCAATGGGCGGCTCTTTCGGGATAGCCCAGCTTTTCAGCGTGCCGTCCATCTCCAAACGCAGATCGTAGTGCAGATGCGTCGCAGCGTGCTTCTGAACCACGTAGATACTGCCATGTCCTTCTTGTAGGTCGCCCTTTGGTTCTGCAGTTTTGTCGAAGTCTCTCTTACGCTCATACTCTTTCAAGCTCAATCTAGAACTCCTCAATCAAGCTTTTCGAGACTATGACGTTTTCAGCTCTTCGAAGAAATCTGTGAGATCAGCATTCGAGATGCCTGTTTCATCGCTGATCTTCTGTTTTGCAGGAGGCTTGCTCAAGTAGAAGGGTATCCTGTCAGCGATTCGGTCTTGGAAAGCTGGCTCCAGCTCGTTCTTGTAGAAGACGCCGATAGGAATCCTGTCGCCCCATTCGCTAGCCTTGTCTATGGCCGCCAGCTTTTTTCCAGAAACCTCAGCCTCGTCTCGCACGACAGGGTCGAATCCCGTCTCTTCGAACTTGTAAAGCCTGGGCTGAGGCTTGCCCGTCGGGTCTTTCCTGTCTTCACCCGCGTACCAGTCTTTCGTGTTTATGTCGTTGTAAGTGGGGCACGGCTGCAAAACGTCTATGAACGCTAGACCCTTATGCCGAATTCCCAGCATAATCGTTTCCTTCAAGTGCCTGACATCGTAAGCGTACGACCTTGCAACAAACGTGTACCCTGAGACGATTGCCAAAGCGATCGGGTTGACTGCTTGGTTGATGTTCGGCTTCGGAAGAGCCTTCGTCTTGACACCAAGCCTCAACGTCGGAGAGGCTTGACCCTTAGTTAACCCGTAGACGCCGTTGTCGTGTATTATGTAAGTGATGTCCAAGTTTCTTCTACCAGTGTTGACAAAATGTCCAGCGCCTATTCCAAGTCCGTCGCCGTCTCCGCCTATCGCCAAGACTTCGAGCTCCGGGTTAGCTACTTTGATCCCCGTCGCGAAGGGCAACGTTCTGCCGTGAAGCGTGTGAACACCGTAGGCCTTGACGTTGTGAGGTTCCTTGCCGGAGCAGCCTATGCCCGAGACGATGACGACTTGATGGGGCTGCAGTCCAAGTTCGGCGAGAGCCATCTGCAGGGCCGTCATTATGCCGAAGTCTCCGCAGCCTGGACACCAGTCTGCAAAGACGTCCGTCTTGAAGTCTGACGGCTTAAGAGCCATACGTTAACACCTGCCTTTCAGGAGCTTGACCGCGAAGAATGTTGTTGAGGGCAGCGTAGACCTCAGTCGTGGTCATCGGCCTCCCGTTGTACTTTAGAACTCGGAAGTTGGCCAGGATACCCGTTTTTTCCCTCACTATCTCGGCTAGCTGTCCCGAGTAGTTGTTTTCAACAGCAATTATCTTCTCCGCGTTTCTCAGAGCGTTGGTCAGGTACTCTTTGGGAAGAGGATGCAGCATGCGAACTTGCAAGAACCCTAGGCTCATGCCTTCCTGCGTCAGTTTGCTCATTGCTTCAAGGACGGCTCCTTTCGGAGAGCCCCAGCTGATGATCATGTTTTTTGAGGCCTTGTCCCCGAAGAAGGTCAATTTCTCCTCAACAGGTATCTCCCTTTCAGCCATCTCCAGCTTTTGCATTCTCTTTTCAACCATCATGTTCCTGTTTACCGGCTCTTCGCTTATGTGACCGACCTCGTTGTGTTCATCACCCGTGTACCAGTGAACACCGTTTCTAGTGCCTAAGAAGACTCTCGGAGATATACCGGTTTCAGTGAAGCGAAATCGCTTGTACTCTTGACCTTGAAGCTCGGATTCGCCGAGAATCGCGCCTCGTTCGATTTTGAATCGGCCGGTGTCGAACACTTTGTAGGTTTGAGAACTGTTAGCCAGTGCCTTGTCGATGAGGTGGATGACGGGCAGCTGGTATCTCTCCGCGTAATTGAACGCCAAAGCCGCATCGTAGAAACACTCCCTGATGTCGCCCGAAGAAAGCACTATACGCGGAAAGTCTCCGTGGCCCGCGTGGATGGCAAACCTCAAGTCGGACTGTCCGAAACGAGTGGGCAGCCCAGTGGCTGGAGCCCCTCGCTGATAGTACGTTATTACGACTGGCACCTCACAGTTTCCGGCCCAGCTTAAGCCTTCGACCATAAGGGAGAACCCAGGTCCCGAAGTGGAGGTTGCAGCCCTTGCACCTGCCAGGGCCGCGCCTGAAGCAGAGTTTATGGCGGCGATCTCATCCTCTGTCTGAACGACGACTATCGATGCTTCGCCAGTTTTCGTCTTGAAAACCTCATGGGTTTCCAAGTACTCGCTTTCGTCTGCCGCGGGGGTTATGGGGTAATATGTTTGAACTCTGCATCCGCCTAGGACCTTTCCACAAGCGACCGCCTGGTTTCCCGAGAGGAAAATTCTCTCCTCCCTTGGGCCATCGGTTGTTGCTAGCGTGTGGGGAAAATCGTTCTTGAAGTTCTGGCGCGAGTAGTCGTACGCGTGTCTGAGGGCTACGATGTTCATGTCGGCTATCTTGGGCTTGTCTGAAAAGGTCGCTCTTATGGCCTTCTCAACTAGGCTCTGATCGTACTTGAGCAGGGCGAAAGAAACGCCTATGGCCAGTACGTTTATCATTCGTGTCACGGTGCTTATCTTTTCTATTCCCAATTCTGCGGCGGTTTGTTTCAGCAGGTCCATGTAGGGAATGAGGAAGACGTGAACGCCTGCCTTTCGCGAGGAGTCAAGAAAGTCACTCACTGTGTCTCCTAGGCCTTTCTGGTCCATGTACTTGCGGAGTTCATCCTTGTACTCGTAGGGCAGGGTTGGGATGCTAAGGACGTTTGTGCCCACCTGTTCCTTATCGACAATTATGCCGCCGTCTGGTACGACTTCGTGCACGTGTCTGACAACAGTCTCCGCGTCAAAAGCAGCGAGCAAATCTACGTCGTTCACGTTGGCGTGAACTTCACTCTCTGAGACGCGCAGGTGGAAATAGCTGTGAAGACCCTTGATGTTAGAATGGTACTCTCTTTTTCCATAAACGAAGAGGCCGCCGTAGCCGCAGGCTCTGCCAAAAATGTTGGCTGCAGAGTCGACTCCTGCTCCTTGAGGACCCCCTGCCATCCAGTTAACTTCTTTCATCGGAATCCTCCCTGCATAATTTACGAACAAGTCTCTTGGGGCAAAAGATCCGTTCTCAGCCCCCGGTCACTGCGTCTGCGCCAATGCAACACTCGCAACCAGAAGATTCGCCGCAGTATGGACACATGCACTTGCAGTCGTCAATCGGATAGCCGCATCTTTCACATGTGGGCACGTCATCCTTGAGTTTCATTCTTCTCCCCTGCGTCACTCTATTCATCTTCTTGGGAATTAAACTTTCCCAAAGTAGTGCTCAAAAAGGGTAACAGGCTTGGAGGTTAAAAAAGAGAGGGAGCGCGCGCGGATATAACACTTCAAAATGCAGTTTCATCAGATTCACGCTTCTGGTCACTTAAACAAATACCAGGTGGTAGACTTGATCAGCTGCATCCAACCCAAACGAGTTTTTCCAGTGCACACAGAGAACCAGCAACTGTTCAAAAACCACTGTAACAATGTGCAGACAATAGAATACGGCGAAGAGTATGTTCTATGATCAGCGCGCGCTAATGTAGGATGTAAACTTTACCCCAAACCCAAACAGTGACTACGACGGTGACGACGACTAATATTTAGCGCGTACTAAAAAAATCTTATATCTAAGTAATTGTTCCTTTCTGAGTAGAAGTTGTGATTAATCATGGCTGCCAAAACAACAACAGCATATATAGACTTGCTAAACAAAGCGGTTGAACGTGAAATTGCTGTTTCACTCCAGTATATACTTCAACATGCAAAAATGGAAAAGCTCGTGCGCAGAACAATCCCTGAAAACATCCTTCTGGA
>Ga0187886_1000695_pt1 | contig 37241 bp, 34 predicted proteins | sample June2016WEW_20_1_FD_133001 | JGI IMG/M metagenome (GOLD analysis project Ga0187886, IMG submission 133001) | Peatland microbial communities from SPRUCE experiment site at the Marcell Experimental Forest, Minnesota, USA - June2016WEW_20_150 | ecosystem: Environmental > Terrestrial > Soil >...
CACCGGTGATAAGATTAAAGACAGTGGATTTACCTGCTCCATTGGGTCCGATCAAGCCCACAATCTCCCCTTGATTGACATACATATCGAAATGATTAACCGCAGTCAATCCGCCAAAATATTTAGTTAGGTCATTAATTTCCAACAGCAATGACGCTCCCCTTTCACTTGCTTCTTCCATTAATCCTGTCTAGATAGCGGGTCTTGAGCAGACAAAATAAACCGGCCAGCCCTTTGGGCATAAAGTACGCAATGACAATTAAAATAGCCGCTGGAATGTAAGGGGAATAGGATTTAAGATCGGAGAAGTAGTATTGTGGGATAAAATAAAGGATTGGTGTACCAATGAGCGGCCCGGCAAAGCTGGCTATGCCGCCTATTAAAACGTACATCGCGAGCCAAAGTGTTGCTGATAAATCAAAGGTAGAAGGAGTTACGATCCCATTATAGTGGGCGAACGCAGCTCCAACTAACCCGACAAAAAAACAACCTACCGCTACCGCAAGAACGCGATAACGGACTTCGTTGATGCCCACGCTTGAGGCTAGCAGATGAGATTGGGCTATTGCTTTTAAATTTGTGCCAATGCGACTAAACTCAAACCGATACAGCGCAACTGCACAGACCAGGGCTAATACTAGAAAGAAATAGTAATAGGGGACTTTACTGATGCTGGAAAATAATGGCTGGATTTTTGTGAGTCCTATGTAACCTCCGGTAATCCCAAAAGATTGCACGATGTAGGTTATAGCCACTCCAAAGAAAAGACTCCCCATAGCATAATACAGAGTTCTCAATCTAGCAAATGGGTATCCGAACAAGATGCCGATAATTCCGGCGGCTAACGCTCCCATTGGAATAGTAATCCATGGTGACCAGGTCAAATAGTGAGATGCCATCGCGGCAGTATAGGCACCAATACCCATAAAGGCTGCGTGGGCTAGCGGGAACTGTCCGGAAATAGTTATGGTACGGAAGCTAACCGCACCTACGGTATAAATAAATGTCAGGATAAGAATGTGGAGTAGATAAGGTGAGCTGAATAAAAGTGGTAGAATTGCCAATATGATAATCAGCCCCATTAGAGCCATAGGCTTGACCCATTTATTTATTCCATTTCTTTTCATGCTACTTCATGTCCAAAAAATCCCTGTGGCCTGATAAGTAATATGATAAGGATGATTATTACAGCCACGGCATCACTGGCAGCACCTTGAATGAGTAATGGTAAAATGGCATACAAAGCCCCCAGTAAAAGACCCATAAAAATGACACCCTGAAAACTGCCTACTCCGGCGAGAATAATCAGGATCAAGATTTTGATTAGCGTACTATCCCCCATGAACGGGTCAAGAGTATACAAAGAGCCCATCAGTATGCCAGCGATCGCTGCAAGAGCGCAACCCAGCGCGGAGACGATAGCCGAAATACGGTGAATGTTGATGCCCTGCAAAGCCGCACCCTCCATATTCTGGGTAATGGCCTGCATTTGCTGCCCCCACCGTGTGCGGTTGACAAAGAGGATGACTAAAGCAAGAAGTACTCCTCCCAACACAAAGGCCGATATTCTGTCCCACGAGACGGAATATGGCCCGGCTTCAAGAGTTCCCTCCACGAAAGTAGGGATTATGTACATCTGGCTACCTATTAAAATATTAACGGATGTCTCTAAAATCGCGATAATCGCTACCCCGATCATAATTTGGCGATTAAAATCTCCAATAAAGGGACGAAAACAGAACTTCTCTAGGAACAATCCCAAAGCAGCAAATAAAATAACCACTATTATTAAGCCGAGCCATTGATTTAAACCCAATGCCTCGATAAACAAATATCCGAGATAGCCCGCTGCCATGTATATCGAGCCGTGGGCAACGTTGAAAATCCCCAGCATGTTAAAGAGGAAAGCAAATCCAAGGCTGACCAATATATATACGGCAGCCAGCACTAACATGTTGGTTACGGTTTGTATGAATAATTCCACATGAGCAACTTCCGGGATTAATTTAAAATCCTGATTTGGAGCGTTAATTTGTTGCTTAGGCTATATGTAGTTTGAAACGGGATAAAGTCATATACAGGTAGCCTTTTTCTCGTTCTCTAGTCTAACCAATCGTATTGACAATTTCAATTGCTATGGCGGGGTCGTTTCCCCGCCATAGCATCGTTAAAACTCTGTTTATACGATTAGGGTGTTGCGCCCGGATCGATCCATGGTAGGTCTTTGATAACCTTTCCATTCATCACCATATTATACGGCATCGGGAATGTTACGCTGTGACGCCCTCCGTATGTCTTTTCTCCACCAACCTTACCTGTTCCATAGACGCTTTCAATGGTATCTAATGATTCCCATTTGGCTTTTATGGCATCAATGTCCAGGCTATTGGCTTGTTTCATAACATTGGTTAATGCCATCAAGCAGTTGCCTAATGTAAAGGTAAAGAATGGAGCCTTCGGCGATAATCTGGAGATTAATTCTTTTAAGATCGGCGGAAGACCCGGGTCATCTTTCGTATAATTTAAGAAAGCGAAGTTTGTGGCAGCATCGGCTCCGACCGCCGTAATTACATTATTTGGGTCGCCGGGGAATAGACTAGCGATATAAACGGCATGATTTCCCAGCGCCCTTATGCCCCCTAGTATGCCATACACTGCTGGAGGAGCGGCCTCCGGTTGGAACATGATGTCCGGATTTATTGAATTGAGCTTGCTCACTACGGGGGAGAAGTCCTGCATATCGTTAGGATAGAGAACGGCCTGGCCGTCGTTCAGAATTTTATAACCCATACTTTCTAATATGGGTGTTACACTCGGGATCAGATAAGGTGCAGTGCCGTCGTCGGGTAAAATCATTACACAGGTCTTCGCATTCGGGAATTCCTTCTTACCAATCTTAAATTCTACCGTTGAGAAATCCAGTGCTGAATCATCGGCGGTAAAGGCATAAGGCCAATCAGGGCCCATTTCCAGGCGTGAGGTTGTAGTTGTGTTAAAGATATGTAGTACTTTATTCTGTTCAAATAATGGGGTTGTTGCGGCTCCTTCAAAAGCAATGGGGCCTATGGCATATTTGACCTGGTCCTGGAAGATAAGCTGGTTGGCTGCAGCCAAGGCTCCGTCAGGGCTGCTTTTCGAATCTCTTACCACCAGTTGAATGTTATATTTTTTCCCATCAACGGTGACCCCGCCCTTCTCATTGATGTAGTCAGCTGTAATCTGTATATCGTTAACCGCTTCGATGTAAAATACAGAAAGAAAGCCGGAAAGGTCCGCTAATACTCCGATTTTCAACGTTTGAGGCGCCTCTGCTTCTTTGGAACAACTGGTAAAGGCCAGCGTGCCTATCAAACAAAGCGCGATGATAACTAGTAAACATCGTTTCATGGTTGGATGATACCTCCTTTTGTACCCCAATTATTACCTGAATTACGTAGAGGAGAAAAATCATGATACTTCTGAAGTGCATTCAGACTTACATTTTACTAGCCTCTTTCTTACGATATATCCCCCTTTCTAATTGATTTATAATTCTTACTCAGCCTCAAGAACCCCTAAGATCGTTGCAGGTATGCCATTGTCCACTAATATTAACACTACAAATCTTGGAAATCAATACTCAAAACTACCTGATCCTCGGGGGAAAAATTAAGCTCAATACATTTGTTCATCGTTATCAAATAATAAAGTAGATCGTGTAGCGGGCGTCACCTTTGTCCAGAATGTGTAGCGTAACTAACAAAAGCTTTTTTGTGACTTAATATAATAGTCGACTAATAGCTGATAAAAAAAGGTTTTTCTGTGCTGCCCCTTTTGTAGCTACGGCAATTACACAATCAGTGTAAAAATCCTCGCGGAGTTAATCGGTTAGGGTTATTATCGGTTACAAAAAATTCACTTCAAAGCTGTTGTCTTTTCGAATGATATTTCCGGTCTCATAATAATTGTCATTAGGTATTGACAGAATATAAGATAAGTACTATTATGTTTCATAGAGGATGAATTTATGGACGATATTGAAAGTAATGATTCTAAATTAACGATAAAAGAATTAATAAGCCAGATTGTGCCGAAAAGAACTGCCCTTGAGAAAAAGAGAGAAACACTAAAACAAGAGATACAAGAGATAGATTCAGAAATTTCTTTTTATGATAGGTTAGTTGAATTGGTTAAAAGTCTCCTTGATACTGGTAGAAATCAAATGAGCGAATCACAGAATAGAGGAGCCATTGCTCCTATTGACTTGCTAAAGAAGGGTAAGTATGCGTATATGACCGTACCAGCAGCATTGGTTTGCTTTTTTAATGAACAAGAAAATGAAGAGGCAGCCATACCTGATATTTACGATTATTTAAATAAAAACGGGTTGGAAATTGGAGGAAAGGATCCATTAGCAAATCTCACTGCTGTACTACACGCTGACGGGCGATTTGAGACAGTCAGACGAGGTATATACCAACTAAAGCCCGAGGTTTTCCAAAATTTAAAAGAATCGGGGTTTAAACTCCGGTTCAAGATAGAAGAGGATAAATAACAAACACTATATTGTGATTCTGAATTTTAATAAATTGTTATAACGATGGCAAAGTTGAGAGTGATTATAAATGACGACTTGATTCCAGTTGTTATGGCTTGCATTGAGCAGATCTGGCCCGGTGAAGGTATGAGGGCATTAGGCCGTTTTGCTCGAGATGCAATAAAGCGGTACGTGAGGTACTGTAATGGCGGAAGTGGAAATAAACATAAGTGATGAAATGCTTGAACAGATTAACCAACTCGCTATCAAACAATACGGTGATGGCAGTGAAACGTCTAAAGGACGCGTAATTGAGACTGCGCTAAAGATGCGTACACTTTGGTCGTGCTCCATAATGAAGGGGCAAGACGAGATCGAGGAAGCGATCTCCCGCTGGGAGTTTTCCCAATCACCCATTCCAGGTGAAAATGACGATAGTGTCAATAAATGGCTGTTCAGGAGGTGAAAGATGGCAACTAATAAGGTTATGGATAAGGAACGATTATATAAATACATTTTGGAGGCAGCAAAAGCAGCCGGTTACGAGCAGGGATTCGGTCTGGCTAAATGCGATTTGAAACGTAAGGACTGGTGGGTGGCTTACACCCGACAGTCGACCAAAGAACAAGCTGAAAATGACCGCCTGGGAGAGTATCTATTGACCTGTGCTAAACTAGCCAAGTTAAAGGGCGTGATTGTTCCCTGTGAATACATCATTTATGACGCCAGCACCAGCGAGGACTTCAATCGTTCGGGTATCATCCGACTGCGAACGGAACTAATTCCCGGTAGGCGTATTGGGGGTGTTCTGATTCCTTCCCAGGGACGACTTTCCGATGACACGCTACATCAACTGGTTCTGGAGAGAGAATGCTTGTACTACGGAGTCGAGTTGATCTACGGGGATGCCCCTAGTGGTCGAGACTGGGCCAGCCAGACTACCCGCTTAATCCAGGCACAAGCCAACGCTCTTAGAGTCAAATGCAATCAGGATAATGCCCTAGCCGGAAATATCGCCCGGGTACTGGCGGGTAAAGCCCCAGCTCACCGTGCGGCTTATGGCTATATATACCGCACGGATAAAATTATTGAATCTCGTACTGGCCGTGCTAAAGTACTCAAAGCTTGGTGGGAAATAGACCAGTTAGGACCAGATGGCGAACCAGTAGTAAAAAGCCCGGCCTGGGTAGTCAAACAAATTTTCCTTTGGATCGGAGATGAAGGGCGTACTGCCTATTGGGTGGCTAGTAAATTAAATGAACTCAAGATTCACCCGCCTTACCGGAATACTTGGGCTCCCAAGACTGTCATCAAACTGGTTAGTCGCCACTGTTACACCGGCAAAGCTTATTATAATGCCAATGGTCGGGTTCCCAATCCGGATAGGCCCCTAGGTGACTTAACTCTGGGGATTAAGAAAACACTCATTCGTCCCAAGCCCGAGCAGGAAAAGGTAGTTTATGAAGTCCCTTCCCTGGTTACCGAGAACCTCTGGTTAAAAGCCAATAATAATCTGCGGGAGAGGGGCCGCGGTAGGGGCAAGCAGGGTAAAAGAATACAGGCATTGTTCCGTACCAGGATGCTTTGCCCTAAATGTGGGAAACCGATGTCAGTCCTTCGTAAGGACGGCGGTGACCAGGTTTATTATTACTGTCGAGCCCATTACTGCCCCTGGATTACTAATCCCTGCACCTACAGCCGTTTTATCCCTGGTACCTGGGACGACGAGATCTGGGAAGAAATCTCCGCCATGCTGAGTAATGACGCCTGGCTAGATCAGCAGTTAGTTACAGAATTATCTCAAAGCGTAGACTTGGAAAAGCTTATCAGACTGGAGCAGTTTAAGATCAACGAAGTAAAAGCGAAGGTCACCAAAGTACAGGAGGGGTGGGAAAAGGGTTTCTATACTTCTGAAGAGACCCAGAAGAAACTTGCTGAACATCGTGAGACTATTACCAAAGCAGAGTTAGAGATTGTGAGACTTCGTGAACAAATGGATAATAGAGGTCTTAGTCCTGTTGAAGCTAAATTGCTGTGGCAAGAGTTGGAAGAATTCCGTGACCGGAACTTGCATGAGTCGACTTTTGAAGAAAGGGCTGACCTAGTAGCTAGATTGGGAATTCAGATTTTACCAGCGGAGGATTTGAAGTCACGAAAGGTTCTTTGCCGGTTAAATTTAGTAAAAACAGATAATTCAGAGAGGGAGCAAGCCGGTTTTACAAAAGTGACCTTTGGTGGAGCCGGGGGGATTCGAACCCCCTACCTTCGCGATGCAAACGCGACGTTCTCCCGAGTGAACTACGGCCCCAAGCTGACGTAGAAATTATAGCATATTTGAGGCCGTCTTTTATAACTTGCTTATTCCTATTATTTGATCAGACCTGCTAGAATTTCGATATTATCCGGCTGTTCTGTATCTTCGGCGATTTTATTTACCTTCTCTACCCCGCACTTTATGCACCGGTGGATAATCTGATATCCCTTGCCCGATTTGTATTTCAGCCTCGTGGGTATCATTAGTCCGCCACAATTTTCCGCGCGGTCGCCTGGTTTTTTATCTATATGTTTGGAATATAAACAATATGGACAATGATTGCGGTAGCTGCCGTTATCTAAAGGCATTACTTTTTGGCCGCAATTCTCACAAATAAATCCGGTATTCTCTTTTTTTCTGCTCATGGCCCGAACTCCCAGTGTTGAATTTACTCAAACAAAGGGGTCCGGGTACCGTTTCTTCTCTTTATCCCAGGCTTAGCTGAACCATTGACAGATTTGCCGTCCCGATTTTGTCAGAACGACTACTTCCGGTTCCTGCTTCATCAGGGCTTATTGCATCCCTGAATCCGTACCTCGGCCGCTTTTGTGGATTTATAGCGGTCACTGTAAGACAGGTTTCCCCACCTTCCACCGGTAAGTGTATGTTCCGCCTCACTGGCTTTGGCGTCGTCCCCAGGGGGGTCACAAGCGCTGTATTAATGGCTTTTTAAGCAATGCCTACCTCCTGCGATGATGATTCTGATAGTATAAATAAATAAATGCAACCCGTCAATAGCGTCAAGTTACGTTGTTGAATTGCACTCCTTGCCACGCTCCAGCTTTGTTGTTATACTTTATATGTCATTTTTTAACCGGTTTAGCTATGGACTACGAAACTGTCATCGGGCTGGAAGTCCATGCCCAGCTATTAACTAAAAGCAAGATGTACTGCGGCTGCAGCGCCGATTACGCCAGCGCGCCCCCCAATACCCATGTCTGCCCCGTTTGCCTGGGCATGCCCGGCGTCCTCCCCGTTATCAACAAGCAGGCGGTGGAATACACGATGATGACCGCTCTGGCTTTGAACTGCCCTGTGTCCGATTTTACAAAATTCGACCGCAAAAATTATCCCTACCCCGACCTCATGAAAGGCTACCAGATTTCACAGGCTTATGCTCCCATCAGCAAAAAGGGCTATATTACTATTGAAGTTGATGGCGTTACGAAGCAAATCGGCATCAACCACATCCACCTGGAGGAAGATGTCGCCAAGCTTTTACACCGCGCCGGACCCGACGGTGAGGACTACAGCCTGGTGGATGTCAACCGCTCCGGCGTGCCGCTGATGGAAATCGTCAGCGAACCGGACCTGCGCTCACCGGAGGAAGCTCGCCAGTACCTCGTTAAACTGCGCAGCATTTTACAGTACCTGGGCGTCTCCACCGGCAATATGGAAGAGGGCAGCTTCCGCTGCGATGCCAATATCAGCATAAGACCGGTAGGCAGCACCGAGCTGGGACCCAAGGTAGAAGTTAAGAACCTGAATAGCTTTAAGGCAGTCTACCTCGCCATGGAATATGAGGCGAAACGCCAGCGTAAAGCCGCCGAGGAAAGCAAGAAGCTCGTTCAGGAGACGCGGGGCTGGTTAGATGCCGAGGGCAAAACCGTCTCCCAGCGCAGCAAGGAATATGCCCACGACTACCGCTATTTCCCCGAACCCGACCTCCCGCCGGTAGCTATCGGGCGGGACTGGGTGGAGGCGGTGCGTAAAAAGCTCCCCGAGCTGCCGGAAGCCCGCCGCGATAGGTTTATAACCGAATACGACCTTCCGGTTTACGATGCCAATTTGCTCACCAGCTCCAAAGCGATGGCCGACTATTTTGAAGAGGGTGTGAAAGCCAGTAAAGATGCGCCGCCCAAAGAGGTCAGCAACTGGCTATCAGGTGAGGTTAGCCGTATTATCAACGCCGAAAATATCGATGTTGAAGCGTTCCGTAAGAAGGTCACTCCTGATATGCTTTCGGCCCTGATATTGAGCTCGCACAGCCAAATAAATGCCGCCACCGCCAAATCTGTGCTTGAAGAAATGTTTAAATCCGGTCAGAGCGCAGTGGAGATAATCCAAAAACGCGGTCTTAGCCAGATTAGCGATACGGGCGAGCTTGAGAAAATAGTAGCTGAAGTGATAAAATCAAATATGCAGCCCGTTGCCGACTTTAAGGCGGGGAAAGAGATGGCTCTCAAGTTCCTGGTCGGGCAGGTGATGAAGGCGAGCAAAGGGCGGGCTAATCCGCAGGTTGTTAATGAGGTTCTAAAGCGGAAGCTGGCTGAAGTTTAATAAGGATTGGTGGAGAAACAATAATGGTCACTTATTTATATGTCGCGCAAATAGTTGTCGCTGTAGCCTTGGTAATTGTCACGCTGCTCCAGGTGAAAGGCGGCGGTCTAGGCGGCATCTTCGGCCAGGCGGATACGGTCTATCGTACCAAGCGTGGCGTGGAAAAAACCCTCTTTCAGCTTACTATCGTCTTAGCGGTTATTTTCATTATCCTTTCAATTGTATCGCTTAGAGTAAGCATCTAGACTGTTTATTTAGTCTCCGACTGCGGTTGAATGTCTTCTATTCTGACTACTTTATCCCCCCGGTGCACGTACTGATAAACTATGCCCCCCACCAGCCCCACCTTACCGTCGGGAGTTACTACAACCGCCGAGCCGGAAGCTAGTCCGTACCCCCTCCCCCCCTCTTTTTCCAGCATTAGTGCCGCCTGCAATTCCTCCCAGCCTCCCTGTTCGTCGTGCGTATCGCAGATAATCGACGCGAAGCCCAGGCAGTTAAAAAGTTCGGCGGAGTTATCGTCGTTGGGGTCGCGCCAGCGTACCCATTTATCCGCCAGCATGATAGCGCCGGCGGAGATACCAAAGAACGGCTTGCCCTGCCGATAAAGTCCCGTTAAAAAGTCCATCATCTTCTTTTCCTGCAATATCTCCATGCCGGCTTCAACATCGCCACCGCTTACAAAAACGATATCGGCGGACTCCAGGATAGCTTTCGCTTTCTTTAGGTCAGCCCCTTGGGGCGCTATCAGAGCATGGGTCACTTTATCGGCTCCCGCCGCTACAATTTCAGAAGCGATAAATTTAAAAAAATTGCGGTCGTCACCGCTGGCGGTGCCGCTATAAGCTATGGTTGGTGCTTTTATGCCGTATGCCTGAAAAACCGACTCTAATAGGGAGTCCGGCTTATTCCCGCGACTATGTCGCCCTCCGGCTAAGAGAAATACCGGTTTAGTGTTCTGCGCCATTCTATTAACCATCCTGTTGGTTATATTTTATTGGATATTTCATTTCATATCCAGATAGTTGGCGATGCTCATCGGGAAGAGCGCTTTTGCCAGGCAGTATTTCCCCGAGTCTTCCGGGGAAAGGAAATCCCGATATTCAATGGATATCTCGGCTTTTTCTCCATAGACGCTGCGTAGCACTTCTTTAACTTTTTCGTTTAGTTTTTCTCTATCCTGACATTGACTGACGAGGTAAAGAGTATAGACGCCGATTGAAGGCTGTTCCAGACGGTACTCATCGATATTATCGAGCTCGCCTAGAGCATCATCGAGGCGGCGGAGGGTAACCAGCTTGCCGTCGCAGGTTAGCGTAACATTAGTCCAGCGTCCCTCCATGGCATCAACAATAAAACCGGAATTTTTACCGCAGGTGCACTTTTGTTCTCTATCGAGGCGGGCAAAGTCGCCGACATCAAAACGGAGCATATAATACCAGGGGTTATCAAAGGTGGTTACCAACATGCGGCAAATATCCGGGCCGCCGTGTTTACGTGCCAGCGGCTGAAAGTCCACGCGGCAGAACTGGCTATTCTGGTGGAACTTACCGGCTTCGCACTGCATAAAAACATAACCGGTCTCGGTAGTGCCATAAGAACTGGCAATCGGCGAGGTGAAAACGCGCTGAATTTGCTTATATTGCAGCTTTGAAGGATATTCGTACGTAAGCGTAATCAGCCCCGGTTGAAATACCTTTTCCTTTTTCGTCGCGGCATAGCGGCATAGTTTAGCCAGCAGCGAAGGATTAGCTTCCAGCACGGCCGGTTTAAAGATATCCAGCTCCTTAATCATCCTATCCATTATCGCCGCTGACCACTGTGAAGGTTCGGTTTTTTCATTGAGATAAAGGAAGCGCGAAAGACGCCTTTTTTCGAAGGGGAGGTCTGCTGTATCCGAGATAAAACCTACGTTACGCGCATTAGCCAGGATAGCTTCCGGGTGTTCACCGGTGGCGAACCGCAGGGCGTGGGAGTTGAACTGCCACGACGCTCTTTCCGAGGCATCCCACCACTCCTGATTCCAGATGTTGGTCACCCTGAAAGCGTCGCTGGTACCACTGGTGTTGACGTAATGGATTTCGCCGTTTTTCAGTCCTGCCTCGATATCCTTGACCGGAGGCACGAATCCTTTGGGGAAATACTGGCGGATATCGTCCTTGGTGAGGGCGGGCAGGGCGGCGTAACGCTCGTCCACAGAGTGGCTATTGCCGGGGTCGAAAGCCCGCCACGAGCGATAGGCATCCAGGTTTTTCAGGGATGTTTCCAGGATGTCGAGGGACTTTTGGTAGTATTCGGGCGAAAATTCAGGACGGTGAATCATGAAAAAGCCTTTCTTTAGGTATTAAACCGAATTAAGCACACGTAAAGCGCGTAAAGTGACCCATTTATTAGGTTGTTTTTTAGAGCCGAAATTTACCCAGGTCTTACCGGTATAATCATATTCCAGCAGCCAGCGTCCCTGGCTATCCTGCTTATCACGGATTAGTTTCAAAGCATTAGCCAATCGTGGGTCCCGACCGTAACCAAGACGCACAAGTGCCTCGGCTATTTGTAAGATGTCAGCTACATAAAAATTCGGGAAGCCGAATTTCCACCAGTTGCCGCTCGGCTTGCCGGTCGGCTTTAGACTATAACCGATGGGGTATTCTGCCGTGGCTGGGTCTTTGCTGAAAAGAAAATCTACCCCCGTTTTTATGGATTTATTTATCAACGGTGTCCTTTTCTCCACGGGCAGCTTACCGAACGCGAGCATTACATCCACCGCTCCCCAGGCGCAGGGCTTGTTATAGGTGCCACTGCAGGCGAAGACCGGCCCGCTTTTAGCGGCATAATAACGCAGTGGAGCGTTCTTATCAGTGACCGGAGCAACGCCTTCACCGGTAACGCTCCGCGCCATCCACTCGTAGGCTTTATCAAGACGCGGGTCGGTGCACCCTAGTTCAAAAAGAGAATAGCAGAGATTGCCCTGCAGACAGTCCAATGTCCCCGATGGGGTACCGGTTGCGGAAAACTGCCCGTCTTTCGTAAGGTTATGCTCCAGTATATAAGCGCAAGCAGTAGCGATACGCTCATCAGTTTCCATAGAAGCGCCGAGCTGCGCCAGCATGATGACCGACCATACCGTGCCGTTGTATTTTGGATTATACCCCGCCCCCGGCTTCACCCAGTAACCTTCTTTATCCATCTTTGCCAGCACTGTGGCGATAGGTCCTTCTTTATGCGCTTTGTTTTTAACCATCAGCAGTTCTCTGGCGTCTGCCTTTATCAGGTCACGCAGGGCAAGGTATCTAACGCCGATATCGGCGGGTTCTAAAAGCCAGTTAAGGGTGTTAGTTAAAGATTTTTCCATGGGCTTGTTTCCGACCACTTGAACAAAAGTTCTACTAATAATAATAAACTAAAATTATATTAATTTACAACCTCCGGTGCGTTATTTGCGACGGCGGCTTTCCTGAATTTTATGATTAGCGGTATTAGCAGGGCTACCACCAACAGGAAGGACAAAAAGTCGCTACCCGGGAAGGCGAGCCACACACCATTCATCTGCCAGAAATGGGGGAAAATAAGTATCAACGGCGTTATAAACAGCAGCGGCCGTGAAACAGCGATGATGAAAGACTCGAAGGCTTTACCGATTGAGGGGAAAACAAGCTGCCCGACATTATAATAAGAGAACAAGGGCAGGACAAGAAATATCCTCCTGGCTGCAAATGAGGTTGCTGCTATCAGTCGGGCATCGCTGGTAAAGATGCCGATAATCGGTTCCGGAATTAAAAAGAGCACGAGAAATGCTACCAGCCCCAGGACTGTGGCGGTAACCGAAGCGAGCGATATAGTTCTTAAAGCTTGCTTGTAACGCTTGGCTCCATAGTTGAACCCTAATATAGGCTGCATCGCCTGCCCGAGTACCATGCCCGGTATTGTGGAGAACATCATGATGCGCTGGATGATTCCGAATGCTGATAGGGCGATATCTCCGCCGTAATTAGCCATCATTTTTATCATAAACAGTGAGGAAATTGTCATGGCGGCAGCCTGAACGAATTGCGTGGCGCCAATGACAAAAATAGATTTAACTATCTTTAAATCGGGGATAAAATCACGCCAGCGGACTTTTAGAAAGCTGCCTCCGGTGTAATAATAGCTAATGACGTATATTGTGGCAGCTAGCTGTGATATTACCATCGCCAGTGCGGCGCCCTTCATTCCCATTCCCAGCCAGATGATAAACACGGCATCCAATATGATATTCAGCACTGATTGTAATATCAGGGAAATCATGCTGACCCGGGCATTACCCTCGGCGCGTACCAACATCAGCAGCACGCTGCTGGCGATATTAAAAACCGTCCCGCTGAAGATGATGACGAGGTAGTCTCTGGCAAAAGGCATGACCACCTCTGAAGTACCGATAAGCTTAAGCCAGAAATCGAGGCCAGGTAAAACGGCGAGCATTAAAAGCAGCGAAACTATAATACTGAAGCAGATGCTGTTGCCGAGCGCGCGCTCTGCCCGACGTTGGTCTTTCCCGCCAATTAGCCTGGAGATTAATGAGCCGCCGCCTATACCCACCATATTGCCCACGCCCATCGTGAGCATTTGTAGCGGGAAGGCGATGGAAAGGGCGGCAATACCATCCGACCCGACATAATGACCGATAAAAATGGTATCGACGATATTATAGATGTTCTGGACGAGCATGCCGAAAAACATCGGTGCGGTCAGCTTCATCAGCAGCCGGCCAATTTTATCTGTATCCAGTACGTTATGGCTTTGTATTTGCATTGTTATTTTAAGGGCGTTAGCGATCGGGAATGTGTTTAACCGGCGTTGGACTCGGTGTGAGTTTATTTGTTGACTGGCTTTGTGCGGCAGCGTTGCGCTGGAACTCTTTGATAATGGGTATAATCAGCACTATCGTCAGAATCAACGTCAGGAAATCGGATGTGGGGAAGGAGAGGAAAACGCCATTAAGTCCCAGCAGCTTGGGCAGCACCAGCACGGCGGGAATCAGGAATAATGCTGGCCTGGCGACGGCGGTAACAAATGCCTGCACGGCTTTGCCGATGGACATGAAGGATGTCGAGCCTACCATGACCAGACCCATCAGGGGCATGCTCAAGAAGACCAGACGGGAAGCACGGATACCTGCGTCCACCAGAGCCGGATCGGTGTTGAAAATCTTGATAACTAACCCCGGGATAAAATATAGTATGGCGAATGAAAACAGACTGAAACACGTAGACGCAATGGTAGCAATCTTCAAAGCCTTTAAAGCCAGTTTATAACGTTTGGCGCCGTAATTAAAACCGAGTATGGGCTGCACGCCCTGGCCGGTGACCATCGCCGGCATCGTGGCGAACATCATCACCCGCTGGATGATGCCGAAGGCGGCAAGGTAAATATCGCCGCCGTAAGCTACCACGGTACTAAGCATGAACATAGCGGAAATGCTGCTGGCAGCCGTCTGCACAAAGGAAGCAACACCGATAGAAAACATCGGCTTTAAAATACTCGCTTCCAACCGCATGTTCTTCACACGAAACTGCAGGTAGCTATTCTTAGCAAGGTAATAGAAGCTTAAGTATATCAGCACTACCACCTGGGCGATGACCGTGCCTAAGGCTGCTCCCCTGACGCTCATGTTTAGCTCGATGATAAATATCCAGTCGAGGACGATATTCAAGCCGGCACCCAGTATATTAGCAATCATGCCTACCCGGGCGTTGCCCTCGGCTCTTACAAAGTTCAGCAAAGCCATACCGACAAGATTGAAAACTGTGCCAAGGACGATGATTTGCAAATAATCGTGAGCATAGGGGAGGACTTCATTTGAAGCACCGATAAGTCTTAAAAAACGGTCGATATTCGGCAGCAGGACAGCCATTAACAAAACGGATAGAATGATAATGCAGGTGATGCCATTACCCAGTGTCCGCTCCGCCCGGTCATTTTCTTTTGACCCGATGGAACGGGAAATGAGCGATGTGCCGCCCATGCCTACCATCATACCGACGCCCATAAAAAGCATCTGTACCGGGAAAACGATGGAAAGGCCGGCGATGGCTATCTCGCCGTTCGTAGAGTGGCCAATGAATATCGTATTTATGACGTTATAAAGTGTCTGGACGAACATCCCGAAGAACGCCGGTGTCGCCAGCTTGAAAAGTAGCCGGCCTACGTGTTCTGTATCCAATATATTCGCGTTGTGGTTCTGTTTTACCATGTTCGCGGTTTGCTCTTTCTAGTCGGTGGGGAAATTTTGTTACTGTAATTTAAATAAAATATCCCGCAGATTCCGCAGCGAGCTCGATAGGGACTCCAGCTCGGCGTCGGAGAGGGACAACATGTTAGCGTTCATAGCGTTAATCACCAGGTTATCCTGCTCCTCCAACACTTTAGACCCTTTTTCGGTAAGCGTAATATTCAGGGTACGCCGGTCATCGGCGCACATCTCTCTTTTTACAAAGTCCAGCTCCACGAGTTTGTCGATGAGGTGGGTCATCTGGGCTTTAGCGATGAATAGCTTTTCGCCGATTTTAGCCGGGTGCAATGTCCCCTCTTCCCTAAGCACATGCATTATCTCGAAGTGCAGTAGTGTGATATCCAAATTAGTATCATCGAGTGTTGTCGTCACTACCTTATGACGCACCAACCGGAAAATCAGCGGTGGCACTGATAGCAAATTTAGAGAAACTTTTGCCTGTATCTCCTCACGCATCGTAATGTCCCTCCTTAAAAATAGGGTGGAGATGGTTTACAGAGTAAACGGTTAATACATTATATAGTATATATTATAAACTAAATATCCTTAAAAATCAATCCCCAAATTTATCAGCGGGGTTCGGTTTTACACCCTTTATCTCCTATCATCAGCGAGTTGTGCTAGAATGGGGATAATGAGGCAAATAATGGGGTAAAGGAGGGCAGAATCATGACTATTAACCATGTTGCCGGTAAGAACAAAGGCAAGGTGATGCTTTATGCCTTGAGTACCTGCGGATGGTGTAAAAAAACCAAAGCGCTGCTTGGTGAGTTGGGGGTGGAATATAGCTACACCGACGTCGACCTCTTAAAAGGGGATGAACAGGACGCGGTAATCAAGGAAATAACGAAGTTCAATCCGGACTGCAACTTCCCGACGATGGTAATCGATTCCAAAAAGTGCATCATCGGCTTTAAAGAGGATGAAATCCGAGAGGCGTTAGGTTAATGAACGCCCAGGCTGAAGTAACATCGGACGAGATAGATAAACTCTATCAAAAACTGCGCACCGAGGCGGAATCCGCCGGCTACCACCTTAACCCGGACTCAGCCATGACCCGCGAGCTTTTAAAAGGACTGCTGGTTAACGAAAAACGCTATGGTTATCCCTCCTGCCCCTGCCGTCTGGCTTCAGGCGTGAAAAACGAAGACCTGGATATCATTTGCCCCTGCGATTACCGCGACCCTGACCTTGATGACTATAATTCGTGCTATTGTAGTCTCTACGTATCTAGCGGGGTGGTGGAGGGGAGGATAAAAATCGGCTCTATCCCGGAGCGACGACCACCGCCGGGTAAAAGGCAGCCAAAGAAAGCGGATGTACCTAAAGCCACGCTAGTCTCCCTCCCGCTGCCAGTCTGGCGGTGTAAAGTTTGCGGCTACCTTTGCGCCCGTGATGGCCCGCCGGAGGTCTGCCCCATCTGTAAAGCTAAAAAAGACCGTTTTGAGCGGTTCATTTAATGCTGGCTATAATTTGACACTCTTTATCCTACAGCATAAGATATCTATTGTAGAAAATACATTTGGCCGATTTTCTATGTGTTCAAGAGTCAATCAGCTTTGCCCAAATATTCAAGGTATTGGATAAAACAGCACGTAAAAAGAAAGGAAAAACGGGAAGATGGCAGGTATAACATCGATTGGGGTTTACGTTCCCATCTACCGGCTTAACCGGGAGGAAATAGGCAAAATGTGGGGCAGCCGGAGCGCGGGAGGCGCTAAAGCCGTGGCTGGTTATGATGAGGATACTATAACGATGGCGGTAACGGCTGCGCTTGACTGCTTAAATCGGAATAATGCGTTAGCTGATGGACTGTTCCTGGCGACGACCACGGCGCCGTATCGGGAAAAAATGTCGGCGGCTATTGTAACAAGCGCGGCTGACCTTGAGGAAGAGTGCCACGCGGCGGACTTTACGGATTCGCTGCGGTCAGGGACGGCGGCTTTAAAGGCCGCTATCGACGCCATTAAGGCAGCCTCGGTAAAAAGGATGATGGTGGTGGCGGCGGATACGCGCCAGGGTGCGGCTAAAGGTGCGCTGGAGCAGACCCTCGGCGATGGCGCGGCCGCTATAATGCTCGGCACGGAAAAAGTCATTGCCGAAATTGAAGGCAGCTATTCAATATACAACGATTTTACCGACCTCTGGCGTACCGATGAAGATAAATTCCCCCGCTCCGCCGAAGGCCGCTTTATCGATGAGATGGGGTATCTGCCAACGATGCAGTCGGCTGTAACTGGGCTGCTGAAAAAGTATAAACTCAACATCAGCGATTTTGCGAGCGTTGTCTATTACGCCTCCGATGTCCGCCAGCACGCAGCTCTGGCAAGGCGACTCAAGCTGGAAAAGACACAGGTACAGGACCCGCTTTACTCCGATATCGGTAATACGGGCACGGCGGCGACGCTTTTGATGCTCGCGGCAGCCCTCGAAAAAGCCAAACCGGGCGATAGAATCCTCTTCGTGGGTTACGGCGACGGTGCCGATGCCTTTATCCTCCGTGCTACCGATGAAATTAAAAAGTTTCAGAAAAAACCTGTTATTTCTAACCAATTGGCGGGCAAAACCGCTATCAGTTACGGCCAGTACCTCACCTGGCGGGGTCTCGTCCCGGTGGAGGCTTCGACCCTGCCGGAGCGTACGGCTATTTCTCTGCAGAGTCGGTGGCGGGAAAGAAAAACCATCATGTCCCTCACCGGTGTTAAGTGTAAGAAATGCGGCACACCGCAGATGAATCAAATCGGGCAGACGGTGCGGGTATGCGTCAAGTGCCAGGCTAAAGATGAGTTCGAGCCATATAAATTCTCCGATAAAAAGGCGAAGCTATTCACCTATTCCGTCGACCAGCTCCAGCCGACCCTTCATCCACCCGGCGTTAATGGTGTTATCGACTTCGAAGGTGGGGGCAGGTTGATATGTGAGTTTACCGACTGCGATGTCGATAAAATAAAGGTCGGGATGATGATGGAGATGACCTTCCGGAAAATGTTTACCAGTCGCGGCATCCATAACTATTTCTGGAAGGCTAAACCGGTTGAATAGGGGCTGTCATTGCGAGCGTAGCGTGGCAATCCCCATGATTGAAGTAAGCAAAGATAGAGATTGCCACGGGCTTCGCCCTCGCAATGACGGGAAAATATAGGAGGCAGGTAAAAATGGAAGGTATCAAAGATAAAGTCGCCATCGTAGGTATGGGCTGCACCAAGTTCGGGGAGCGGTGGGATAAAGGGGTGGAAGACCTTATTGTTGAAGCCGCCTACGAGGCTTTCGAGGATGCCGGTATCGAGCCTAAAGACGTCCAGGCAGCCTGGATTGGCACGGTTTTTTCCGGTGTCTCCGCCATTACCCTCTCACCCCTCCAGCTCCAGTATATACCAATGACCAGGGTGGAAAACATGTGCGCTACAGGCTCGGAAGCGATGCGGGCAGCCAGCTATGCGGTAGCCGCCGGCGTTTGTGATATCGCCCTGGCGGTTGGTGTGGAAAAACTTAAGGACTCCGGTGCGACGGGAGTTAAAGGTCCCAGCATTGTTGGGGATAATCAGGACGGCAGCTCGGGCATCGGCCCCGGCTATAGTGCCCCGGCTTCCTTCGCCTACCTGGCGACGCGGTATTTCCACGATTACAATATCAAACCGGAGGATGGCAAGAGACTCTTAGCGCAAATAGCTGTGAAGAACCACCATAACGGCAGTCTCAATCCCAAAGCGCATTTCCAGAATGAGCTGACGATTGAGCAGGTGGTAAACGCACCGATTATCGCCTGGCCGCTGGGACTTTACGATTGCTGCGGCGTTAGCGATGGCGCCGCGGTGGCAGTGATTACCCGCGCCGATATGGCCAAGAAATTCCGCCCCGACCCCATTTATATCAAGGCTTTACAGATTACGGTAGGTGCCCGTCAGGGCGCGATGATGCAGGATTATGATTTTACCCACATGGAGGAAAACGTCCGCGGCTCTAAAGCGGCGTACGCGGAAGCTGGCATTAAAAATCCGCGTCAAGAAATCAGCTGCGCCGAGGTGCACGACTGTTTCAGTATCCACGAGATGATTGTCTATGAAGACCTGGGCTTCAGTCAGCGCGGGCGAGCACGGGAAGACATCGAAGCCGGCACATTCACGCTCAAAGATGAGCTGCCGGTGAACACCGACGGCGGACTCAAATGCTTCGGGCATCCCTTGGGCGCCAGCGGCTTAAGGATGATGTATGAGGTCTATAAGCAGCTCCAGGGCAAAGCCGGACCACGGCAGGTGAAAAATCCGCGTCTTGGTTTGACCCACAACCTCGGTGGGAACGCTGGCACTGGCGTCTGTAGCTGTAATATTGTCGGAAATGAAAAATAAAAAAGACCGTCATTGCGAGCGAAGCGTGGCAATCCCTAACTTGGACTTAAACAGCGAATGAGATTGCCACGTCGTGGAGTTTATACTGAGCGTAGCGAACGTACTCCTCGCAATGACAGTACCGTTGGGAGGTATTGCCGATGAAGATGGCTCTTGAAGGCATCCGGGTGCTCGATGTCAGCGAGGAGGGTCTGGCGCCAGAAACCGGCCGTATCCTGGCGGATATGGGCGCTGAAGTCATTAAGGTGGAGCGTACTCAAGGCGGTGACCAGACCCGCGGTATTTTAAAAATCAGCGGCAACGTGCCGGTTTACGATATCAACTACGTCCTCGAGTTCTATAACCTGAATAAAAAGGGCATCACATTGGACTTAAAGAAGCCTGAAGGACGGGATATTTTATATAAGCTGGTGGAAAAATCGGATGTATTTGTTTGTAACTTCCGTCCCCACGCGCTTAAAGAGTTGGGACTGGAATATAAAGATATTTCCAAGTTAAATCCCAAAATCATATATACTCATCTCTCTGGCTACGGACTTCACGGTCCGGAGAAAGACGTCGGTGCTTACGACTTCGTCGGCTACTGGGCGCGCAGCGGCGTGATGGCGTCCTTAGGCGAACCGGGTACGTCTTTGCCCTTCCAGGTGCCGGGCTTCGGGGATAATACCACCGGCATGTACGCCGCCTGTGCGATAATGATGGCTTTATTCCATCGCGAGCGTACCGGCGAAGGCCAGGAGGTCTGCGTTTCTTTAGTGGGCGGTGGGATATGGTCAATGGGTATCGTGCTTTCCTCGGTGCTAGCTACCGGCCTGGAATACGGGCGTATTTCCCGCTTGAACCAGAGCAACCCCATCTTTAACAGTTATGAGTGCTCGGATGGGCGCTGGATACAGCTCGCCTGCATTCAGGGCGATAGGTATTGGGAGGGCATTTGCAAAGCGCTGGAGCTAGGCAAACTGGAGCACAACCCCCGATACGCCACCCATGAAAAGCGTATGGATAATAATAGGGAGCTTATCAAGATTCTGGATAAAGTCTTTAAGTCTAAGACCATGCAGGAATGGGCGGAGCGACTGGCTAAAGAGAACGTTATCTGGACGATGGTTAAAACCCCCGCCGAGGTCGCTAACGACCCCACCCCCTGGGCGGACACCTATTTTCGCGAAATCGACCACCCGGCAGGGCGGAAGCTCAAGGTAATCATGCCCCCGTGGCAGTTCAGTAAAACCCCCACCACCGTGCGTAACACCGCCCCGGAGTTCGGCCAGCACACGGAGGAAATCCTTACCGGCGTGCTCGGCATGAGCTGGGACGAAATCACCGCTTTAAAGGATAAGGGAATCATTGCGTAATATTTGTCATTCTGGAGCACATTCGCTTTGTTCAGTGTAAACTCCACGAAGAATCTGGTGGGGTAGGGTAAAAAAACCCTGGAACAAATCTGAAAGAATATTACGTGTATATCCTCTCGAACAAACGCGGCGCCTTATATACCGGAGTAACTAACGACCTAGAGCGTCGTGTTTACCAGTATAAAAATAAGCTAATCGAGGGGTTTACTAAAAGATGTAATATTACGAGGCTCGTATATTTTGAATCCACCGGAGATGTAACAGTAGCCATCACACGGGAAAAACAAATAAAAGGTTTGCTTAGGAGTAAGAAGGTAGAGTTGATAAAAACGATGAATCCTAAGTGGGAAGACTTGAGTGAAGCCTGGCTTGAAACGGAAATGAAAGAATAAAGGCCACCACCCCGGATTCTTCGTCCCCCGATGGATAAAAGGATAATCGGGGGACTCTAGAATGACAGTTAAGATAAGGAGGCAGTTATGGGTGATTTACTAAAGGGAAAAGTGGCGGTGGTGACGGGGGCGGGCAAAGGGTTGGGTCGCGCCGAGGCTATAGCAATGGCTGCCCAGGGCGCTAAAGTAGTAGTCAATGACCTGGGTGCGGCTACCGATGGCTCTGGCGTTTCCCATAGTCCCGCCGATGAGGTGGTTGCCGATATAAAAAAAGGTGGCGGACAGGCAGTTCCTAGCTATGCCAGTGTGGCGGTCGTGGAGGGGGCGGAAAGCATCATCAAGACCGCCCTCGACAGCTTCGGGCGACTCGATATACTCGTCAATAATGCCGGATTTAATCGCGACCGCATGATATACAACACCACCGATGAGGAGTGGGAATCGGTCATTCAGGTCAATTTAAGTGGCACTTTCTATTGCACCCGAGCCGCCTGCCGGGTGATGCGACAGCAAAACTACGGTCGCATCATCAACACCTCTTCTCACGCCGGACTGGGCAACATGGGGCAAGCCAACTACAGCGCCGCTAAAGAGGGTATCGTTGGACTCACGCGCACTGTTGCGAGGGACATGCAGCGTTATGGTGTCACCTGTAACGTTATCCGCCCGGTAGCCGGCACGCGGGGCTTTATTGAGATGGTGAAGGAAAAGGGACTCAAGGAAGCCTGGATAAAGATGTGGGGCGCCGAGCTTGCCGAACGGCGCTTGAAGCAAATGCTGGAACTTAACCAGCCGGAAGATATCGCTGGCTTGGTTGTCTATCTAGCCTCGGAAAAAGCCGATAATGTTAATGGCTGTGTCTTCGAGGTATGGCACGGCCATATTGGCATCTTCGTCGACCCGCCGCCTTTAGAGCAGGTGCTCTGGAAGGACGGCCGCTGGACAGTAGAAGAGCTCGTCGAAGCTATGCCGTCGACATTGACCAAGAATAAAGTCCACGATTTACCCGCTATTTTTCCGTTCTAAGAAGTTTCCTCTCCCCTTGTGGGAGAGGATTAAGGTGAGGGGTAAGCTGGAGTATCACCCTCACCCTGGCCTCTCCCTTCAGGGTGAACCTTCAGGATGAACCCATCGAGGGAGAGGAGAAGAAACGAGGAGGAGCTAAAATGCTACAGAAAATCGACCATATAGCGGTAGTTGTTAAGGATGTCGATAAAGCCGCCAAATCTTACGCCGATATGTTCGGTTTTAAAGTGCTAGAGAAGAGAGACGGTCCAGGCGGGGAATTCACCTCGGTCATGATGGCTTTAGGTGATATCCACCTGGAACTATTCGCGCCTTTAAAAAGGGGCAATAGCTTCTCCAAGTTTCTCGAGGAAAAGGGTGGGGGACTCCACCACGTATCCTTCGCCACCGACGATATCGTCAAAGAGATGAAGACGCTAAAAGCGCAGGGTAAAAAGCTCCAGAACGAAGAGCCGATGGTGCTCCCCGACGCTAAAATAGCCTTCGTCCACCCCTCCGCCGCGGAGAACGTTTTGATTGAGCTGGTGGAGAGAAAATAAGGGAAAAATGTCATTGCGAGCCATCCCGACCACAGTCGGGAGGCGTGGCAATCCCTATTATTGGAATAAATCTATCACAGAGATTGCCACGGGCTTCGCCCTCGCAATGACTCTAATTCGTAATAGTTTTTTACGCAACCAGCAGCGGTATCAGCTTCTTAACACTGTCCACTTTTTCCAGATTCAGTAATGTATCTAAAAGTTGTGCGGCTTTCTTTTTACTTATTTTTTTTGAAAATTCTACGTTTACCCAGAACTTGGCTAGAATATCATCGTGGGTCATGGGATTATTTACCGAGTCGCCCTTAACTTTGGTCACGGTCTCGGTTGGTTTTCGTCCGTCTTTCAAGGTCACCGTCATCCTCGCTTTTTCAAACTCTACGTCTTTGGCGGCTGTAAGCTTTATTTTCTTGATAAACTCGGCTACCTGTGGATTACGTATCGCGGACTCGGTCATGTGCTCCGGTTTGACGCTGCCGAACAAAAAAGCTGTCGCCACCACATATTCGTAGTTGAAAGCGGCATTGCCGTGCGGGAAGGGGCCGATTTTAAAGGGTCGCCCAACGACATGGTCGACGCCGCCCGGCGCTACCTCGAGATTGACTGACTCTATATCATCAGCTATAAAGTTGTATTTTTTTATTAGCGTCAACACGCAATCGATGGCAGCGTGGAGGATGCGGCAGCAGGGGTAGGGCTTTATCGTGCCGTCGTAATAATATTTCTTGCCGAGGTCTTTGGTCAATGCCTCCGGCCTTTGGCAGCCCTCGGTGAACATCTTATAGTAGCCGAATTTGCTGAAAAGCGCGTCCTCCGGTCCCGTCCAGCCCGCTTTAGCTAGCTGCGCTGACGTTATCCCGCCCCTCGCGGCTAATCCCTGCGGCAGTTTAAAGGCAGTGGTGCCGTCCCAGAACGATTGGAAGGTAGTACCAAGCTGGTTTAAGGCGATGCCGAAAGCGTTTCTTAATTTAATTTTATCCAGTCCGAGGAGACGACCGGCAATGGCTGTCACGCCGAAGGTATTGACTGTGCCCACACCGTCCCATCCCAGAGAAAACCCGAAGCCCGAACCCGCCAGTATACGTGCGGCAATATCGTCGCCGACGAGCAGGGCGGTTATCAGCTCTTTGCCGCTGGCGTTGACCGTTTCGGCTAACGTCAGGGCGGTTGGTATAGTAGTGCCGCTGATATGCCCCGGACAGCTAAAGCCGTCCACCAGCGGGCTCACCGGCTCAAAATCGAAGGAGCGCGCCATAATGCAGTTTATGAAAGCCGCGTTGGCTACCGGCGCTTTGCCCCCGTGAATGAGAATCGTGGCTTCCTTCCGACCGCCCTGTTCTTTCAGGAGTTTTAGCAGTTCCAGGTTGCCCGTATCAGTGGCGCCGCCGATCAGGCAGCCCAGCGTATCGATAATGCGATATTTGGTAGTCTCCAGCGTGTCTTCATCGATATTTTCAAAGCGCGTCTCCAGCGCGTTGGCTACTATTCGTTCGATGGCTGTAGGATTTATCGCCTGATTCATACGCAGCCTCCAGGGAGCGTTATTTGCCTATCGTTATGGGTTTCTTGCCCGGCGTGGCGAGCTTTTTCACGGCGGCTTCGTTAAGCTCCACGCCGATGCCGGGTCCTTCGGGCGGGTAGAGGAAACCGTTCTCGTACCGGGGCACTTTCACCGCGAGGTCGTTCTTCAGCGGTGTGCTGACCGTATCCGGTATGTTATAGAGGTTCAGTGGTCCGATGGCTTCCTGTTCTATTTTCCCTATCCACTCGGTTGCCGCCAGGAATTGCGCCGTGCAAGCCGCGCCAAGGCCGGAATCTATCATGCAGCCGCACATTACTGGCAAATTCGCCGCCTGCGCGATGGCTACCCATTTTTGCGCTTTCAATATGCCGCCGGCTTTGGGCACTTTGAGGAAGAGTCCATCCGCCGCATCTTTCTCGATTATCTTTATCAGGTCGTTAAGCTCTTTGGCGGATTCATCGGGGAAGATAGGCACATCCACCTTGCGGCGTAGCCTCGCCAGTCCGTCGATGTCCCACCAGGGGACAGGCTGTTCAGCCACGTAAACGTCGTATTTGGCTACTCGCTGCAATACGTAAAGAGCCTGGTGGTAGACCCATCCGCCATTGGCGTCAATCATGATTTTTATTTTGTTGCCCACCGCTTGCCTTAAAGCCCCCACCAACTCGATGTCTTCATCCGGCGTACGCGCGCCTACCTTAAGTTTCAGTCCTTTAAAACCAGCTTTCACCAGCTTCTTACCCTCCGCCCCAACCTCCGCCGCTGTGCCGGAGGACATCACGAAAGCCAGCGCAATCTTAGGATTGGATAGCCCACCGAGGAGCTTATAGAGCGGCACCCCCAGCGCCCTGCCCATAAGGTCGTGCAGGGCGTAATCGACGACGGCCTTGGACTGGTTATTGGCGCGGGCAGCTTTATCCATTCTTGCCACGATTTTCTCGATATTGAAGGGGTCTTCCCCGAGCAGTATCTGTGGTCCGAAGATGTTTGCGATGTTAGACATAATCGAGTCTTGGCTTTCGCCCATATACCAGAGCGAGGTATCACCGGTTTCCGCTACGCCAGTGATGCCCTCATCCGTATGTATTTTAAGAACGACGGCGTCGGCGCATTTGGCAGGTCCGCCGGACATAACGATGGGCTTGGTAAAGGGCATGGAAACCGGTATACATTCTATCTTGGTGATTTTCATAAGGTTTCCTCCGGACGTTGTTTGAGATTCCAGCTAATGCTCTCTCTATTTAGCACCAAATATCGCCGATAAGTCAAACAATAAAGTTATTATACATAATAAAAAATAATATCGCATTAAATCCACTATTATTCATTCATAAATAGTGATACAATCTACTCAAGGATTAACATAAGTTCATCTAAAGGGGCTAGCCGTTATATGGACTCAATACCTGATTTTATAAAACTACCAACAGATAATATATATAAATTTTTAGCTATTGCTGGTCTTATATTAATTATACTTTGCGATACTATCCCAATATTAATAGAACGTGATTTATCAATTCAGACTATACAAACACAAGGTGATTATAACACATTAAACCAAGAAGTAAATTTTCTTGCAGAAGATATATCGTGGGCTCAGAACAATAAGGAAAATCTAACAGTAGAACAAGCACAAGAATTACAAGACAGGGCTAGACAGCAACTTCTTAAGAATATTGAACTTAATAATAAATTAAATTTACTTAATTTTTATAAAGATGAACTAAATCAAATATGGATATTTCGTTGGGTAGTAATATCAATTGGCATTCTTTTAGCTATTATTGGTTTTGGTTATTGGTATTTTAGATGGCAACAACCCCTAGATTTGATAATTCGTAATGAAACACAAAAATTAAAAAAAAGAAGGAAATCTTTAATAGTGCCCGTTGGGAAAAAATAAGGCTAGGCGGAAACCAATCTCTTGCCAAGCTCATAAGCCGCTGTAAGATATTCCGGGTGGTCTAGAATCTCGCCTTTCTTATCCACGCCTCTAATGAGCAGCTCTTCTTTAGGCTCGGCGTTAATCGCCTGGAAGAAATATTTAATCGTCAGTTTTGGGCCGTCGAACAGCTTGAGTCCCTTGGTCGCTCCAACGCCGATGAATGCCCCCCTTTTTACCGGAATATCCAGGTTTTTCAGGACGTATCTACGCGCCCAGAATGCCTGGCACCGACTCATCAGCGTAAGAGTCTGGGCGCTGACCGTATAGAAAAAGATGGGCGAGGCGATAATAATGGCATCGGCGGCGAGGATTTTAGGATAGATGCCCTGCATATCGTCCTTAAGTGGGCAGGTGCCGTCAATTAAACAATGGTATATTTCCCGGCAGGGTTCGATTTTGAGCTTGGTCACGACTATTTTTTCCACCTCTGCACCCTGGCTCGCCGCCCCTTTTAACGCCTCATCCAGCAGCAGGTCGGTGTTCCCCTTGATGCGCGGACTGCCCATGATGCCTAGAACTTTCAAATCGCCCTCCGTCAGTTTTAGTGGCTATCGCACCACAGCTTGCCGCCCATGGCGAAGTTATCCTCTTTCATCTCTACGATTTCGAGGTTTACGGCGTCAGGCGGGCACCCGATGTTTTTCGCAATGGCATCCGTAACGTCTTTAGCCATGCCCTGCTTCTGTTTCTTGGTTCTGCCTTGCATGATTTTTATAGTTACCAGCGGCATATCAGCCCTCCTTGAAACTGTCTCTGAAAAAAAGTGTAATGCTTTATCGACATCGAGTCAAATATGAATATAGAATGATGGCTTATAAACCGTCTGCTGTGTTAAACGCGTTTTATTTTTAGCACAATTACCAGGACGATAATAAGCGCCAGAAAAACTATCCCGAACAGCCCTCCGATAAGGTAAATTATCCAGGCGGGCATATCTGGTAGCTGATTGACGGCTGCAGATGAAGCGGGGGCAGAAGGCGGGAGGGGTGGTGATGGCGACGGGACAATTGTCGGCGAAGATAAAGCGGCGAGCAATTTCTGGGTAATAGACGGGGCAGGTGTTGGTGTCGGGGTTGGGGACTCGTTTTCCGCGGGCGATGCGGTCTCGGTAGTAAAAATGCCAACGGAACTCCAGGCGCTATAGGTAGTGGCGGTGGTTGCTCTGATTTTCCAGTAATAAACCGTATTGTAGTCCAGGCTGACATCGCAATTCCAGGCATTGGTCTTGAGGGCATACTCATTTATCTTGACAATAACCGGATGGTTGAAATCGGCATCGGTGGCTACCAGCAACTCATAAGCTTCCGCACCGAGAACGGCCGTCCACTGAAAAACTGGTTTAATAGCTACACCTGAAGCGCCAGGGGAAGGCGTCTCCGGTTGAAGATTGACGCTCTCCGTATCCATACTGGTAGTAAACGAACGTTTCAGTGACCAGGGACTAAGCACGGGCGCGCAGGCTCGTACACGCCAGTAATAAGTAGTGGCTGGTTCGAGAGCTGGCAGGCGGACGGAACTAGCGGAAGTTGTGCCGTTTAAGCCGTCGGGGATGGTGGAGAAATCCGTATTGTAGTTGCATTGCCATTCGTAGCTTGTGGCGCCCTCCAGTGTTTTCCAGTCGATCGTGATGTTCCTAACAGTATGGTTGACCAGACTGCCGATGCCAGACACCTCGTTTTCTGGTGAAACCTGCGTGGGCGGTAGGGTTAAGGGGTCATAATAGGTAATTAAATTAACACTATTCAAATCTGTCGACCATAACTGTCGGTTGCGCTGCCACAAACCGGCTAGCGTAGCGCCATTGCTTAAGCCGCGGGTTACCGTTTCAAATACCGGGCCAAGCGAAAATCTGGGGTTGATGCAGCGCTCCATCCCACCGTCAGGATTCTCATTAGCGGCGTATAGAGCTCCACTAACGGAAAAAGCCAGTTGGTTAATTACCGCCCCGGTAGGCAATGTATCATCGATTTCTTCCCAACTATCGCTGCTGTCGATGATGAAACGGTAAATGCCTCCATCGGCATCATTGCTGGCCGTATAAACCGTATGATTGGACTTGAATTCGGGGTCGAATGCTACGGAAATCTCGCCATCGAGGGGAAGTGAAATAGCATCCGCCGGTAACGATTGAAATGAAGAGCCATTATTGCTGGATAAATATACCCCTCCCATTTCATTCCCCACCAAGATGGTACCGTCATTTTCGAAATCGGGAGATAGGGCTAGTGAATTAAGTTGGTAAGCGCCTGCTGTTGCTCCTACCGAGTAGCTATAACCGCTATTGGTCGTACGGTAAATCATGCCTTGGGAACCATTACAACTGCCTGTATATATGGTGTTTTCATTAGCTACCGCCCAAACATCGATGTTAAAAGACATACTACTGACCGGATCGCGGGTGAACCAGCACCGGAAGCTCTGGCCATTGTCTTTAGATTCCCAGATGGCCGGCTTGCCGTTGCTTTCGCCGTAGACGAATAACGTCAGGCAATCGGTACTATATTGCGGGGGAAGACTGACTAAACCCAGGATGTCCACCCCGGGAGAATTGCTGCATAAAATCCTTTCCCAGGTAGAACCATCATTCATACTACGCCAGAGACTTTGCCCTGTGCCAGATGTAATCATAAATATAGCATTACTTTGACTTGTCTGCGGAGATGGCGCGAAATCCACGATGTTATTAACAGAGGTGTCGATTAGGCTTATTTGATTCCAGCTTGAACCAATATCCCGGCTAATGGATAGTGCGCTGCCATTGCCGCTGGTAGCGGCATATATTATGCCGGTATTTGCGAAATCGGGCGCCATCAGAACCTCGGTATCTGAACCACCGGTAGGCTCTTTTTTACTTTTTATCCAGGAGCTGCCGCCGTCCTTGCTGATATAGGTGTGGCAGTTTGTTGCGGAGCCGGCCAGCAGGAGGACATTTCGTTCATCGCTATATACCGTTAGTCCGGTGATGTCAGCATTCGTTGCTTCATATGAGCCGCTACAGTTAAGGTCGGTTGCTTTTGAGTTATCAGGTGCATCGGCATTAACTATTTTATAAACATCTCCTCCACCATTGCCCGTAGTGATACCAACGAAGAAGAAGCTGCTCCTTGAAGATGTATCGGTGTTGTAGTTGCCGGGAAAGGCGATTACCGCTCTGTTTGCAACAACGCTAGTCGCGATAACGGAGTTGTTTTTATTTAATTTGGCTGGACCGATAAAGGCATTCCAATCTGCATTACCGATTTTATTGATGATAAAAGTTTCTGTCTCATTAGTGGCTACGGCGACAATTTGTCTGTCTACAGCGTAATCAGGGGGAAAACCCAGGGCATAGATATCGTAGTTGCCGACATCGGTATCAATCCAGTCGGAGAAGATGTCTCCCTCGTCTAGTACATAAACACCACCGAACTTGGAGGCATCCGCGTCGGCGGTGCCCACGGCGATGATATTGCTATTCATCCAGGTCATGGTAATTGAGGTTATATTAGCCCCGACACCCGCCGGAACGGTTGGCATCAGGACAAAGCTCTTGCCGCCGTCGCCAGACCGGTATACCGATGATGCTGTGGCATAGTAGATAATCTTGGCATTATGAGGGGATACTGCGATACCCGTTATGGTATCTTGCACATTGCCGATATTGTTCCATCTCAACCCGCCATCGGTAGATTTAAAAAGAGTATAGGTAAGCCCTTTAACGTAGGCATATAGGGTGCCATCGGCAGCTATTGTCAGGTGCTGGATATCGGAGCCGCTGGCTAATACCCAGCTTCCCGACGTCCCCTCGGCGGGGATGCTCACTTTAGTCCATTTTAACGCCTCTGGAGTGGCGGCGAATGTCTGTGTTGGAGGAATGGCTGTAAGATACAACAGGAGGATAATAGTAACGATTGTTGAGGATATTAATAAACGTACAATCCGCTTGTTATGTTCATTTGACACATGGCGAATTTTACTATTGAATCAGACAAAAGTCAATAGCATTTTGTAAAGATATTTTATTTGAATAAGCCCATCTCTGGAGTATATACTTTAGTAGGGTAAGATAGTAAAAAATGACGGATATAGAAAAAGATACTAACGAAATTGACGAAGGCACGGACTACGTTGGATATAGAGAAGCCTTTCAGCTTATCAGCTCCAATGTAAAAACCGTAGGTATTGAAGAGCTGCCCTTGGCTTTCAGTGTCAATCGTGTCGCGGCGGCGGATATCGTTGCCGCGATAAGCTATCCCTCCTCGGATGTAACGTTAAAAGATGGCTATGCTGTTATCTCGGCGGATGTAGAAAAAGCCTCTGCTCGACATCCGGTGCGTTTATTTATTATCGGTTCGATGTACGCCGGCAGCAAGTATAAGGGGGAGGTGAGTCGCGGCAACACGGTTAAGGTATGCTCCGGCGCTCCCATCCCTAAAGGTGCGGAAGCGGTGGTATCGGAGGAGCTTTGCGAGGAAGTATCCCCAACGGAGGTGTTAGTTAAAGCTGACGCAGCAAAGGGGCGCAACGTGCTGGTTGCCGGGGGTGAAGTCCGGGCTGGCGAGACCATCGTCCGCCAGGGGGAAAGGCTTTTACCGGGGTATTTAGGCTTAGCGGCGGCGGGGGGTATTAATCACGTTAGTGTTTACCGTCGACCGAAGATAGCCATTATCGGCATCGGTGATGAAGTGGTCGCTCCCGGCGCCAATCTTCACCCTGGCCAGCTCTATGCCAGCAATCTGGTAACCATGGAAGCCTGGCTGGCTTCTTTCGGCATGTCATGCTCCGCAGCGATTGCTCAAGATAATGAAGTATCTATTAAAAGCGAGTTATTGAAGCATCTGCCCGATGTTGACATTATTCTCACCAGCGGTGGCGCCTGGGGCAGCGAACGTGATCTGGTCATTGGGGCGTTGGATAAGCTCGGCTGGCGGGAAATATTCCACCACGTGCGTCTGGGTCCGGGCAAAGGTATCGCCTTCGGTCTGTGGCAGGATAAACCCATTTTTTGCCTCCCGGGCGGGCCTGCCAGCAACGAGATGGCTTTCCTCCAGCTTGCCCTCCCCGGGGTATTGCGCATGGCTGGCGATACTACTCCTCCCCTCCAAACGGTCTTCGCCAGGCTGATGGAAAACGTCAAGGGCCGCCACCCCGCCTGGACAGAATTTAAAGATGCAATATTATCCCGTGATGCTAAGGGTAACTATAGCGTCCGACTCTATAAAAACCGGAGTCGCCTGCAGGCTATCGCCAGCGCTAACAGCCTTATCTGCATTCCAGAGCGAACAAACTCACTGGCGAGCGGCGCTATAATCCCTGTGCAGATTCTCACGCCATGACTTGAAGAAACCTAAATTGTTTCCCTTTATGAGTCTACTCTCACCCTCAAGTTGAAACTTCAAGGTGAACCCATACTTAAGACGGGAATGATAATCCAGTTCGCTCACCCCTAATCCTTTTCCCCTAAAAAAAGAGAGCCCCGACATTATGTCGGGGCTCTCGTCCTTCTGCTTAAGAAGGCTCGTCCATCAGATCAGAGTGCTAGCTTACACGTCTAGTTCTGACAATCAGAACGATGATAGCAATCACCAGGACTGCGCCAATGATAATGATAACCCAGATGTACGCTTGAGATACTTCAGTTGTTGAAACTGGAGCGGTTACCGTTATCGATGTGGCTGGCGGGTTGGTCTGCGTGAGAACAACCGTCTGTTGAGTCTGGGTGACTGTTACCGGAGTAGTGAATTTCGGTACAGCGACGTTGAAGTTACCTACCGTGGACCAATCGCCCGTGACGGAGGTAGTAGTCTGGACTCTCCAGAAGTACTGCTGTCCATCAGTCAGGCTGACCGGTAAGCTCAGACCAGCCACTGTCGTCGTGGTCGTGTAAACCATGGACGTGGTGCTGAACGCTGCATCTTTAGCTAACTGGAAGGTGTAGGTCATCGTTATGCCGCTAGCCGGTGCCTCACCACTCATTACTGACCAGGAGAAGCCGGGCTTGAGTATCGTAACGATTCCACCGTTCGCCGGAGAATTCAGCTCGGGTACTGGCGGAGGAGCGGGCTGAATCTCTATGGTATATACCGTTGACCAATTGGAATAGAGTTGGTAATACCAGTCAAAACCGGTTAATGGGTAAGGTATAGCACGAGTTCTCCAGTAGTAGGTCTCACCGGGCTGGTAGACCAGATGTACTCCAGTGCCAACCTGATTAGGTCCGATGATGACGTGAACCGTGGGTGCGAACAGCGTGGCTGGTTTTGCACTGCCATCAAGAACAACGGTGGAGAAGGCGCTATCCTTAGCGACCTGATATTCATAGCAGCCTCCTGCTCCAATGTACGGATTACCGGCAGTCGCCCAGATAAGCGTTGTATCATACGCATAACCGGTTTCTTTGTTGACCTGGACCAGATATTTGTCGATGGGGCTCGTCGGTGCCGGTACTGCTACAGCCAGAAGATCGGTGTAGGCAAGTATCCGATTTATCCATGTTCCGTTCGCATTAAGCGTCCCATGAATATCGATGAACCATAGCTTTGTGCCGACGGAAGTAGGATCCGCGCTTACTTTAAGGACATCTGGCGGAACGCCTGCGGAGACGGTGGAAGAGCCAGGCAAACTGTATAGAGCCTGACCGACTAAGTTGGTCGCAGCCCACTCGCCCCAGTTTGCGAAGCCCAGGGCAGGCAGGAAGGCGCTGTACAGCCATGTATCAGAGGCATTGCTGCTGATGGCATAGACTGAACCTTTGTAGATCAAGATGTCCTTCATTGATTGGCCTGAACTAAATGCCGATAGATATGAAGGGTATTGCGACATGTTGAGTGGCCAGGTCCCCCAAGCCGTGCCGGAAGAAGTACCTACTGTCCAGTAATAAATCCCACCCCAACCATCGAAGACTGTATAGATTGCGCTGCCGTTAGCCAGCGAGGTTGCTGCGGCATAAGTGGCAGAATATGTGAAAAATTGGGAGGAGCATCTCCAGGTCGTACCGCCATCTGTCGAGTAGGCGAGACGTCCTAGTGTGCTACCGGCAATCAGGTTACCCGGGCTCACCAGCGTCAGGCTGGCAAGCGGGTCACTAGCTGAAACGGAGGAGAATGTCGGGGCAACAGGAATTTTCCAGATACGGCCGTTCTCGGTGAGGGTGGATACGTAACCCTGGCCGCCTATTGTGGTAGCGACATAGAGTGTTGCATCGCTCTCTACCTCGAGATCGGCTAGTGTGGTACCAGCCTTAGGCGACTGGTAGTCTTTCCAGTTGACTGTGCCAGCCGAGGCGGTGTAGTAGACGTGGGCGCTAGTCTTATCACCCAGATAGAGGGTTTTGAAGTCGGTGGGCGATGCTTTGGCTACGTAACCGTCATAGTTGTCGAGAGTAAAGTGTCTTTCCCAGTACGTGCCATCCCAATAGAATACCGAAGTATGGCCGGCTCCGGGGTTCCCGTTATCATTAGAGATAACATAGCGGTTACCGCCGTCAGGAGCGATGACCTGGTCAACGATGTTGATTACAGAGGTATCAACGAGCGAGATATCGTTGAAGGTGTAGCCGTCATCGACGGAAAGGGAGAAAGCGCCCTCGGTGCTCTGCTTGGCGTCGAACAGGTTGGTGCCCCCGTGATAGGCAACTGTCTGGTTATCGGTTATTGTAGTGATGCCGATACGCTTATACGGGTTGTTGACAGCGTACGAGCACATCCTGCCGCTGGCCAAGCTGGTGAGTGTCCAAACCTTGTTGGAGTGCATGGCGGCAGCTACCAGGACGGTACCATCGCTGTTGATGGCCAAGCTGGACATTGCCCATTTGGGGAACCCACTAATATCACCCATCGGGATAAACATGGGTTGTGTAGCCGAATCGGTAACTCTATAAATGCCGCCTACACCGACACCTGTAGCCGAGTCAGCGAGCGAGATATAAGCCGTGCGCGTTTCACTTTCAAGCCCGTTAAAGTTGGGGTCGAAGGCGATTTGCGCTCTGGTTACAGGACCGGTTAGAACTGCAACAGTGGTAGTCAGGAGATTGGCGTCGGTAAGGCCGATAGGACTACCTGTGTCAAGGTAGCCAGCCCAGAAGCCCGAGATTCCAGTGTTCCACCTACCATTGTTGAAGCTAACTACATGCAGCAATGCGCCGGATGCATTAGAACCAACAACGTAAGCAGTGAGGTCTTGGGCGAAAGCTGGCGAGAACTTAACGGCATTGAGGACTCGTGTATTAATTGCACTAAAGTCTTGACCCCTAATCGGCTCGTTCGGGTTGGTATTCAAGCAGGCATCTTTCCAGGAACCTTCACTGCCAATGAGGTCAGTCAAGCAGTAGAAAAGGCTGGGTCCGGTGCCGGCGTGGTTTCTACCGGTAACTGCGACGACGTGACTCGTTGCATAGCTGCCGACGATTACAACTGAAGCTGCCGGTGAAATATCGATATCGGTAACGGCAGAGGCATATTCGCCTTCACCGTTTTTCACTATGCCAAGAGGTTGGAAAGTCGTGCCACCGTCTTTGGATAGTGACACGTTGCCGCTAGCCTGATCCATGAAGGCGACGTAGTTTACGTCATCCGGGGCTACGGCTACAAAGAGAGATGTATCAGTACCAGTACCATCTCCAAAGGGCTTCGTGCTGATCAGATTGAAGTTCAGAGCGGTCAGGTTCGCCCAGGTTCGGCCAGCATCAATAGATTTCAATGCGCCGTTGGAAGTCGCGGCATAGACGGTAGTATTATCGTAGCCGACAACGAATTCGTAAATCACGGTGTTGTTTGCTGTTATATGGACCTTTGTTGGCACATTTAAATTCGGCTGGTTCTCCTGGGTGAAGGTAAGCACGCCAGCCGATGCCTGCGGTATAGCTGCCACAAACAGCGTGGAGAGCATTACAAGTACGAAAGCTACTCCCCAAAACTTTTTAATTATTTTTTTCATCGACTTTTATTTTTCTCCTTAGTTATTTGCTTAATTATCTGATTATTTTATACCCCTGCCGTCAGGCGTACCTGTTATTTAGCAGAGGTACCTTGACTTAGAAGCAGAAGTCAGAGCAATCTAGCTCTGTCCCCCTTGCGGGCTGTTGCCATTGCATCACCCCCTTTTAAATACAAACAGAGTACTAGCGCACCTTTTGCAAGGTACACTTCATATCAACTATACCACATAGAAAGAATTTGTCAAGCCCGCTCTGAACGTGAAATTGACGTAATTTACGTAATTTATGTAATATTCGTCTGGTTTGTGGTAAATATCCCCTTGTCACTGCCCTCTTCCCCCCGTTTTTACGGCGAAAAAGCAATCTTTATCTTAACAGGCAAATATTAAATTACTGTTAATTTAGGTGGAAAAATCGCTGGTTTTTAAGTTTATTGCTTTAGTCGACCTGTTAGCTCGTTTAAAACGACGGTTTCCTGGCTGGCATCCGCCATATCGCGCAGTGTTACTGTCCCTGCCTTTACCTCCTCCTCGCCGATGATTACCGCCCACCGTGCCCCCAGGGAGTTAGCCTGGCGTAGCTGCGCTTTTAGGCTTTTACCACTGGTAGACATGATGGCGCTGATATCGGCTTGCCGCAGGTCTGCCGTAAGCCTAAGAGCTTTATCCCGGGCGGCATCGCCCAGGTAAGCGATAAATACCTGCGCTTCGGGCATAGCGGGGACCTTAATACCCTGCTTCTTCAGATTAAGTATAATCCTCTCGATGCCGGTGGCGAACCCCAGCGCCGGCGTCGGTTTGCCCCCCAGCTCCTCGATAAGCCTATCATATCTTCCACCACCCCCGATGGTGCTTTGGCCCCCCTCCTCCTCTGGCTGCACCTCGAAGACTGTGCGGGTGTAGTAGTCCAGCCCGCGCACCAGCCGGTGGTTAATCCGGAAAGGAATCCCCAATAATGTCAGGTATTTTCGCAACTGGCTGAAATGGGCGGCGCAAGCGGGGCAAAGAGCGTCGATGCTGCGCGGGGCATTTTGCGCGACATCCTGGCAGGCTGCCTGTTTGCAGTCCAGCAGACGTAAAGGGTTTTTCTCCAGCCTTGTTTTACAATCGGCGCATAAACTGCCTGTATATTTTTTGTAGTAATCCTTCAGGGCTTTAAGATATGCCGGACGGCACTCTTGGCAGCCGATGCTATTGAGGTGCAGGGATAGGTTAGCCAGCCCCAATGTCTGAAAAAACCGCCAAACCATATCGATAATCTCGGCGTCGATAGTCGGGTCATCCTCGCCGATTGCTTCGCACCCGAACTGGTAATGCTGGCGGTAGCGTCCTGCCTGCGGTCGGTCATAGCGGAAAATGGGGGAGACGTAATATAACTTGACCGGCTGGGGCAGGTTTTGCATGCCATGCTGGATATAAGCGCGGCAAACTGCCGGAGTCCCTTCCGGTTTTAATGTCAGGCTGTTCCCTCCACGGTCATCAAAGGTATACATCTCCTTCTGGACAATATCGGTAAATTCCCCTGCGCTGCGCCGGAAAAGCGCCGTATCCTCGAAAATCGGCGTATCGATGCGCTTATAGCCGTAAAGCTGTGTGATTTCCGCGATGGCTTTTTCTATGTAGCGCCAGTAGGGCTGTTCTTCCTGGAGAATATCTATCGTGCCGCGTGCCGCTTGGTACAAACTGTGACTCCTTTATCCTTTTTCTTTTAGCAAGAATACATTATCAGTCAAAGTTTTGCAATCCTATTGTTACTCAAGGGCTTTTCTGCTATAATAAACCAAACATCCGTAAAGGAGTCTACCTTGAACCTTTAAGCCAG
>Ga0187886_1000696_pt1 | contig 37112 bp, 35 predicted proteins | sample June2016WEW_20_1_FD_133001 | JGI IMG/M metagenome (GOLD analysis project Ga0187886, IMG submission 133001) | Peatland microbial communities from SPRUCE experiment site at the Marcell Experimental Forest, Minnesota, USA - June2016WEW_20_150 | ecosystem: Environmental > Terrestrial > Soil >...
GCAACGGTGAGGTGGTGCTGGGTGGCCCGGCCGAGGTGGTTTTTGAAGGAAAATGGCCTGATTGAGGTGTGACGATGAGAGTAGCCAGACGAATCGAGCAATTAAAGCCGTACCTGTTTGTCGAGATTAATAAGAAAATTGCCGAGAAAAAGGCCAAAGGCGAGGAGATAGTCAGCTTCGCCATCGGCGACCCCGATATCCCGACGCCCTCCCGTATTGTGGAAAGGCTCTGCCAGGCGGCCAGGGACCCGGCCAACCATCGTTATCCCGAATCGGAGGGACTGCCGGAACTGCACCAGGCTATTGCCGAGTGGTACAAGAGGCGCTTCAATGTCATTCTCGACCCGGCCACGGAGGTGCTGCCGCTTATCGGTTCCAAGGAGGGCATCGGCCACATTGCTTTTTGCTTTATCGACCCCGGGGATATCGCCCTGGTGCCGGACCCGGCTTACCCCGTCTACTCAATCGGCACTCAACTGGCCGGCGGCAGACCATACTACATGTCCCTCAAGGCGGAGAACGGCTTTCTCCCCAACTTAACGAGCGTTCGTGATTTTATCCTGAAACAGACCAGGGTCCTATGGCTGAACTATCCCAACAATCCCACGGGGGCCGTCGCCGAGCTTGATTTCTTCAATAAGGTGGTCGAATTCGCCAGGCAGAATAATATCCTCGTCTGCCACGATGGCCCATATTCGGAAGTGGCGTTTGATGGCTACCAGCCGGTGAGCTTTATGCAGGCGGACGGGGCCAGAGAAATCGGCGTTGAATTCCACTCCCTTTCCAAGAGCTATAACATGACCGGCTGGCGTATCGGCATGGTAGTGGGCAATGCTGCGGCGGTGGGCGCTTTGAGGACGCTGAAGTCCAACCTGGACTCGGGGATTCCGCAGGCCATCCAGTATATGGCTATCGAGGCACTGAACGGACCCCAGGACTGCGTCCCGGAGCATAACGCCATTTACCAGAGGCGCCGCGACCTGATTGTCGAAGTATTGAATAGAATTGGCCTGGAGGTTACGGTCCCTAAAGCCAGCCTGTACGTTTGGGCTAAAGTCCCCGAGGGCTATAACTCCGTGGATTTGACGACTGATTTACTGGAACAGGTGGGCGTGGCGGTCACTCCGGGAGTAGGGTACGGGCAGAGCGGCGAAGGTTACGTGAGATTATCTCTGACAATACCCGATGCGTCGCTGGTAAAGGGGCTATCAAGGCTTTCGGGATGGCGTAATACGCGGCGATTGACATTGAAAAAATAGCTTGACATAATCATATATCCGAGGAGGAAAGCATCACCAGAAACACGATCATCACCAGGGCGGCCAGGGAAAAAGCACTTTTATTAGCCGTAGCTCTCAAAGGGAGCCGGTTCAAGGAATCAGCCATGAATTCTCTCGAGGAGCTGGCGCAGCTGGCCGAGTCCGCGGGGGCTGAGGTCGTCGGCAAGATTGTCCAGCAGCTTCCGGCGCCGTCACACGATTACTACATCGGTAAAGGCAAAATTGATGAGCTGGTGGCTCTAAAGAGCACTAACGATTACAATGTCATTATTCTCGATGACGAGCTTACGCCCAATCAGCAGCAGAACCTGGAAGAAGCCCTCGAAGTAAAAGTCATCGACCGCGTGGCTCTCATCCTGGACATCTTCGCACGGCGCGCCCGCACTCACGAAGGGCGTCTACAGGTGGAACTGGCCCAGCATCAGTACCTTCTCCCCCGGCTTGCCGGGCAGTGGAGTCACCTGGAAAGGCTCGGCGGCGGCATCGGCACCAGGGGCCCGGGCGAATCGCAGCTGGAGACGGACCGCCGCCTGATACGCCACAAGATACAACGCCTGGAAAAGCAGACCGAAGAGATAAGGAAACGCCGCGCTTTATACCGGCATCAACGGCAGAAGAGCGGCATTCCTGTCGTGGCGCTGGTGGGCTATACCAATGCCGGCAAAAGCACGTTGCTGAATACCCTCTGCCGGGCCGATGCGCTGGTGGATGACAGGCTTTTCGCCACTCTAGACCCCACCACCCGGCGCCTGATTCTTCCTGATAATAATGCAGTGCTGGTTACCGATACGGTCGGCTTTATCCGCAAGCTGCCACCGACGATTATCAATGCCTTCAGGGCGACCCTCGAAGAGCTGTCCGAAGCCAGCCTGCTGCTTCATGTGGTCGACCTGGCTTCACCGGATGCGGCGCAGCAGTGCCAGACAGTGGAAAGTATCCTGGGCGAACTGGGGCTGGCGGATAAGAAAAGGCTTACGGTATTGAATAAGCTCGACCGCCTTCTCGAAAGCGAGCCGGCTCAGGACGGTCAAGGGGTGGAGAGTGTCCTCGCCAGCCTGGGTGTGGCCCCGGACGAGGGTACGGTGCTCATATCGGCGGTAAAGGGATGGGGTCTGCCGCGACTGCTGGAAGTTATTATCAGGGCGCTGGCCGGTTCTCTAGCATCTGCTTCCTCTCCCTCGAAGGGAGAGGTCAGGTGAGGGTGACGAATTCCCCCTCACTCTAACTCTCTCCCGCAGGGGGAGAGAGGATTTTTCAATTCATGGATACAGGCTTAATCCTCACACTTATAGCCGCGGTCAGCTTTGCCGCCGGTATTGTCATGGTCAGGAAGACCGCCGGTGAGGCGGGAGAGTCTTTCAGCGTCACGGCCATGAGTGTCTTTGTCGGGATTCCCTTTTTCGCTATCGCCGTCCTGGCCAGCGGTGATTGGCATAAGCTCTTGACGGTATCCTGGCGAGCGCTGGCGCTGCTCGCTGTGGCGGGCGTTATCCACTTCATCATCGGAAGGTTGCTCGGTTATAGCTCTTTCCGGCTTATCGGGGCCAATAGAGCGACCCCTTTAACCATGACCAGCCCATTTTATACCGTGCTCCTCAGCGTCCTTTTCCTGGGAGAGTCGCTTACCGTTTTTATTGCCCTCGGCGTCTTGTGCATGTTCGCCGGGGTGGCTTTAATCACCACGGAGAGGAAAAGGGCCGCTGATAAAAAAGAAAAGTCCTTATCCCGCGCGGAGGTCAAAGGCATCCTTTTAGCGCTGGGGGCAGCGCTCTGCTGGGGCATCACGCCGGTGCTCATCAAGCTAGGCATCGAGGAAATCGGCTCTTCCGCCGCCGGGGCTTTTATTTCTTATGCCACCTCGGCGGTAGTCATGGCCTTGTTGCTATTTAACGGACAGAGACGCCAGCAGTTGACGCAGCTTCCCGTTGTCAGGTCCGTCTTACCGATGGCTGTTGCCGCCGTGTTTACTTCCGCCGGACAGCTATTATATTACGCCGCCCTGGGGAAAAGCCCGGCCGACGTCGTGACGCCTTTACTCAGCATACAAATTTTGTTTATCTTTTTCTTTTCTTTGCTGGTTAACCGGAAGATTGAGCTTTTTACGTGGAAGGTTGTCCTGGGCATGGCGGCGACGGTGGCTGGGACGGTTTTGTTTTTCCAGTAAAGAAAATAAATGATGTCATTCCGGCGAAAGCCGGAATTCACGCCCCCTTTTTTCCTTCTGGATTCCCGATTTCTCGGGAATGACGTTAAAAAAGGCGGTTTTGCCATTTTCCCGAAGCTGGCACGCACCAGAATCGAAATCCTGGCCTGTTGCCGACTCTATAAGGGGAATTCTACCTTTGGGACAGGGCGGGAGGGGCATTAGACCCCTTAAAAAATCCTTTTTTACCTTTTTTAAGGAAACCCACCCCCTTTATCCCCCCATCCTGTCATTCTGAGTCCTTCAGCGGAAGGACGAAGAATCCGAGACCCTTCGCTACCACTCGGGGTGACAGGTGAATAAAGGGCTGGCGCCCCTCTTAAACACACCCGACGGTTATATTGACATAAAGACTTGACGTTTTGAGGTATAATGGGGGTATGAAGAAAATTCTGCAATTCATAAGAAAAGTGGCGGATATAAGAATACTTTGGGCACTGATAGTTTTACTTGTTTGCACTTTTATATTTGTGTTCATAGTGCTTTTAAAGCCTAATTGGTTTGTTTTTCAGTCTTCTTTCTCGCAAAATGTTAGTACGCTTGCTATGATATTAACTGCATTGGCTACTCTGATACTAGCAGGCGCAACTTTTAAAACTATTGAGAATAGTAATGAGCAAGAAAAGCGACGCAGAGAAGAAGAACTGGCTAGAGAAACACGTGACAAAAAAGAAAAACTAATAGATGAGATTATTGAGTGAGCAAAGGGTATTAATAAAAGAAATGTTGTATTTTTTTCAAAGGATGTCACTGATTTATTTGATATGAAACGAGATTTTTCTGAAACAGGGGATTTATTTCTACAACATGCTGCCGCAACTTTTGAAGAAAACGCTAATTTTCTATATTTCACTTCAACTGCTGAATCACTCAACCCGGAATTATTACATTATGTTTTAGAATTGCAGATACAGTATTTATCATTTACTACTAAGTTACAGTATATAAATAAAAAATACGAAGAGTTATCAAAGATGTTGTCAGACTTTAAAGCATCACATAAAGATAATGAAGACAAACATGAATTTGAAGAAAGGTTAAATAAATTTGTTTCCGAAGCATCTCAACCTATTAAGGATAGTGTTCATGATATTCTTGTTCTAAGCGGAAATATTAGAGAAGCTATAAATAATTTAATAATACAAGCAGTAAAAATGAAGATAATGGTGTAATCCAAACTATTTTCCCTCTTTCCCAGCCTCACTTTATTATGTCCACCCTTAAAGCCTAAAATACTGGGGCGCAGTCCAAGTCGCTTCTTAAACATATTTACATAACAATATTCTAATCGGATGGCTTCACTCACCGCCTGATGAGTTTAGGAAAATACATAGGCACATCTCTCATATATTGTTTATAATCATCGCCAAAGCGTGCCAGCAGCAGTTTCTCTTCAAATCGCGAGATGTAATGCAAAAAGATGATGGCGATAATCCATATTACCGCCGCCGCCAGTGACGTCCTGAAAAAGAGCAGACCTAAGTAAAATAATATTTCGCTAATATATATAGGATGGCGGATAACTCCAAAGACTCCTTTTCTTATAACGCCCGGTGTTTCCCTTACCTCACTAAAGACAATGTTCATGCCGGCCCGTGCCATGTAAAAAGCGACAAGCAAAATAATGACGCCCAGGGTAATCTGGACAGCGAGAGGGATATAGTTGTTAAGGAAAGTAGTGTATTTAAAAACGAAAGAGTCAAGTATCCAGACAACAACAAAGATAACAGCGATGATTAATTGTCCCGTGTCCCCGAATCTATGTTCTCCTGCAAGGTCGTCTCTATGTCGTTTAACTTTTCTATCGGAGTGTTCTGGATACATATAATATACTTCTCTGGCTTCAAACTTTTATGTCAACCCTATAATACCAAAACACTGGGGCGCACAATATATGTTATGTAGAGTAATACACGTAAGGAAGATGTGTTTACATAATGATACGGGGCGCTCCCCTGCTCATTTATTTTTTTTAACACGCAACGGATTGCTTCGTCGCTTAAGGTTCCTCGCAATGACATTCGGGAAAATTATTTCACACCGAGTTTCTTCAACATCTGGATAACTTCTTTGCCGGTGGCGCGGGCTTCTTCCATAGCCGTCGTGCCGATGCCGGCGCCTTCCCCCGTCTTTACGTCGCCTTTTTCGCGTCCGTAGCCGATGGCGCCCCGCACCGGTATCATCCCCTGGGCCATGAACCACCCGAAGAGCTGCACGCGGGTCTGGCCGCCGCCTATCTTTCTCAAAGCTAGGATCGGGGCTGCCACCTTGCCCTGCAGCTTCCTGTTCCCCAGGTAGCAGAAAGTCCTATCGATAATGGCCTTTAACTGCGCGGTGACGTAATTAAAGTAGACCGGGCTGCCGAAGATGATGGCGTCGGCCCACTCCATTTTCTTATACAACGGCTGCATATCGTCCTTGATTTTACAGGCGCCGGTCTTAAAGCAGCTATGGCAGCCGTCGCAACCGTTGATGGTCTTACCGGCGATAAGAAAAATATCGGTTTTCGCGCCTTCATCTCTGGCCGCGGACAGCGCCTCCTCAATCATAATCTCGGTATTACCCTCTTTACGCGGACTTCCCACAATACCCAGAACTTTCAAGCTTCAACCTCCTTCAGGATGAATCCTTCAAACGAATCATTGGCACACAGTAAGTATATGCGGTTTATGAAACCTTAATCAAACCTTTATCAAAGCTTAATGAAAAAGTCTTCGCCATCTGGCAAAGCTTAACTATAATTGAAATAGCATGAGAAGTTACTTAAGCGGTATCTTGAAGATAATGGCCTTTATCCTCGCTGCTATAGCTATCCTGGTGACGCTCCCTCGTTTCAGTCCGGTGCTTTTCCCTCGTGTTCAAGAGCCATCGCCGACCTATGACTGCGATGACGCCACTCTACAGATGTACCGGGAATTCGAGAGACTGGGAATAGAGTCTACCCCGATTGTGGGCAACCTGAATATGAGCGGCGAAGCCTATATGGAGTGCAACCATGTCTGGCTGCTGGTGAAGTCCGGCGATAAGGAAATCGCCTACGACTGGGGCACTCCCCGGTTCGACCGCCAGCATTATGAGGGCTATACCATCAGTCTCGACTATCTTTTATATGCCGTCAACCAGGATAAAAAAGGCGACGATGCGCTGGCTTCGACGGAACACTAATAACGAGGCTCTTCCAGTTTTTCTTCCAGAAAGATTTCAGCCTTCAGCAAATCTCTTTCACTGGGCCGACCACGTATATCCCCGAACCAGTATCCGGGTGTAGGACGTTTCCCCATGTGCCCCGGGCAGGAGAATCTCCCGATACATTTAAATCTCAGGTGTTCTATATTAAGCTCCAGTAAGGCAAGAGCTGGTTCGGCTTCTTTCGGGCCCAGGTGTGTTCCGGCATAGGTTACAAAAACTATCCCCGTTTTAGGACCGGGAGTGATTTTTCGATGCACCCGGACTATTTTACCCGCCCTTTTGGGTCGGTGTGTGGTCTTGAACATTACGTCGACTAACTCTTTGCCGGGCAGGGCGGCATAGACTCCGGAACCTGCGCAAAGGAAATCAAAGTCCTTGAAATCAAAGGGGAGATTATCGACATCTGTATTCTTATCAACCTTGTATGTCTCGCAATGCCACCCCTTTTTTTCAAATACTTTTTTAAACCTCGCCACAACTTTTTCGGTGTTGCCGGTCATGGTCTGGTACAGAATAAGGCTTTTCTTAACTTTTGACATTTGTTCCCCTCTTATTCGTTGGTGGGCTCGGTAGGAATCGAACCTACGACCAAGCGGTTATGAGCCGCCCGCTCTGCCTCTGAGCTACGAGCCCTCGAATGCTGTGTGGAAGCGAACTACTCCCCTCCCCGCCTCAACTATTTTACCCCGATAGTCTCTCAATATCAAGAGAACCTGTTTGAATTCCCCTGTGTTTAATAGTAATATAAAAGTGACCTGACTCCAAGCTGGATTTTGCTTTCATGTCTGACTGGGAAATTACCGCGACGACCATTTTTTGTGACGCTGTGGGCGATGAGGTAACGGTGATAGTTCATCGGGACGGCACCTTGAGCTGTACCGGACGTCAGAAATATGCCAGGCCCGGTAAAGAAACGTCCCGGGCAAATAAAAAGAAGAGTCAACAACAGGGGAAGCAGTCCGGGTGCAGCGAAGTCGAGTGTTCCAGAGTGATTCAGTGCCGGGACAGGTTGCTGAAAAGCTAGACATCCTCCGGCAACCGTGTCCTGATTTTTGAAAAGTGACGATATCGGATAGAGAAATTACCGAAAATAAAAGCTCCGGCAGCACCAGGATAAAGATTGAAAATCTCTCTCTTTCCTTTGGCGGCGTCAGGGCTCTGGCCGATATCAATGTGGATATCAGAGACAAAGAGATTCTGGCTGTCATCGGGCCCAACGGCGCCGGCAAGACCTGCCTTCTGAACTGCATCAATGGTTTTTACAAGCCCCAGGCTGGCGAAATAACCTTTGACGGCCGAAAAATCACCCGTATCCGACCGGATAAAGCTGCCAGGATGGGACTAGCCAGGACCTTCCAGAACATCGAGCTGTATACCGGGTTGAGCACTCTGGACAATCTTATGGCGGCCCGGCATGTCCTGATGAAGCAGAATGCCCTCACCAGCGCCCTTTATTTCGGTTGGGCGCATAAAGAAGAGGTCCTGCACCGCAAGACGGTGGAAGACATTATCGATTTCCTGGAGATAGAGTCGATTCGCAAGAATACGGTCGGTATGCTGCCTTACGGAATGCGCAAGCGGGTAGAACTGGGGAGGGCTTTAGCCCTGGAGCCGAAAGTCCTGCTGCTTGATGAGCCTATGGCAGGGATGAACCTGGAGGAAAAGGAGGATATCGCCCGCTTCATCATCGATATCTTCGAAGGCCAGGGAGTCACCTACCCGGATACGCCGGTGCTGCGGGATGGTGTCAGCTGTATCGTCCTCGTCGAGCATGACATGGGAGTGGTCATGGATATCGCCGACTGTATTGTCGTGCTGGACTTCGGCAGAAAAATCGCCGAGGGCACGCCGGAAGAGATTAAGAACAACCCGCAGGTTATCGCGGCCTACCTGGGGGAAGAAAAGAAGTAAATGCCCCGTAAAAGAACGCGACAGGAATCACCCCGCCTGTACTACGAACTCGCCGATTGGTTCCATTTGCTGACGGCGCCGGAAGACTACGCCCAGGAAGCCGATTTCTGCCGACAGGTGTTGATAGACAACAGCCGCATCCCAATAAAGACGATGCTGGAACTGGGAAGCGGCGGCGGAAATGATGCTTCCCACATGAAAGCCTATTTTCAGCTTACCTTGACTGACCTTTCTGAAAAAATGCTGAATATCAGCCGCCGCATAAATCCTGAATGCGAACATATCCAGGGCGATATGAGGGATTTGCGACTGGGACGGCAGTTCGACGCCGTGTTTGTCCATGATGCCATAAGTTATATGGTTACCGAGTCCGACCTGTCTAAAGCTATTAAGACTGCCTTTGTTCATTGTCGGCCAGGAGGCGTGTCACTGTTTGTCCCGGACTATGTGAGGGAGAGTTTTACCCCGGAAACCAATCACCACGGGCATGATGGCGGCAGCCGTGCGATGAGATACCTGGAATGGACATGGGACCCGGACCCCAATGATACCAGCTATTTCGTGGATTTTGCTTACTTATTAAGAGAAGGCGAATCTATCACCTGTGAAAGCGAACGTCATATCATGGGACTATTCGGTAAGAATAACTGGCAGAATATAATGGAAAAAACGGGATTCACCATAAAAGTAATTGAACGCAAGGCTGACTGGGAACCACCGATTGGGACACAGCTCTTTCTAGGTGTCAAACCAGGGGGATAATTTTATTCCCACTTCCTCTCATCTTTAATCCCCTGCTGCTTTTCAGAAATGGTGCCAGAGTCTACGAACTCGATTTTGTCAATCTTGATGCGGCAGATGTCCTGGAACTTCTGATTTATGTCAAGTGAGAACCTGGTTTTATCAACGCCGCTATCCTTCAACTCCAGTTTAAGAGTCATTTCGTCACGGTGCTGCTGTCGTCCCACGACCAGTTGATACCTGGCGACCTGACTGAAGCCCATGATGGCTTGCTCTGCCTGCCGGGCAACCACGAACATGCCCCTTACCTTCACCGCGTCCCCTGCCCTACCGATAATGCCGGTAATCCTGCTGGCGGTGCGACCGCAGGGGCAAGGCTCTGCGGTATACGAGGACATGTCACCCGTGCCGAAACGGATGAGTCCCCAATTTTTATTTTGCAGTTGCGTGGTCACGATTTCCCCTATCTCGCCGGGGCCCAGCTGCTTACCGGTCTCGGGGTCGATTATTTCCGTAACGTATTCGTCCATGAGGTGCATGCCGGACTTACGGTGGCATTCGTAGGCGATGGCGCCGCCCGGTTCGGTCACCGCGTAAGCCTGGAAAGTATCGATATTATAATCTTCTTCGAAGGTCTTCCTGAGTGAAGGCGGGAGCATTTCACCGGTGAACCAGGCGCGTTTGAACGAGAAATCCTTCTTCAGGTTATGTCCCATTTCCTCAGCCCTTTTAATGACCGTCATTAAAAAGCTGGGGGTGCCCACAAATCCCGTAACTCTCAGGTCTTTCATGATTTGTATCTGGAGGTCGGTATTGCCGGTGCCCGCCACGACCACCGTCGCCCCGCAGTCCCGTATCGCCTCGTGGAACAGGATGCCGGCCGGGGACATGTGGTAGGTAAAGGTGTTGATGACTACATCGCCCTTTCGGAACCCCGCCGCCCAGAAAGACTTGGCGAACCATTTTATGCTGGACGGTTGAATCTCGTAAATCGGCCCCGGGGAGATAAAGACACGCTCGATATCTTCGAGTGGTATGGTGGCGACCCCTCCGTAAGGCAGGTCTGCCTTTTGCATCTCCAGGAGGTCGGTCTTCCGGGTAACGGGCAGTTTTTCCAGGTCTTTCACCGTGCGAATCTGGTCCGGACTAATACACACCTTATCGAAGAGTTTTTTCACGGCGGGGGAGTGCCGGTATGCGTAGGCAGCTGTCTCGGAAAGTCTCCGGTCGAGGTATTTTTTACGGGCTACCGCGGACATCGTTTCCAACTCGTCAAAAAACTCGTCCTTTGGAGACTTTACAGCCATCTTTTTCTCCTCTTGTAATGCTTGACCTCGCGGTAACTTTTCTTGGTGCCGAGGGCGGAAAGGCCCATGTAAAACTCTTTCACGTCCTCGTTGTTCTTGAGGAAATCAGCGCTGCCGTCGAGCACGACTCGACCGTTTTCCATGACATAGCCGTAGTTGGCGATGCTCAGGGCAATTCTCACATTCTGCTCGACGAGCAAGACCGATGTTTTTTGCTCGGTGTTAAACCGTTTAATAATATCGTATATCTCTTCGACAAGCAATGGCGCCAGGCCCAGAGATGGCTCATCCAGCATCATCAGCTTCGGCGTTGCCATCATTGCCCGGCCGATAACGAGCATCTGCTGCTCGCCGCCGGAAAGATAGCCGGCCGTGTTTTTTCGGAGTTCCTTCAATCGCTGGAAGTAATCATATACCATTTCCAGGTCCTGCCTGACGGCGCGACGGTCACGGCGGTTGTGGGCGCCGACTATCAGGTTTTCCTCGGTGGTGAGGTGCTCGAAGACGTGGCGACCCTCCAGCGCCTGGATGATGCCCAGCTTGCCTATCTCCTCGGCGCTTTTTTTATCTATCCTCTCACCGTTCCACTCGATGCTGCCGTCGGTTACCTCTCCCTCTTCAACGCGCAGCAGTCCCGATATGGCTTTAAGTGCAGTGCTCTTGCCGGCGCCGTTAGCGCCGAGTAAAGCGATGATGGCACCGTCTTCCACGGCCATAGAGACGCCGTGCAATACCCTGATGACATTGAGATAGGTAACCTCAATGCTGTTTAATCTGAGCATTTATGGTTCTCCCCTATTTGGGGGGCGCCGCTACGGCGGCGCCCCCTGTTTTACACTAGCCTGTCATTCTGGGTCCCGACTTGCTGGGACGAAGAATCCATTCCTATCTTAAAGGACGATATTTCAGTCATCCTTAAGTCGAAGGACTCCTTCAGAATGACAACAATGAATATCTTATTTACTTACCGAACCAATCGAAACTTTCGTATTTGACCAGTGGCGCCACAATCCAGTCCGTAATCGGTGTGATAACACCCTTCTTTACCTGGAAAATTCTGAGAGACTTGGATAGCCGGTTGTCCCCGGTATCATAGTTTACCGGACCCTGGAGACCGCCGACATCATAGTTCTTCAGCTTCTGGATGCCTTTTGTCTCTACAGCTCGCCAGGAATCCACATTACCTTTGGCCAGGACATCATAGCCGGCATTATTGACCGCGTTTTTCAGAATCTCGGCAATGATAAGGCTCTGCGCCCAGGCGGTGATATAGTCCAGGTTGCCCACGTCCTTCGGGTGCTGTTTCTGGGCATATTCCATGGCTTTGGCCATGCCGGGAACGTTATCTCCCCAGTTGGCTGTCGGGAACACGCCATATACACCCTCAACGATATCCGCTCCGGCGATGTCAACGAGTTTCTTGGTGAAGCTGGCATGACCGCAGCCGATGGTAATGTTGGGGTACATGCCCAGCTCGTAAGCGTTTTTGATAATGACAGCCGTGGGTGCCGGCGTGCTGGAAATATACAGCACATCGGGATTCATGGCCTTAATTCGGGTCAGCGCTTCCGTTTCGGAGGTAGTGGTCGCGGTATGTTCGAAGGCTTTACCCACCTGGCCGTCCCAGAGAATATCTATACCCAGGTTATCGGCAGCGGCGCGGGCAGCATCCCGGGCCCCGTAGCCGGTGGGATTATTGAGCAGGAGAAGCGCCATCTTGGGTTTGCCGGGCCCCTTCCAGATGTTCTTCAAGTAGTAAGTAGCGAAAGCCGTCCAGTCGTCACCATAGTCGGGCGTCTGCCCATAGATATGCTGCGGCGGGCGGTGCAGGCTGGGGGCATTAAAGCAGACCAGGCCGGGGAACTCCGCCCGGTTGGCAATTTCCATGACGGCCTGCATCTCTTTGGATGAAGAGGTGCCGAAGATAAGGTCGCCCTCATCCATGAATCTCTTGACATTGGTGGCTGTCTGCGCGGCATCGTATTTACTGTCTATCCAGTCGACTTCTATCTTATACCCTTTGACGCCGCCAAGCTCTTCATTAATATACTTGAAAGCGTCAAGGTTGGCATCCCCCATCGGCGCACCCTTCTCGGCGGCGGGGCCGGTCGTCGGTGTGGTAATGCCTACCTTGAGTGTCTGCCCCGGTTGGGCTTTGGTGCCGCAGGCACTGAATATAGGCAGCGCCGCTACCAGAAGCGCCAGGCAGATAATGACCATGATAACCAGTTTCTTGTTTTTCATTTTTCCCTCCTCATATGATATATTTTTTCGCTGTTCGTATTATCAGCGGTAGATTACATAAGCCATAACCTCCTTCGTTACTTAATATGAAAACGGCCACAGACGATAGGCCGATTTAAAGAGTCCCCAGCGATGGGCCAGCCCCCGTGGCTCCAGTATCAGGAAAAGGACGATTACCAGTCCGAAGAGCATGGGCGTGACGCCGGTGGCAAATCCGGCCGGCAGCATGGTGAAGGTATTTTCCAGGAAGGGAACCAGATTCACCGTCAGCACCTGCTGGAGAATTCGGATAAAGACGACCCCGAAGATAGGGCCTATTGAGGTGCCCAGCCCGCCGATGATTATCATGCCTACGTAGAGTATCGATTCTGTAAAGCTGAACTGCTCGGCATTGAGAAAGCCTATCCAGTGGGCGAGCAGTGCCCCGGCGATGCCGGCAAAGAAACACCCGATGAAAAAGGCCAGCAGCTTATAGTACAGGAGGTTAACGCCCATGACCTCGGCGGCAAGGTCGTTATCGCGGATGGCGATGAAAGCCCGGCCTACCTTTGTCCTGGACAGGTTCTTGGCGAAGAAGACGCAAAGAGCGGCGATGATAATGATAAGGTAGAACTGGCTCGACTCGCTGCGGAAGACCAGGCCGCCTATCGAAGCATAGGGCACCTTGATGCCATTGAAGCCGCCTGTATAACCCCAGTGGTTGATGACCCAGATAATGATGAACTGGGCGGCGATGGTGGTAATAGCCAGGTAGAATCCTTTGACCCGCACCGAGGGTATTCCGAAGATAAGCCCGATAAACCCGGAGACGACCCCGGCTCCAATGAGTCCAACCAGGAAAGGCATCCCCAGGCGGTTGGTCAGGATAGCGGCCGTATAGGCCCCCACGGCGATAAATCCGGCGTGCCCGATGGACAGTTGCCCGCAGTAGCCGACCAGGATATTCAGTCCCACCGCCGCAATCAGGGTTATACCAATCAGATTAAAGACACCCAGCCAGTAGTTGCCGAAGTAAAGCGGAGCGGTGAAGAGCAAAACGAGAAAGCCGATGAGCAGCACCCAGTGTGTCCTGGTGCGCACGATGGCCATATCTTCGGCGTAGGTGTAATTACGTATCCCGCAGGGTAGACTCATATAAAATACTCTCTATAAAATGCCTTTCCCAAATTAATTGCAGGTTTGATACCTGTGATGATTATATTTTTTTTAAATCCTCTCGATGCGCTCTTCTCCGAATAGTCCGTAGGGTTTGATGACCATGACGATAATGATGATGACAAAGGGTATGATATCTTTGACTCCGGACCAGAGATAGTGAGTTAAATAACCTCCGCCAAGACTTTCCGCCAGTCCGATTATCGGGCCGGCAACGATAGCTCCGATGAAGGAATCCAGGCCGCCGAGTATCACTACCGAGAATGATTTAAGGCCGGTCTCTACCAGTCCGTTGGTAATGCCGCCGATGCTGGAGATAAGGACGCCGCCGATTGCCGCCACGACGCAGGCGAACATCCAAGATGTCGAAAAGACCCTGGTTACAGGTATACCGCAGGCCTGTACCGCCATCTGGTCGTCGGCGGTGGCCCTCATAGCAATACCCATGCGGTGATAGCGGAAGAACAGGGTCAGCAGGATAAAGACCGCTAGGCAGATGCCGATTACCCAGAGGTATTCCTGGGATATGACGGCCGGCCCGATGTGCACGACCTCCTTGGGGAAAAGGCGGGGCAGAGCGTCCACGCTCCAGGGCCAGATGAACGTTATCACTCCTTCGATGAAGTAGCCTATCCCCAGCGTCACCGTGATAAGGGAAAGAATCGGCTGCGCGATGAGCGGGCGCAGGGCGAACCGTTCGATGACCCAGCCGAGGAATAAAGCAAAGAGAATGACCAGAGGAAAAGCGATATAAGCGGGTAGCTGGGCCTGCACCAGCATCGAGTAGGTGAACCATGAGGATAATAGCACTATCTGCCCCAGCGCCAGGTTGGCCACGCTGCTTGATTTCCAGATAAGAGCGAAACCCAGCGCGATAAGGGCATAGACCATGCCTACCGATATGCCGGTAATAACAAACTGTAAAAGCTCAGCCATATATTAGGACGCCCCTTTCGAGATACTCCTTACCTGGATACCGGTGGTCACGACGCCTTTCCGTCCGTCTCGATAAGTCACGGGTGCCTGGACATCTACCTTGTCTATGTTCCCGTATAAAGCATCAATCAGGTCTTTATAGCGCTGTTCCATGAACTCTCTTCTTAGCTTCCGTGTCCGCGTCAGTTCCGCTTCATCGGGGTCGAACTCCTTGTGGAGCAGGACGAACTTCTGGACACGCGACTGTTCCGGCAGGTAGCCGTTGACCCGTTCCAGGTCCTGCCGCACCAGGTCGGCCACCTCTTTTTTCTGGGAAAGGTCGACGAACGTCGTGTACGGGATACGGTTACGCTCCGCCCATTTACCCACCATGGCAAAATCTATGTTGATGATGGCCGAGACATATTCCTTGTCCTTGCCGCCGATGACCATCGCGTCCTTGATATATGGACTGAACCTGAGCCTGCCCTCGATATACTGCGGGGCATACTTGGCGCCGGATTTCAGCATACCCATGTGTTCCAGTCGGTCCATGAATATCAGGTGTCCCTGCTCGTTAATGTTGACGGCGTCCCCGGTATGGCACCAGCCGTCTATCAGGGTGACCGCCGTTTTTTCAGGGTTTTTATGATAACCCGTAAACATGCAGTCGCTATTGACCAGGAGCTCGCCCTCGCCCGTTATTCTGAGTGAAGTGCCCAGCGCTGGCCGCCCGACGCTCTCGAATTTAATTTCGCCTTTGCTGTGAGAGGATATTAAACCAGCTTCCGTGCTGGCATAGCACTGCCGGAGCTCGACGCCGATAGCGTGGATGAGTCTAAAGGTATCCAGGCTTAAAACCGAGCTTCCCGTCACAGCGAACCTGACTTTGCTCAGTCCCAGCCTGTCCTTGAGGGGCCGGAACAAGGCTATATAGGCGATGCCGTGAAGAATGCGCCAGAATAAGTTCGGGATCTTGCCCTCGAATTTCATATCGGCGATTTTATGTCCTACCGGCAGGAATAGCTTATAGGTAAAGCGCTTCAGCGGGTTGGCGTCCAGCATCTTTACCTGGATTTCGCTGACCAGTCCCTCCCACTGCCGCGGGCCGTAGATGACAAAGTTCGGGCCGATTTCCCTCGTGTCTTCGGCGATGGTTTCCGGCTCTTCCGGGAAGTTGAGCCTGGCTCCTGTCAATAAATGGGGAATAGTAGCGAAGAAGCTATCGCCGACCCAGGCCGCCGGGAAGTTGGAAATGAGGTTGTCACTCTCATCCAGCGGGTAGCGGTTGATGAATCCCCGGGCCGTGGTTATCAGGGCTCGGTGGGTAAGCACGGCTCCCTTGGGAAGGCCGGTAGTTCCCGATGTATAGTAAATGCAGGCGATATCATCACCTTTGCCCGCATCGACGTTCTGCTCAAAGAGGCCCGGGTGTGTCTTGTCATATTCTTTGCCCAACTCTATTACCTCTTGAAAGCTGATGAGCATCGGGTCTTCATAGTTCCGCAGGCCCTTCGGGTCCCAGTAAATGATTCTTTTCAGTAAAGGTAGTTCTTTCTTGATTTCCAGCAACTTGTCCGTCTGCTCCTGGTCGTTAACGATGGCGAATCTGGCATCAGAATGCTCGGCGATGTATTTAACTTCCGACGGAATAGAGTCCACGAAGATTCCGGTAGCGATACCCCCGGCAGCCTGCACGGCGAACTCCCCCCAGAACCACTGCGGCTCGTTGTCCCCGATGATACAGGCCACATCACCGCGCTTCAATCCCAGGCTTATCATGCCCAGCGAGAAGTATTTTACGTTATTATAGTAGTCCTGCCAGGTATACCCGTGCCAGACGCCGAACATTTTCATGGCCATGGCCGTCTGCCGACCCCACTTGGCACAGTTACTTTTAATAATCTGTGGAATCGTCTCTCTTTTTTCCATGGTTTTTTAATGTATCCCTAAATTAAATTACCTCCCGCTTGGGGAGGTAATCCGTAACCATTAATTGCAGCTAATAACAGCAGTCTATCAATCTAACAGTGAACCTTCAAACCTCCCATGCGCACCCCTTGTGCGCCTGGTAAAGATGAACTTTGGTTTCTCCAGTTCACTATAGATGTCAGGTATTATCATACTGTTTCTTCTCGATTTTCGCCTGATAACGGGACTAGCTTATCATATAGTAAATTGTTCTGTCAACAAACTTGAGCTTTGGAACGGATTCCAGTGAAATTAGCGGTATTGACATTATTCCCGGATAGTAATATCGTATTCTAATCGAGGCCGAGGAGGCGTATAAATGGGCAGTGATGTATTAAAAAAGGCAATTCAAAGAGCTGAGGAAAGCAAAAAGAAGGGTGTTCCAACCTTAAGCAAACGGGAAGCTATTTCTCAAGGTCTGAAATTGATTAAAAAGTCAAAGATTTGTATGCTCGGGACGAATAGCGAGTACGGTTATCCGAATATCAAAGCGATGTTGAATTTAAAGTGTAAAGGACTCAAAAAGATCTGGTTCAGTACCAATACTTCATCCAAAAGGGTGCAACAGTTAAAGAAGGATAATAGGGCATGTGTATATTATGTAGATGAAGAAAATTTCACGGGATTGATGCTTGTAGGGACCATAGAAATTTTGCAGGACATTGAATCGAAAAAGATGGTCTGGAGTGAAGGGGCGGATGTTTATTATCCGCTGGGCGTTTCAGACCCCGACTATTCTGTATTATGTTTTACGTCTCAACGAGGCAATTTTTATCAATCATTGAAGAATATAAACTTTGAGATAGAATAGCAAGTATATTTAGTCCACGTACACTTGCTCTTAATTCACCCCGTATAAACCGTCGTGCCGGTGGCCTTGGCGATGAGTTTTCCGTCCTGGTTGGTCACCGTCATCTCGGAGACGCCGATACGCCGTCCGCTCTTTATTACCTTACATTCGGCTATCAGCTCATCACCCACGGTGGCGCCGGAAATCAGGTGGATATTGAACTGGGTGGCGATACTGGGGCTTACCAGAGAGTTCGTGGCGTAGGCGAAAGCCTGGTCGGCCAGGGCCATGACAATCCCCCCGAAGACCATCCCGTTGAAATTCAGGTGGTCGGGCGTGAGCTTCATGGCCACCCTGGAGTAACCGGGAGTAAGCTCAACCAGTTTCATTTTCAGGAATGAAGCGATAGGCTCCTTCACTTCTTTGGCTTTCAGTTTCGCTACATTTTCGGTCGAAGCATTTTTTTCGGTGGACATCCTGCCCCTTGCGCTGGAAATAATATCGCTACATTATAGCATAACTGTTTAGTAGACAAAACTTAAGGTCAGCATATTGACAAATCGGGTGGCTATACCTTAATAATAAGAGCCAGATACTATACCAAAGGAGGCTGCGATGTCGGTCTATTTGATGCTGACAACCCTTACCGATGCGGGGAGGAAGGCCCTTCAGGATAACCCGGAGATTCTCAAGGAAATCAATAAAGAAGTCGAGTTTATGGGTGTGAAAATTCTGACGCAGTATGCACTTCTCGGCCAGTATGATTTCGTTAATATCGTGGAAGCGCCCAGCAATGAGGCTGTAGCCAAGCTGGCCATTCGATTAAGCGCCAAGGGAACCATGCAAACCCTGACACTCACGGCCATAACCATGGACCATCTTATTTCCACTCTGAAGGAGAGGGAAAATCCCTGGTAACATTCTTATTAGCCTACGGCTAATTTGTTTTCCTTCTCCCGGAGAGCCCGTCTGGCTCTGGCCTCCTTGACGGCGGTATAAATGCCACCCATATTCAGATACCACACAAAAGCTGCCGGGAAGAGGATGATAGGTACCGCGATAATAAAGGCTATTACAATCTGCCATTCCACTTTATAAGTCTCCTGTCTGTTTTATGTCAACTCTTATTTTATCGCCTTTTATCCGAGTAATTCGCCTGCTTCTGGCTTCTCTGCGCTGACTTTTAAACCACTCCTAATATCAGCTTAGCAATCGGGCATTAAGCCGGACTTCCGCTATGATACTTATTTCTAGCCTTGAGGGTTAAGTATTAATACCTAAGGGTATTTACAGTAGGTGTTAAGTATTAGTATCGTTTGAGTACTCTGCCAGAAGGATGTATGATTATAATAGGAGAGTATGAATAAACCGGACGCACTATATGGGTAAAATAAGGATTCTAATTGCCGATGACCACGCTGTGGTAAGGGATGGCACCCGCCAGATTCTAGAGCAGGAAGCCGATATGGACGTTGTCGCCGAAGCTGCCGACGGTGCCGAAGCGATAAAACTGGCTGGCACCGCCAAACCGGATGTTGCCATCATCGATATTGCTATGCCTGGTGTTGATGGCATTGAAGCCACCAGACAAATTAAGTCGCTTTATCCATCTATAGCCGTGCTTATTCTCTCCGCTTATGATGACGACCAGTTTGTTTTCAGCCTCCTGGAAGCTGGAGCCGCCGGCTATTTGCTGAAAAGCATTCGCGGCCGCGAGCTTATTGATGCCGTGCGGCAGGTCTATGCCGGGGAGTCGGTGCTGCATCCGGCCATTGCCCGCAAGGTGCTGAATCGGTTCGTGCCTTCGGCGGGAAAGGCAGCGGGCCAGAAGCCTTCGGAGGTGCTGAGCGAGAGGGAGTTGGAAGTGCTGAAGCTGGCGACCCGCGGTTTAAGCAATCAGGATATTGCCAATGAGCTGTGTCTGAGTTTACGCACCGTGCAGGCTCACCTCGGACATATCTTTAACAAACTTCAGGTAAGTTCACGGACGGAGGCCGTAGTGCGGGCCTTGAAAGAGGGCTGGGTTACGCTTGAGGATGTCACCTGATAACTGGCTCATCGGATATGTTCGAGGTATAGCTGTGGAGCAACGTGGAACAATTCAATGGATAAACAGGACGGTGCGCAATCCCGGATTCTGGCTTATCATTGTCGTACTGGCTCTCATTACGGTGCCTCATTATCAGGAATCCCTGAAACACCCGGCATTCCTTATCCAGTTTATGGCCAACCTGGGCCTGGCTCGTCCCGCTTTTGAGAGAGTCCTCTATCTGGCGCCTATTGTCTGGGCTGGTTTCCTTTTCGGCTGGAAAGGCGCTTTTGCTACTTCTTTGGTGGCTCTTGCCTGCATGTTGCCGCGCGCTATCTTCATTTCTGACAATCTGGTAGAATCGCTTTTTCAGACAGGAGCTGTTTTCGTCTTGGGTAATGTTCTGGCTATCAGTTTTGCTTCCCTGCGACGGGAAAGAGATTACCGAACGCGACTTGAAGCGACCCAGCAGGAGCTGAAAACATCCGAGGAAAGATACCGGCAGCTATTCGAGAATGCCCATGACGGCATCTGGATACATGACCTGGAAGGTAATTTTATCAATGCCAACAAAGCCATGGAAAAAATGACGGGGTATTCTAGAGAAGATCTTTATAGGCTTAACGTGAAAAGTTTCCTGTCTGATGATAGCCTCGATTTAGCCCATCGGATTAGAAGCAAGCTGCTGAATAATGAGCCGGTAGAGCAGCCTTACGAGCAGCGTGTCTTCAAAAGAGACGGCAGTGAAATTTATCTCCAGCTGGCGACCAGTGTGGTGCTGGACAAAGGTAAACCCGTGGGATTTCAGCATATTGGCCGGGATATTACCGAGCAGAGAAGGATGAATGAAAACCTGCGTTTTTATTTGCAACAGGCCACCAGGGCTCAGGAGGAGGAGAGGAAACGTATTTCCCATGAGCTTCATGATGATACCATTCAGGCTCTTGTAGGGCTTTCACGGCAGCTCGATGCTCTGGCTTCCGACGGTAAAGGGCTTCCCCAGGAAGTCCGTCTGCGCTTGGAAGAGCTGTGGAAACGGACAGATAGCATCGCTCAAGGAGTACGCCGTTTGAGCCAGGACCTGCGGCCGGCGGCCATCGACCGTCTGGGTCTGCTACCGGCGGTGGAATGGCTGGCCTCGGAAGTGACCAAGTATTCAGGCATAAAGACCAAGGTCAATATGTCGGGTAAAGAGCATCGCCTGCCGGAGGAGGTGGCTATAGCGCTCTTCCGCGTTACTCAGGAAGCCCTGAGAAATGTCTGGCGGCATTCGGGCGCCACCAGCGCCGAAATTAATATCGAATTCAGTGATAAAAGGACAAAAATAACTGTCCGTGATAATGGCAAGGGCTTTAAACTACCCGGGAAAGTCGGCGATTTAGCCAAGCACGGTAAACTCGGGCTGGCAGGAATGCAGGAACGCGCCCAGCTCGTTAGCGCCACACTGATGGTGCAGTCCGAGCTGGATAAAGGGACGACCATCACCGTGGAAGCACCGGGTTAAAATAATACGCCAAGTATTATGTCAAATATCTCTTATTTCTTTCAACCCTTTGAAGACGCCGGTTTCAGCTGTTTTTTCTTCAAAGCAGGCATCACCACCACGGTAAAGACGGGCCTTCTCACGTTCCTCCAGATTTGCGGGAAATGGGCGGTATTCGGCGGCACGTAGATGCTCGATGAGGTGTTGAACACAATCTTTTCCTGGTCATCCCCCTCCCCTATCCAGAACTCCACTTCCGCGCCAAGGTCCTGGGGGTCTTTGGGGTCCGTCCCCAGGAACATAAAAATCTCCTCATAGTCATGCTTATGCTTGCTGACGAAACTGCCATCGCCGATAGTCATATCCCCCGACACGATGCCGTACTCGATGATGGAGTTAGCTTCTTTTATACGCTCCTTGGAGAAGATAACCAAGGGACCAGTGTCATAGGGAGTCCTTAAAGGGACTTTTTCCGTTTTGGGCACCTCTTCTGAATAATCATCCGACTTAATAATAGCCGGTTTTCTCGTTACGTATTTTTCGTACTTAGATTTAGCCATCGGCGGCTCCTTTCTTATAGTGGGATTATATATATTATATCGGTAAGCGCATCAACTTCCTGGCGTTGTCCTCGTAAATCTTTTTCCTTTCCTCTTCGGTAATATCCATCTGCTCTATCGCATTTATCGTCTGCCGGTAATTCCGGTCGCCGTGCTCGGTATCACCGAGGGGGAAATCGATGCCGAACAGGACATGGTCAGGGCCAAAGAATTCATGCCCGCACTTTAACGCCGTAGGATTACCGTAGATGGCCGTATCGGCATAGAACATCTTAAAATAATCGATAGCGTCTTTCTTCAAGAATGGTTTTTCTTCTCCGATACGCATTACCTGGGTGAACTGTCTTATTCTTTCGGCGTAGAACGGCACCATACCCCCCAGATGGTGCGTGACGATTTTCAGGTTGGGGTATTTCTCCATGATGCCGCTGAAGACAAGGCGCGCCATAGCGGACGTGGTGTCATACGGCCAGCCGAAAAGGCTGAACATATTGTAACGGGACGTTTTTTCCGTGAGATAGTCCGGGTGGTCGACCTTCCTCATGGGGTGAATGACTATCGGCAGGTCGTATCCAGACATTTTTTCATACAGCGGTAAAAACTCCGGCGCATCGAGCGGTTTTTCATCCACCGGCGTGTGCAGGTATACGCCCTTGAACTTCAAGTCCTTTATTGCCCTGTCTGTCTCTTTCAGAGCCGCATTCATATTATTCATCGCCAGTGTGGCCAGGGCGGCCACGAATCTATCCGGGTATTTAACGACCAGTTCGGCCATTTCGTCGTTGGCCCGCTTCGCCAGGTCGGCCGCTTTGGCCGGTCCGGCCACATGTTCCACGGGAATCCGGCCTAATGTCAATACCTGTCTGAGGGGCTCATACTTGTCCATTATCCGGAACCTGCGGTCGAGGTCATAGAGGGGCGGGCTGAAAAGAATCTGCTGGTCGTGCATTTTCGGAGCAACCTTGTAAAGGGCTTCACGGTATTTCGGCGGTACGATGTGGGCGTAGGCATCAATTTTCAACGAATATGGTGGTTTCATCTTTTTCTCCTTTCGATTTATGAGTTAATACCGATTCTTTTTAGACTACACGGCTTATTTTAGCACCTCTGCGTTCAATATTCTGGCGCACTTCGGAGAGGTCTATCGCTTCTTTGCGCAGGTTGACGCCCTGCTTTTCGAGCGTCTTCCTGAGGGTGGGGATATCTATCTTCCGGGGCGATACTCCCTGCTTGACCGCGATAGCCGCCGCAGTACCGGCAGCCTGTCCCCAGTGCATGCAGGGAACCATACCGCGGCATGGCCCGGGTTCGTGGGCCATATAGGTCATGGAAATCGTCTGCCCGGCCACGAGGAGCCTATCGATGTTTTTAGGAATCAGGCACCGGTACGGGACACCGAAAACACTCTGGAAATAGGAAATGTCTTTGACCTGGCGCTGGTAAGCCTTATCCCCCTGGCTGCCGTCCGCCGGGTGCATAATCCACCCCTCGTCTTCTGAAAAGGGCACGTCCGGCCAGGTGACGGTGATGAGACAGATGTCATCGTCGAAGGTCCGGCCTTCGTGGATATCTTTTCTCGTTAAAACGTAGTCGCCGATAATGCGCCGGGAGTCCTGCAGTCCGATGCTGTGGGGCATATCGATGAGGAAAGACGATTCGAATCCGGGGACGGTTTTGAGGAATTTCACGAACGTTCTCACGCGTTTCCTTCCTTCGAGCTCAGCCTGGCAGACATCCTCAGCATTCCAGGGGAAACGTTTGAATATGTGAATCATGTCAAAGTACCCGATGTTACGCTTGATGGCCGAGGGAGAAACACCGGCCAGGTTAAAGCTCTCTCTGCCCCAGCCGCTCTGCCAGTCGGCAGGCAGGTCGCCTTTTTCCTTGGCTTTCTTTACCAGTGAAAACCATCCCCCCATACCCTGTATCGACGCCATATTTTTTCCGTCGAAGTCTCCCGGGGGCACGCCCGAGCCGGGGATAAAGTCATCGGGGTGCTCCCGCGCGTAGTCCGCTATCTTTTTGTAGTCGATGCCTCCCACACGGAACAGCATCACCATGGCCATCAGATAGCCGCTTTTCGGCACCTTATCTATGGGCGCTCCGGCCCTGGCCGCGATATCGGCGTCTCCGGTAGCATCGATGACCACTTCGGCCAGGATTGCCTGCCGTCCGGACTTATTTTCGATGATGACACCCTTGATTTCCCGGTCTTTTACGATGGCGTCAACCACCCAGGTGTTCGTCAGCATTTTAGCGCCGGACTCCTCCACCATGTCGGAAGCTACGTTCTTCCACTCTTCTGGGTCGATGGAAATGTGGTATGAAAGTGGAGCGATGCCTTTAGTCGCGGTCTGCGTTCGGTAACGATCGAGCAATTTGGCTGCCCCGATATCATCCATCCTCTGCGCGAATTCCTTGGCAAAACCGGTCAGTATATCCGTGGCGCCGCCGAACCAGACCTGATACGACGCGGAAGCCTGTCCGCCCAGAAAAGAGTTGCGTTCGACGAGCAGAACGTCAGCCCCGTTTCTGGCGGCGCACACAGTTGCCGCCAGCCCGGCAGAACCGCTGCCGGCCACCACGACATCTACCTTTTTATATACCGGGATATTCCGCGCTGGCTCCCTGATGAATTCGCCATTGCCTTCGGACATGGCCCACCTCCATACTTATCTAATATAGTTGACTTGTTATAAGTCAACCATCTGCATGGTCACTCCGATTTTCTCCATTGCCGACTATTTTTTAGGCCTTCGTTTTGTTTTTTTCGGTGAATTTTGCTTTATGTCTGAGCTATTTTTATAAGGCAGTGAGAAGGAGAACGTAGAACCTCGGCCCTGTTTAGAATCTATCCAGATTTCCCCGCCGTGAGCTTCGACAAGCCTCCGGCAGACCATCAGTCCCAGTCCGGCACCCCTGCCACGGTAAGGCTGATTATTCTCCAGTCGCTGGAATGGGCCGAATAACCTGGTTTGCTCCTCGGGAGATAAGCCTCTGCCTCTGTCGCTGACGCTGATGACCAGGCGTTCCGGCTCGGACACGGCCGAGACCTTAATACGGCTTCCCGCCGGAGAATACTTAGTCGCATTGTCCAGCAGGTTATAGAGGATGCGCTCGACTCTCAGCGGGTCGGCGTTTATGGATAAAGGCCCATCGGGGAGAGAAGTAACGAACTTATGTGTAGGGGCCTGCCTCTTTATCTTCTTAAGTGCCTCCCTAACGAGGGTTTTAATATCGGTCGATTCCCCGTAGAGGGTCAGCTGCTTGGCCTGGAACCGCGATAGCTCCAGCAGGTTTTCTACCAGGTGAGATAATGACTCGCATTCCAGAATGGCGTCTCTGAGGAGTTGCTGAGACTCGCTGGTCGGCAGGCGGTCCCATTCGGTGAGCACGGTACTCAGGCAGCCGATGATTACCGTTAATGGTGTACGCAGTTCGTGTGAGGTAAGGCCGATAAACTCATCCTTCAGTTGCTCTATTTTTTTATGTTCGGTGATGTCACGACAGTACAATCGCAGGGTATGACTGGTTGATACATAAAAAATCGACTGCTCGTACCAGGAGTTATCAAGATTTACTTCCCTGATAATTGCCTGCCGTTCTTCGTTTTCAAACAGTTTTGTCAGAGTCTGCCATTCTGTTAAAAAAGGGTGTTTCACTCCCAACTCCAGCAGATCTGGGAAGAGCTTTCTGGCGGCTGGATTCAGGTAACTGATATTGCCAGCCGCGTCGATTTCAACTGCAGGGTTTGGATTGAGTTCAGGAAATGACGCCAGGTGAGTCAGTGCAACCTCAGCCTGCTTGCGTTCGGTGATATTTCGGGCAATGTGGACCGAGCCGGAAATTTCACCGTCGGCATCAATGATTGGGGCGGTGGAGACGTCAAGATAAGCTCCCATGCCTGGTTCAAAAACCTCGGTGGTTATCGGATGTCCGGTTCTTAAGGTGTGCTCGTGGGGGCAGTTAGCTATTGGCGCATCGGTCTTGTGGAATATCTGGTAGCAGGGTTTACCTATAAGCTGCTCCGGCGTCATGCCGAACGCTTCGGCGAAGGCCTTGTTTACCTTCACAATCTTAAAGTCTCTATCATGAATGGAAATCAGCACCGGCATAGCGTCAAAGGTTTCCTGCCACTGCCTGGCTGCCAGCTTTATTGTTTCCTCCGCTTGCTTACTCTCGGTAATATCCTGCACGGTTCCGAATCCGCCCGTAAGTGCTCCCTGAGAGTCCAGTTCCAGCTCCGCCCTCTCGCGGACCCATTTAACTTCGTCGCCGCCGATGATGCGGTGCTCGATGTCATACGGCGCGCCTTGAAGCGCTGCCAGCCATTTCTGGTCGACGTATTCGCGGTCCTCCGTGTGAACACTGGAGAGGAAAGTCTCGTAAGTCATGGCTATCCCTTCCGGTACATCGAAGATTCGGTGGGTCTCATCTGACCACGTGAGTTCATTGCGACGGACGTCAAGATGCCAGCTGCCGATGTGAGCTACAGCCTGGGCACGTCTCAGGTCTTGTTCGCTCTGGCGTAGAGTGAGCTCGCTGATTTCCAGTGATTCCAGCACCTGACTATTCAGTAGAGCAATGGCCGCAAGCTTACCGAATGCAGTAGCCATTTCCGCATCATTTTCCGTAAAACCGCCCGGTTTGTTCGCCAGGCCAAGCAAGCCCAGTACCTTGCCTTCAAGCATCAGCGGAGCAAACAGGACGTTGTCGAGATAAACGTGTCCCGCCGGCATAAACTTCACCCACTTACTCTCAGCGAAGCCATTATGATAGGTTGCCTTGCCCGTCCGGTAGACTTCGCCGCGTAACCCGCGAATCGGCATGGGCAAAGTCGGGTCAACAGTACAGGCGCGTCCACCCGATTCCAGGAAAAGAACTTCGTTCTCGGTGCCCTCTTTACTTAATAACGCAACATAGCCCCCGGTGGCGCCAAGTAAGTTTTTACAGGCATCGAATATAGCTCGTGCCGCTAATTTGAACTCCTTGTGCATTAAGATAGCCTGAGAACCTTGTAGGAGCGCCGAGGTTTCTCGGTTGCGCTGATGCAATTCTTCAAGCGCGCTGTTCAGTGAGTCTTTGGTCTTCTTATAAGTGGCGTTTTCAATAATTTCCCACTTGTTTTCCTGCTTGATAAGGACGAACTGATGGTTCTTGACCACATCGATTACCGCAACCGCATCGCATTTATTCAGGCTATAGGTACACAGGGCCAGCATTTTGTATTTCCCGATAACATCGTTTACCTTAGCTTCATATTCCGTGAAGTCCTGCCAGTGATTTCTTTCCAGCCAGAAGGTATTGCCCGTCAAGCGCAGGCCGGCGTAGCCTTTGTTTAATGCCTGTTCGAGCTTGCCTACCCAGCCAGCCAGCACACGGTCGTTATTGAATGTACCTCCCAGCATATACCATTCATCGTAGGGAATTATCTCTATTTGCCCTTTCCGCAGGTATTCGTCAAAATTCAAGACTACTCTTCTCATGGCATCCCGGGCTTCGGCAGCCTCAAGGGGTTCAGATGTAATCCACATGCAAAATTCGTTGTTCTCAAGGCCGGCTTTAAAATACGGGACGAGTATATCAACCAGGTCCTGTTTGGTCCGGTAAAACTGGCAGTAGTGGGTGCCCCAGGGTATGCTGCCGATCACATTAATGCCGCTATGTCTCATTTCCTCTTGCATCGGTGCCATTCCCTCGCCATATATTTTTTAAAACTACTATTTTTTTTGACAACTCTCGTATTTAACGCTATCATAGAAAGCGCAAGCTAAGGATATCATAATGAAACGATTCTGTATACTGTTGGTCGATGATGAGCAGCGTATTCTCGCCTTTCTTCGTTCGAAGCTCAGGGTCTCCGGCTACGATGTTATCACTGCCAGCAACGGTCTGGAAGCGCTGGAGCAGGTACAGGCGCAGGAGCCGGACCTGGTTGTGCTGGATATCATGATGCCTAAAAAGGACGGCTTTGAAACCCTGAAGGAGCTGCGCACTTTTTCCCCGGCGCCGGTTATCATCCTCAGCGCCAAGGGGTCACAGGAAGACAAGATAAAAGGTCTCGGACTGGGCGCCGACGACTATCTGGCCAAGCCGTTCAGTCCCGATGAACTGGTGGCTCGCATTGAGGCCGTGAGGCGGCGTCTGTCAACCGGTGAGAAACGCAAGACCCTTGAGCAGTTTTCCCTGGGTAATGTGACCGTTGATTTTAAAAAGCACCATGTCCTGGTAAATGGGATTGAGGTTTATCTGACCCGCATCGAGTGGCTGCTGCTCAATGAGTTAGCCCAGAACGCTGGGAGCCTTATGCTTTATGGCGATTTGCTCACGCGGGTATGGGGGCCGGAATATCGTGATGACGTGCAGATATTGCGCACCTGGATAAGCCGATTGAGAAATAAGCTGGAAGTAGACACAGATCAGCCTGCGTTCATTCGCACTATACCCAAAACAGGTTATACCATAGACCAACCATCTTCCTGAAAAGACTGTCTCTTTTAACATCCCATCAGGTTGTCAAAGACCGTTCTACTATCATCTTCGGAGTTAGTCTGGAATTTCCTTATCTGGATAGTCCCTTGCTGTAACGATTTTGTGACGTTTATAACGTATTTTGTGTTATTGACGTGATATCACATTCATAAAATATGTGCGATTAAAGCGATTGTAGCGGTTGCAGGAAATGTGCAACTTGCTTATCCCTCGGGATACCCCTCCGGATGTCATAGTTTTGTAATTTTTCCCGCCCTGATTTTATAACTTCTCCATAACATACCGCCTAAAATCAAAGGGTAAAAACTTATTGCGGGGCGTACATGATTAACAACGTAGCAGGGGTAATCCTGGCTGGTGGTAGAGGTAAGAGAATGGACATTCTCTGCCAGGAAAGGCCGAAGCCCATCCTGCCTTTTGCGGGTAGATTCAAAGTAATCGATTTTAGCCTCAGCAACTGTATCCATTCACAACTGGGTAATATTTTTATAATGACCGATTACCGGCGCTCATCCATGGCAGAATATCTCAGCCAGTGGCGCCTGGCCAACGCCAGCTCTCTAAATTTCAACGTTTTGGAGCCAAGGAACGGTTCTTATAATGGCACTGCGGATGCCGTTTATCAGAACCTTGATTGTTTTGATAAAAGGCAGGTTGACACGGTACTCGTCCTGGCCGGCGACCATGTCTATAAGCTCGACTATCGCCGGATGCTGGCCTTTCACCGGGAGGTTGATGCGGATGTCACCGTGGGCGTTATCACGGTACCGGCCGATGAGGCTTGCCGCTTCGGTACGGTTACTGTTGACGCTAACGGCATGGTATCGCATTTTCTGGAAAAATCGCCCGTGCCGCAAAGCAACCTGGCATCGATGGGTATTTACGTTTTTAACCGGGGAGTCCTTAATGAGAGCCTTATTGAAGATGCCCGTAACCCGATGTCGCTGCACGACTTCGGTTACTCTCTGCTGCCTGAAATGGTTAAGCGGTACAGGGTATTTGCCTACAGGTTCGGCGGGTACTGGCGGGATATCGGTACGGTAGAAGCCTATTATAAAGCCAGTATGGAGCTTACCGGAGAGCAGCCATGTTTTAGCCTTAACGGCACCTCTCCGATTTTAACACTCGAGCCAGGTCTGCCGCCTCCGCACATCGGAAGGCAGGCCAGCATACAGCACAGCCTGGTTAGCCCCGGTTGTGTGGTCAGGGGAAAAGTCGAGAATTCTATCCTGTCACCCAGGGTATGGGTCGATGAGCAGGCTATAGTCAGGAATTCGGTGATTATGGAAAACACATTTATCGGTCGTCATAGCGTCATTGACCGCTCTGTGCTGGATGAGGGAGTGAGCATTGGCGAGCAATGCAACGTAGGCTTCGGCACCGGTCTGGCGCAGGGTTACCGGAATATTACGGTAGTGGGAAAAGGGGTAACCGTTTCACCCCGTATTACCATCGAGCGGAGCTGCATAGTTTCACCGTATATCGGGCTGTCAGACCTTGCCGCCAATCCTGTCATCGGTTCGGCAGCCCTGTAATAATTAGCTTTGAATAAGGAGAAAAAACAAAGGAGTTTCAGATGCTTGAGGGAAAGCGTGTTGCCATTCTCGTTGAAGAAGGTTTTGAAGACTCCGAACTTATGGAGCCTTTGAGAGCGATGCAGGATACCGGCGCCAGGGTGGTAATTATAGGCAGCGGCTCGAAGCGCAGCTATAAAGGTAAACGCGGCTCCGCCAAAATAGCGGCTGATACTACCGCCGATAAAGTAAAATTCGAAAATTTTGACGCCGTCATTATCCCCGGCGGCGGTGCTACGGAAAGAATGCGCCTGTGCCAACCGATGGTCGACCTGGTAAGTAGAGTCCATGATGAAGGCAAACTGGTAGCGGCCATTTGCCACGGTCCGCAGCTCCTGGCCTCGGCGGAAATCATCCGGGGACGCCGCGTAACCTCCTCCCCAATGGTAGCGTTGGACATGAGGAATGCCGGTGCTATCTGGGTTGATGAACCGGTGGTCAGGAACGGTAACATTATCACCTCGCGTCGACCTGTCGACTTGCCGAAATTTAACAAGGCTATAGTCGAGGCATTACTCCAGAACTAATCTGTCATTCTGGCTTATATGACTTGCGGTTAATTTCTGGCTGAACTTCGGAAGAAACTGCAAGTCCTTACTCTTTTATATCTTTTTCCCCCTTCACTTTATCTAATATCAGTATGTATTTTTTTTAACTGGCTTGATTGAGTTTATCCCGGTTATGGTGACAAAATAAAATTCATGCAATATAATTAATGTTAATAAAAATACTTTTCAATAAAGACGAAGTATATCGGTGCGCGATAATATGCCGGGCAAAAAAAGGCCAGTAATAGCTATCACCATGGGGGATGCTGCCGGAGTAGGGCCGGAAATTATTGTAAAGGCCCTCATTTCCCGGCAAATCTACGATATGTGCTGTCCGCTGGTCGTCGGCGATGCGGGCGCTATGTCGGAAGCGGTGAGGTTGGTGGAAAGCCCGCTCAGGCTGCACTCTATCGATGAGGTTGACGAACTGCTGGGTAATTACGGAACAATTGACCTGATTGACCTGCATAATCTCGACTCTAAAGACGTAACTATCGGCAGGGTCTGCCGGGCCTGCGGTAAAGCGGCTATGGAGTACATTATAAAAGCTGCCGACCTGGCTTTAAAAGACAAAGTCAGGGCTCTGGTGACTGCTCCGATAAACAAGGAGGCAACGGTACAGGCGGGGTATGGGGATATCGGGCACCTCGAGTTCCTGGCGCGTATCAGTCATATTGCCGAATATGCTACCATGCTGGTTTCCGGCACCCTGCGGGTGGTGCATCTCACCACCCATTACTCCCTGAAAGACGCTTGCGCGCTGGTGACAAAAGAGAAAATCCTTGCCAGGCTGAAGCTAACCGATAGTTCTTTCCGGAAATGGGGAGTTGCCGGTCCCCGCATCGGCGTTGCCGCGCTTAATCCCCACGCCGGTGAAGGAGGACTTTTCGGCTCGGAAGAAATCGAGCAAATTATACCGGCGGTAAAGGAAGCGCAGAATCTGGGAATAGATGCGCGGGGTCCTTTTCCGGCCGACTCGATATTTGTTCGCGCTATCCGAGGAGAGTTTGACGTTGTCCTCGCCATGTATCATGACCAGGGGCATATTCCTGTTAAAGTGCACGGCTTTGAAGATAGTATCAGTGTGGCGCTCGGACTACCATTCGTGCGGACCTCGGTAGACCATGGCACGGCCTTTGATATCGCCGGTAAAGGCGTCGCTCAAAGCCGGAGCCTCGAGGAAGCCATAAAGATGGCCGTAAGCCTTATAGAAGGCAGGGTGCTTAACCCCTAGGACCGGTCGACGAAACGCTCAGGGTGTAGACAATATGAAAGTGGCAATAACGCTATTATTGCCGTTCATCGTGATGGTGGTCGGGGTAACATTACCGGAGACATCGCCGTCCCACTCGTCGAAAACATAGCCCGTTGCCGGGATGGCGGTAAGCGTAACGATGCTGCCCTCATCGAAAGTGCCGCTGGTGGGGGAAATAGAGCCGCCTTCCGCCGGGCTAACCGAGGTGGTAAGGGTATATACCTTGATGAAATTAGCGGTGACGTTCTTATCGGTATTCATCGGGATGGTTACCGGGGTAACTCTATCGGAGACATCGCCGCTCCAGCGGTCGAAACGGTAGCCCGATACCGGCGTTGCGGTAAGGATAGCGTTGGTCCCCTCATCGTAAGTGCCGGCGGCGGGAGAGACAGAGCCGCCTCCTGTTGGACTCGTTGAAGTGGTAAGGTTATAAACCTTGATAAAATAGACGGCGATGCTCTTGTTGGCATTCATATTGATGGAGACGGAAGTGACTCTATCGGAGACATCGCCGCTCCAGCGGTCGAAACGGTAGCCTGAAGTCGGGCTGGCCGTGAGCACAGTGACGGCATCTTTGGTATACCTGCCATCTGCCCCGGGGGCGGGAATCACTGACACCGAGCCTCCGGTGTAGTTTGCGCTGGAGCCAGTCACCGCTTGATTGTTGAGGGTCAGTAAGAAGCGTAGCTCAAAGGTCACCGCGATATGTTTATCACTGCTTATAGTTAAGGTGGCAGGATTGGATGTATCGCTGCCGGTGCCGGACCAGTTTTTCCAGCCATAACCCTGGGTTGGACTGGCGGTGAGCGTGACTCTGGTGCCGGAAGCATATTTGCCGTCGTCTCCGGGAGCAGGGTTGACGGCCACCGAGCCTTCCGGAAAGCTGACAATCGGGCTGATAACCAGCTGGTTGCTGACAATGAGTGAGAAACGCGGCTCGAACGTTACGGTTACGTTCTTGTTGTTGCTACTCATGGTTAACCGGGTCGGATTGGACGTGTCGTTGCTGGTACCTAACCAGCCTTTCCAATCGTAACCCGAATCCGAACGGGCGGTGAGTGTAACCGCGGTACCGCTGGTATATTTCCCATCGCTTTCGGGAGCGGGGTCGACGGTCACCGAGCCTTCGGTAAAGCTTACGAAAGAGCCAATGACCAGTTGATTATTGATAATCAGCGAGAAACGCGATTCGAAGTTTGCTGTTACCTGTTTATTCCGGCTCATCGTTACCACGGTGGGATTGATTGCATCGTTATCGGTGCCTGACCAGCCTATCCAATCGTGGCCCGGGGCTGGATTGGCGGTGAGGGTGACTACGGTATTCTTGGTATACAGGCCATTGGACTGAGGCACAGGATTCACTGATACCGAGCCTGTATTAAAGCTGACTTCGGAGCCGGTTACTTTCTGCCCGTTAATGGTGAGAGTTATTGCCGGCGCCCTGACAACAAAGAAGCCTATTGCGCCGAAAACGACAACCAGTAGGATGATGAGGAGCCACCATTTCTTGTACATGAAATAGAGCCGTACAATGGTATAAATGGCGCTTAGAGCCGCCAGAGTTACTATGCCCAGTACGACATCGCGTAGCTGAAAAAAAATATAGGAAACGAGGCCTACGATTAAAGGAATCCAGAAATATGTTAATACCTCTTGTAGAAATTTCTTCATTTTTTCTTCCCGAATCTCAGGATGTTATATCGATATGCACTTTATCATCCTGAATTATACTGTGTGGCTGTGCGCATAACTGATGGCATTTGATATCTATTATAATGCAGCCATAAAGCTGAGTCTAGTGTTTAAAGCCAGGCGGCGTTTACTGATAGTGGGGAAACGGGATATTACCGGGATATGCAGGTTGTTATGAGCCTGTCCTTTGAATCTATGGAGCGGGAGACGGGACTCGAACCCGCGACAGCCTGCTTGGAGGGCAGGAACTCTACCAACTGAGTTACTCCCGCATATATGACTTACGGGTAAATTGTACGTCAAAACAGGTTGAAAAACAAGCCGACCGTTCCGTTTCTATTACTTTAGTCATATACCACAGTCTTGACACTTAATACCCACGTTACTTAAGTACCAAAGTAATCTTTTTGAGCGTTATGTCTCGTGTTATGATTCGGACATATGAGGAAGCTTAAAAGCAAATACCGGCAGGGAAATCTCAAGAACAAGTGGAAAATCCAGCAGTGCCAGAGTGAGAAGCTCTATTTTAACTATCACAAGGACTGTAAGAAATGCGATGGCAGGTTTTACTGTTACCAGGAGAGATTCCAGCCCTACTGCGTCAGTGTCGCCAGCAGCATGCTGATTTTCGCCGATAGCTTTGAGAACGCCAAAGAATATGCCGAGAAAGGGCACGGCTGGCTGATAGAGCGGGAGAGCGTTGACGGAATGCCGGTGGAGATTAAAGTTAAGGAAAACCTGATAACTTTCAGGCCGGGTTTCAGCCAGTAAACGTATTTCTGAAAATAGAGTCCAGATTAATCATCCCAGCCGGATTTAGCGCCGTAAGGCAGGGATGTCATGATGGCTTCGATTTCCCGGATTTTACCGTTTTTAATCTTGAATAACTCACTGACAACTACGGTAAAGGGTCGGCGGGCAATCAAATTGACGGGGCAGATTATACTCACCAACGGATTGTGCACCTCACCGGAATCCGTTAGGATATATTTTAGCCTAGTCAGAGTGTCTACAGCCTGGAAATAATATACATGACGAATGTTACTTCCAGTGATTTTCTGGTATTCCGTGTGCTACGCACATACGGTCCACTCCTGATTTAGAAATATGGCATTGACAAATATATAGATAGGGCTATAATTAAAGCCTCAAGACGTGAAACAAACTTAGAGTGATAAAATGCCAGAAAAATTATGTCTACAAATTATACTGCCTTATAATTTGCAGCTTCATGAGCAATCTATTTTGACGAAATTCAAAGGCCAGGAAACAGAATTAGTATTCTCAAGATATCCTTCACAAATTACTTTCCCAGGACCAATGCCACAGTCTATTGTAACGGTCAAGATGAGTAAGGATGGGGCTTTGTCTGAAAGAGACGCCTGGTTAGTTCTAAACAGATTCCTTTTTGCTTATAAGTCAATCATTGGAGATTATTTTAATGGAGAACTAGTTAGAGAACTGACATTTGACAGATTTAAGAAGTTTTTGTTGCGTTGGGAAGAAAAAGATGGCAGCGCTGGTCCCGTGTCTACTGAATCGACCGTCAGACAACTAAATCTCACGCAACTTGATAAAACAAGTATCTTAAAAATCGAAAAGGAATTGTTGAAGCTTCTAAATAATGGAACCATGCCCATTGATTTGTTTGAAACATTGTTAGTAAGTGCGAAAACCTTCCTCTATGATGAAGATTATAGAATGTGTGTCTTGGAATGTGCAACCGCTTTGGATGTTTATTTAGCGTACTATCTAAGACCTAAGCTTACAAGCAAAGGATTTGGTGAAAAGGAAATTGATGAAAGACTTAACAAGCCCATCCAACCGAGATTGTTAGATGTATTTGAGGAAGCCACTGGGTCTAAATGCAACAAGATAAATATGGAGTTATATAAGAGAATAACAAATTATAGTGCTCCAAAAGGATTCTATAATCTAAGGAATGAAATAATACACGAAGGAGCAACGGCCGCCAAGAATGACGCAATGAACGCTCTGGAGATTGTTAGTGATTTCAAAGATTTCTTGGAGGATTTAGAATTCTCGTCAAAACATGTAGATTTATCAGATTATCTTGAGAACCTGTCTGATGAATTAAAACAAATATTCGATTTTGTCAGGGCGAAAGAAAGAACTATTAAGGAAATCTTAGAAAATTTTGATGTCTATAGTAAGGACGCTAAGGGAAAAATTCTTTATAATACATACAATAGTTTCAAGCTTCAAATGGTAGAGAGAGCATTTCGCAGGTTTCAACAAGCGAAGTTGATAGAATTCCGAGCACCTGACGGAACATTAGTAGAGTATGGACGCAGGAATAAACAAGGAAAATATTGGGTTGGGAATATGCATAATTTCAAAGTAAGTATACTTTAATGAATTAGTCGGGTATTGGATCTGCTGTTTTTCGTCGAACTCCCAATAACCAATACAAAGAAGGGGGGCCAGCCTTTTCGACCAGTCCCCCTTTTCCCTGACCATACCGGCGAAAGCCGGTATCCAGCCACCCTTTCCTCAAACTAAAAACTCGTGACAAAATTATCTTGCTTCCTCTCGCTTTTTGGCGCATTATAATGTTGGCGGAAAACCTTAATGGCTTAACCAGCTTATCCTAAATTGAAAAACGAATACCTGTATTTTGAAGCTAACTTGACATATAGCGAAAAACGAATAACTGAAGCTATTTACTCGTAAAAATCATAAAAATATTAAAAAAACGAATAACGAATCCTGCCCCCCTCTCCCGCTCACCCTGGTTCCAGTGAGTCACCACGAAGTGAGCCTGTCGAAGGGTCCACAAAACAAAGGAGGCCAGCCTTTTCGGCCAGCCCCCTTCTTTAATAACTGTAAACTGTCAACTGTTAGCTATTCAGAATCTCCATCGCCTCTTCGCGGTAGGCTTCCATCACGTAAGGTATGCCGGTGACTTTGGAGCATTCCTCCGTCAGGGACATCAGCTCGCGGCGGGTTATCGCCGGGACGCTGAAGCACCGCGCGCCGGCCATAAGCTGCTGGAGTCCCACCCTGAGCTTTTCGCTGTAGCTGTAAAAGCCGACGGCGCCCAGCGGGATGTTCTTCATCTCGTCCGCGCCCACGATACTCTTCACGTCCTCATAGTTGACGAAGATTTCCTCCGGCGTTGTCCCGAACTGGCTCACAGTGGTGGGCAGCTTGCCTTCCTTGAGCCACAGGCCGATGTTCTTACCCACCATGCCCGGAATCATCAGGGCGCGGCCCATGCAGACGGCCCTGACGAACGGTGCGCCGAGGGCCAGAGCCTTGAAAATGCCGTCCTCGCTGCTGAAAGCGCCGGCGAAAGCGATATCCGGGACTCTCTCTCCCTTGTCCGCCAGCTTCTGGCAAAACTCACTGGCGGCGGCGTGCAGGTAAAGGCTTGGCATACCCCACTCCTCCATCATGCGCCAGGGGCTCATCCCCGTGCCGCCGGGAGCGCCGTCTATCGTCAGCAGGTCGATTTTGGCTCGGGAGCTCCACTTGATGGCCATGGCCAGCTCGCGCAGGCCGTAAGCGCCTGTTTTCAGGGTGATGCGTTTGAAACCGATATCGCGCAGACGCTTGACCTCGGCATAGAATTCCTCTTCTCCGATAAATCCGAGCCGGCTGTGCCGTTCGAACTCTTTAAGAGAGCCTTCCTTGAAGGCTTGCTGGCTTACCGAGCTCGATGGGTCGGGGGTGACGATGTAGCCGCGTTTCTGGAGTTCCAGCGCCCTCTCCAGGCTATTGACCTTAATCTCGCCGCCGATACACTTGGC
>Ga0187886_1000697_pt1 | contig 37104 bp, 25 predicted proteins | sample June2016WEW_20_1_FD_133001 | JGI IMG/M metagenome (GOLD analysis project Ga0187886, IMG submission 133001) | Peatland microbial communities from SPRUCE experiment site at the Marcell Experimental Forest, Minnesota, USA - June2016WEW_20_150 | ecosystem: Environmental > Terrestrial > Soil >...
GTGTTCAAAACCGCGATCAACTTCAGAAGCACCTTGGCGAGGCAAGCATCGGTACGGGAATTCATTATCCCATTCCCCTTCACCTGCAAAAAGCGTACCGGAACCTCGGCTACAGGAAGGGCGATTTCCCGGTGTCCGAAGGGGCGGCTGCCGAAGCCCTCTCGTTGCCCATGTACCCAGGGCTTGGATATGTGCAGCAGGAGCGAATTGTCCAGCAGGTGCGGGGCTTCGTTTGCGGTGAGACCAGTGCGAGAACCTCTTCCGCGTCTTCGGCGCGCGTGGCCAGCCTAGCTGTCCAGGGCGGATAGTGCTTCGTTACTCGCTCGCGTACCCGCGCAAGAATTTTGGAGCATGCGCAGAAGCTGGGGCTGTTACCACGAACGATCCGGAAGTGACTGAGAACGTAAGAATGCCCCGCCACCCCGGCCAGCCCAAGAAGTCTTACCACGACATCTCAAGGTTAGAACGGCCGCCGGGTTGCTCTTCACGCAGGCAGCCTGCCGGCGCGCCAGGCTGTTTGCTGATTTCACTTGGCCCACAGAAGCCCTATAAGATCCCGAACATAGGGCAGGGAAGTTCCCAATTACAGGAACGTGGGCGGGGCAGATTGTTTCATTGCCGATGTTCCCTCAGGAACAACAACCAGGCGCCACTCTTCAAACCTCCGGGCCTCCCGTTTTGCGCGACCATCGAGGCACTCGAGACGCGCGTTTGTTCAATGATTGCGAAGGGATGTGATGAATACCAGCTCTGTGAAGACATCTATGGACCGGGTCGAATCAGTTGTGAAAGACAATGACCTGGAAGCAGCGACTCTGAAGCTTTTGGCCTACTGTCGGGCGAGTGACTGGGCGGGTTACGAACCCTACGACGCTTCTGACAGCCGGATTTTTGCTGCCCTGCCATTTCTAAATACCAGACTTCCTCGGCTGGTTCTCACGCAGGCTTTGAAGCGGTTTCCGATAAACACCCGCCCCTTGTTTCTTATTCGCAAGACCCAAAATCCAAAGGCCATTGCGCTCTTTCTGTCGGCGTTTGTCAAGCTCGCCGGAACCGGAATAGCCGCTCAAGAGGGACTCGCCGATCTGATGATCGAGCGGCTGATCGCCCTTCGATCCCAAGGCGTTCCTTACTGGTGCTGGGGATACAGTTTTTCCTGGCAGGGTCGGGGGGCTTTCGTACCCGCTGGGGCGCCCAACCTGGTCTGTACGTACTTCGTGGCCAGCGCCCTTCTGGATGCCTACGAGCAGCACCAGGATTCACGATGCCTGAGCATGGCGGTGAGCGCAGCAGAGTACATCCTGAAGGAGCTCTACTGGACCGACGGCGGCTCTGTTGCCAGCTTCTGCTATCCTCTGCCCTCGCTTCGAAGTCAAACGCACAACGCGAACTTCCTTGCTGCCGCTCTCATGTGCCGAGTCCACAAGCTGACCGGCGAGGAAAAATTCCTCGCGCCTGCCCTTAAGTCTGCGCGCTTCTCGGCCTCCAAGCAGCACGCGGACGGCGGGTGGGACTACGGTGAGGCGCGGTCACAACGATGGATTGACAACTTCCACACGGGATACAACCTTTGCGCCTTGCAGTCCATTTCCCAGTATGCCGAGACGGTGGAGTTCGACTCGTACATTCGGCGCGGGTTTCAGTTCTACCGATCGCACTTTTTCCGCGAGGACGGCGCGGTCCGGTATTTTCATGACCGCACTTATCCGATTGATATTCATTCTGTGGCGCAAGCCATTATCACACTCTTATCATTTAGAGATCTCGACCCGGGGAATGTCCCCCTAGCAGGTTCGGTGTTCCGATGGGCCATGGATCACATGTGGGACGATCGGGGCTTTTTTTATTTCCGCATTCTTCGCTTGTGCACCAACCGAATCTCGTATCTGAGGTGGTCTCAGGCGTGGATGCTTCTGGCAATGTCTACGCTCTTATCCGAATCGGACGCGGCGGTGAAACATACACCAACCCGCGATTCGGCGGCTTTCTCATCTCGCAAGAATGCTACGGTCAACGGGACTGAGAGATGCTGAGCCTCCCTACGTATGTGCTTATTACACCGGCGCGGGACGAGGCACAGTTCATTGAACTGACCATAAAGTCCGTGGTAGCGCAGACGGTCCGGCCGATCAAATGGGTCATCGTCAGCGACGGTTCGACCGACGGCACGGACGACATCGTGAGCAAATATGCGGCTGAACACCCCTGGATTGAACTGGTCCGGACGCCCGAGCGTCGCGAACGGCATTTCGCCGGCAAGGTTTATGCCTTCAACGCCGGCTACGCCCGGATCGGCGATCTTGAGTACGAAGTGATCGGCAGCATGGACGGTGACGTCTCCTTTGACGAAGACTACTTTTCTTTCCTGCTTCGGAAGCTGGCTGAGGATCCTACACTCGGACTGGTCGGAACGCCCTTCACGGAAAACTCAAATCAGATTTACGATTTTCGTATTGTCGGCACGGAGCACGTGTCAGGACTGTGCCAACTGTTTCGGCGCAAGTGCTTCGAAGAGATCGGCGGATATGTGCCCGTAAAGGGCGGCGGTGTGGATTATATTGCCGTCACCTCAGCGAGGATGAAGGGTTGGAAGACGAGGACCTTTACGGAAAAGGTGTGTCAGCACCATCGACCGATCGGGACGGCCGGGCACGGCGTATTGAGGGTATGGTTTAGAACTGGTGTCAAAGACTACACCTTTGGAGGCCATCCGATTTGGGAATTCTTCAGGATGGCCTATCAGATGACCAACAAGCCCTTTATCGTGGGAGGGCTGACCCTGGGGGCCGGTTACGTCTGGGCGCTGGTCCGACGCGAGGAGAGGCCAGTTTCCCCTGACATGGTGGCGTTCCGCAGACGCGACCAAATGCGGCGATTAAGGGGGCTTTTCACCGGGTTGCTGTCAAAAGCGCGATATTCTGACCGCCCGCACGATACCCTGCAATGAAACTTGGCGGTGTCATCTCGAATGTGTTTCAATGGAATCAACTGGGCGTGTGCGAGGCTCGCTACCTGTTCCCCAGTGGGATTTCTACCGACCCGGGTAGGCGAATGCAACGCGTAGCAAATTCGCACCCGGCGCCACTCGGCTGCCTCTCTGTGTCGTTGGGGACGCAATCTTCGGTCAGTTCCAGCCCAGCCGCCGAGTCGGCAGACCGGAGCAGCCTGTTGAGTCACACCGGCCTCCTGATCGTGAACGCCGACGATTGGGGACGTGACCGCGACACTACCGATCGGACCCTTGAGTGTTTCCTTCGTGGCGCTATCTCCTCGGTCAGCGCCATGGTCTTTATGGAGGATTCCGAGCGGGCAGCAGCGATGGCCCTGGGACGAGGAATCGATGCTGGCCTGCACCTCAACTTTACGACACCGTTTTCGGCGCCGAACTGTCCCGCACCGGTCGTGCAGCGTCAGCGTGAACTCGCCGCGCACTTGCGCCGCCACCGGTTTGCCATGGTCGTCTTTCACCCCGGCCTGATCCGCTCCTTCCAGTACGTCATGGCAGCGCAACTGGAGGAGTTCAGTCGTCTCTACGGGGCGACTCCGGGGCGACTCGATGGCCATCACCACATGCACCTTTGTGCGAACGTCCTCCTGGGACGCCTACTACCACCCGGAACGATTGTTCGGCGAAACTTCTCATTTCAGCCGGGAGAGAAGAGCTTCGGCAACCGTCTCTATAGGAAAGCCGTGGACCGCCTGCTGGCCCGGCGCCACCACCTTGCCGACTTCTTCTTCTCGCTGCCGCCGCTTGAACCTCCGGGTCGCCTACGACGGATCTTCTCCCTGGCGCGTAACTTTGTGGTTGAGGTGGAGACGCATCCTCTCAAGCCGGAAGAGTACCGGTTTCTGGCGGAAGGCGAGATCTTCCGTCGGGCCGGGGATTGCCCGATTGCGCCCCGTTACGCCGTGAGGTCGGATGGAAACGCGTCGCGTTGATTCCGCTCTGGCTTTGGGTCCGTCTGCAATTCCGCGCTTGGCGGCGGAGTCGATGACGAGCAAAACCCCGCACATCTCGGTGTGCATCTGCACTTACAAGCGGCCACAGTTTCTCAAGCGCTTGCTGGAGGAACTTCGAGGTCAGGAGACGAACGGACTGTTCACCTTTTCAATCGTGGTCGCCGACAACGATCATTTGCGATCTGCAGAGAGCGTGGTGGCGGACTTCGCGGCCGCCTCGTCTGTTCCTATCCGATACTGCATGGAGCCTCGGCAAAATATCGCACTGGCGCGGAACACGGCCGTCGAGAACGCCCACGGGGACTTTGTCGCCTTCATCGACGACGACGAGTTTCCGACTAAGCGTTGGCTGCTGACTTTGTTCGAAACCTGTAACCAATATGACGTGGACGGTGTGCTGGGGCCAGTGCAGCGCCACTTCGACGTAAAGCCCCCAGAATGGGTCGTTAAGGGCAAGTTCTACGAGCGGCGGATTTTTCCGACCGGCACGGTTCTCCAATGGAAGGACGGGCGGACCGGGAACGTGCTACTGAAGATGCGGATCTTGACGGCGGGTGAACCGGCTTTCAGGCCGGAGTTTCGGGGTGGAGAGGACCATGACTTTTTCAGGAGAATGATCGATAAGGGGCACGTCTTCATCTGGTGCGATAAGGCTGTGGCGTACGAGGTTGTGCCCCCGAACCGTTGGAACCGCACGTTCTTGCTGAGACGAGCCCTGCTCCGCGGGGCAGTTACGCTGCTCAATCCGACATTCGGAGCGCGCGACGTGGCAAAATCAGTGATCGCCATTCCCGCTTATACGGTGGCTTTACCTTTTGCGCTGGCGTTGGGCCAGCACCGGTTCATGAGTCTGTTGATTAGACTGTGCGACCACCTCGGCAAGATACTCGCAGTCATAGGCATTAATCCCGTAAAAGGCCCGTACGTTACGGATTAGCAGTGAGACTCCGGCCCTGCCGGACGCCCCTGTAACCGGGCGTGCCGAGCCTAATCCTGGGAAGCTGGTTGCTGGTTTTCTACGATGCCTTCACTGGTGAATGTCTGCGGCAGGGATGTTCGAATCGCGGGGCGGTTGCTCCGGATCGCGCGCCTGGAGGCGGAGAAGTACCAGTTTTTGGACGAACCTGAGCTGGTGGTCAGAGCCCTACGTAAGTGCGGAATCCGGATCGACCTGTTCACATTTATGCAGAGATTGCCGGAAACGTCCCCCAAGTACGCTTATCCGATGGAGTGGGACAACTTGGCCGTCCTACTGGTATCGACCTTCGACCGCTGGTGGACCCAACAGATCGGGTTCAAGGCGCGGAACAAGGCTAAGCAAGCCGAGAAGAAGGGGGTAACGCTGCGGGAGGTGCCCTTCGATGACGCCCTGGTTCGGGGAATCTGGGAAATCTACAACGAGTGCCCGGTTCGCCAGGGAAGGCCGTTTACCCATTACGGGAAGGACGTCGAGACGGTGCGCAAAGAGGAGGCGACCTTCCTCGAGAGCAGCATCTTCATCGGGGCATTCTTCGATGGCAAGCTGATTGGTTTTGTGAAGCTGGTAGCCGATGAGACTGGAACGCAGGCGGGCCTGATGAACATTGTATCGATGATCCAGCACAGGGATAAGGCTCCGACAAATGCGCTGGTCGCACAAGCCGTCCGTTCCTGCGCCGAACGAGGGATCTCGTATCTTGTATACTCGAACTTCGCATATGGGAAAAAGCAGCAAGACAGTGTCAGCGACTTCAAGGAACGCAACGGGTTCCAGCGGATTGATCTGCCTCGCTACTACGTCCCTTTGACTCGCGCCGGTTGGGCCGGTCTCCGGCTGGGTCTGCACCGCAGGTTTGCTGACCGTCTTCCAGAACCTCTGATCGCCAAACTCCGCGAACTCAGAAACGCCTGGTATAACCGCAAACTGCAGCCTGCCATGAAAGCCTCCTAGGAGAAGGGGCATGCCAGGAATTGTGGGCCTGATCACAGCAATGCCGCGCGAGCGGGCCGAGCGGGAGTTGCTTCGAATGCTCGATTCAGTTCGCCACGAGTCTATCTACGTGATGGGTAAATGTGTTGATCAGTCCCTGGGTGTGTACGTCGGGTGGGCCGCACGAAAGGGTTCATTTTCCGACGGGATGCCACTCCACAACGAACGCGGGGATGTTTCTCTCGTCTTTTCCGGGGAGGAGTTCCCCGAGCCAGGAATCGCTCGCCGTCTCAAGGAAAAGGGGCATGCGCTCGAGGCCACAGGACCATCGTATCTGGTCCATCTTTACGAGGAGGATCCCTCCTTTCCAGCGGTCCTGAATGGGCGGTTTCATGGGCTGCTGATGGATCGGACACGCGGAACGGCAACTTTGTTCAATGACCGGTATGGGATGCACAGGATTTACCATTACGAATCGAAGGAGGGCTGCTACTTCGCCGCGGAGGCGAAGGCAATCCTCGCGGTCCGTCCCGAGCTTCGGAGGGCAAACCCTCGGGGGTTGGGGGAGTTCGTGGCCTGTGGCTGCGTGTTGGAGAACCGAACACTCTTCGAGGGCATCCATGTACTGCCGCCGGGCTCGGCCTGGGTCTTTCGCAGCGGCATGCCGGAGCGGAAGAGGACGTACTTTCAGCCGCAGGAGTGGGAAGAGCAAGTCCCCTTGGACCCGGAAACCTATTATAATGAACTCCGCGAGGTCTTCTCGCGGAACCTACCTAGGTACTTCAACGGTCGCGAGCGTATTGGGATGTCGCTGACGGGGGGACTGGACACCCGGATGATCATGGCTTGGCACAAATCTACCCCGGGATCTCTCCCCTGCTACTCCTTCGGGGGAATGTTCCGCGATTGTCAGGACGTCCTCATGGCGCGGCGAGTGGCCAACCTGTGTCAACAGCCCCACGAGGTGATTCGCGTTGGGGGCGAGTTCCTCTCGGACTTCCCTCGCTATGCCGAGCGCACGGTGTACCTTACTGACGGATGCACAGGCGTAACCCATTCCCCGGATCTTTACGTCAATGAGAGAGCCCGCGAGATTGCTCCGGTTCGCATGACGGGAAACTATGGCGGCGAAGTACTCCGCCGAGTGCGCGCGTTCAAACCGGTAGACCCCACCCCCGGGCTTTTCCGTCCAGAGCTCCTTTCCCAGGTCCAGGTGGCAAAGGAGACGTACGCCAGCGTGCTTCGGACGCACCCTCTCTCCTTTGCCGTATTCCGGCAGGCCCCCTGGCACCATTATGGGCTCCTGGCGCTGGAGCAGACCCAGCTCTCTCTGCGGTCTCCCTATCTCGATAACGACTTCGTCCGGACAGTCTACCGCGCGCCGGATTCCGCCTGCCTGAACAACAACGTTTGCCTGCGGCTGATCGCTGACGGAGACGCGGATCTCCGGAGGATTCGGACCGATGTCGGCTTGGCTGGGAATCATGGCCGCCTGACTGCGGCAGTTACTCGTCGTTTTCTCGAATTCACGGTCAAAGCTGAGTATGCTTACGACTACGGTATGCCGCAGTGGGTGGCTCGGATAGATCATCTCTTCTCACCGTTCCACCTCGAACGGCTCTTCCTCGGCAGGCACAAGTTCTACCACTTCCGGGTCTGGTACCGGGATGCCCTTTCCAAGTACGTTCGGGAAATGCTGCTCGACCCGCGGACCCTATCACGGCCGTACCTCGAACGGACGGGGGTCGAAAGTATAGTGCGGGGCCACCTTAAAGGGGATCGGAACTATACCACCGCGATCCACAAAGTGTTGACCCTGGAACTGCTGCATCGCCTTTTCCTGGACCCGAAATGACTCTGTACCGTCCGTTGAAAACCCTTGTGGGCAGGAAGTAAATGTCCCCAACAATTGCCACTATCGTGTTTGCCATGGGGATTGTGGGGCTCTTTGCGCTCGACCGCGAGCGGAAGGTACGGACTTCCAAGGCCCTGTGGATTCCAGTGCTGTGGCTGCTCATCAACGGGTCGCGGCCTGTGTCTGCGTGGCTGGCCGCAGGCGGCTTCGTGGAGGTGCCATCGATAGACTCACCCGACCAGTACCTCGACGGAAGCCCTATCGACCGGGCCGTGTTCGCGTGCCTGTTAGTTGCGGGCTTGATGGTCCTTGTCAGCAGGAGGCGACAGGTAGGAGCGTTGCTGCGGAGGAATGGACCGATTCTGCTGTTTTTCTCTTACTGCGCCCTTAGCATTTTGTGGTCCGCGTACTCCTTTGTTGCCTTCAAACGCTGGACCAAGGCCGTGGGCGACCTGGTAATGGTCGTGATCGTTCTGACCGATCTTGAACCGGAGGCCGCACTGAAGCGACTGCTCGCACGGGCCGGGTTTCTGCTGGTGCCCCTCTCCGTTCTGTTCATCAAGTATTACCCCGATCTGGGACGGGTATACAACAGCTGGACCTGGGGCTACATGTACACCGGCGTCACCACGGGCAAGAACCTGCTCGGGATGCTCTGCCTCGTTGTCGGGCTCGGATCCACGTGGTGTTTTCTCTCTGCGTACCGGGACCGAGAGGGAACGGGTCGCAACGGGCGGTTGATCGCTCACGCCGTCGTTGTTTTGATGGTGCCGTGGCTGTTGTGGGTGGCCGATTCGATGACCTCCCTAGCCTGTTTCCTGCTCGGAAGTGGCTTGATGGTGGCGACCAGTCTTCGCGCGCTGACTCGAAAGCCAGCGGTCGTGCACTTCCTCGTCGCGGCGGCGGTGACGGTCTGCTTGTTTGCGGTGTTCTTCGACACGGCAGGGGGCCTCGTCGCGTCGCTGGGAAGGGACATGACGCTCACCGGCCGGACTGCGATCTGGAGTCTAGTCATTAGCTTGAGGGGGAGCTCGTGGGTCGGGACCGGCTTCGAGAGTTTCTGGCTCGGGGACCGACTCAGGGAAGTGTGGACCATCATGCCGGGCATCCAAGAGGCTCACAACGGCTACATCGAGGTTTACTTGAACTTGGGTTGGATAGGAGTCACGCTGCTGGGCGTCCTCATGGTGACGGGCTACCGGAACGTAATGGCTGCGCTTCGCCACGATCCGGGGGCAGGCAGGATCAGGCTGGCGTATTTTGTCGTCGCGGTGATCTACAGCCTTACAGAGGCAGGTTTCAGGATGATGAGCCTCACATGGATTTTCTTCCTCCTGGCGATCACCGCTGTTCCGGAAGCACTAGCCTCGGAAAATCTGTCCCCACTCGGTGTCCATCACACCGAAAACTTCGCTGAGTACGAGCCCCAAGTTGACCACGTGTTTTGTTCTGGATCTCATGAGGAGGCCATTTGAAGCCGTTTGACGCAAGCGGCGCGTTCCAGCCCCCTGCGGGGCGGCTGCGGACTGCGTCGCGTCGGCAACCAGGCATCTGGACAACTTCCTGGGTCCCTGGACGCCAGCTCAGACGGTGGTCGAGCCGACTTTGGAGACAGCGACAGCAAGAAGGGTGATCAACTGTTGCTGAATCCCTGATTTCCCCGAACACAATGAAGATTTCAGTCATCTTTGGTACTCGCCCTGAGGCGATCAAGCTTGCGCCGGTCATACTCGCACTTCGCAGCGATCCCCGGTTCCTGACTCACGTGTGTACGACGGCGCAACACCGACACATGCTCGACCAGGTCCTTGAGGTTTTCAACATTGTTCCCGATACCGACCTCGATCTCATGCGCCCCGGTCAGAGCCTATCCAGTTTAACTTGCAGCGGGCTGATCGCAGTGGGTGAGTATCTGGAGGAAGAACGGCCTGACTTGGTTTTGGTTCAAGGCGACACGACAACCGTGTTCGCCACGTCATTGGCCGCGTTCTACCAGGAAATCCCGATCGGTCATGTGGAGGCCGGCCTGCGCACAGGGAATCTGAAGTCTCCTTGGCCGGAAGAGGCTAATCGGGTCCTGACCAGCCACCTGGCGACTTTGCACTTTGCACCTACCGAGGTGAGCCAAAACAATCTGCTCCGCGAAGGTATTCCGCTGGAGCAGATCTTCGTCACAGGTAACACCGTGATCGACGCGCTGCATTTGGCGATCGGTTTAGTACGGCGGAATCCTCCTGCGATTCCGCAGCTTGACCCCTCGTTCATGAGGGAACGTCGGGATGTTCCTCTGGTGCTCATCACCGCGCACCGGCGGGAGAGCTTCGGCGAGAAGCTGGAATCTATCTGCCAAACCATCGCGCGATTGGCGGCAAGTTTTCCGCACGTGCAGTTCGTCTATCCCGTTCACCTGAATCCAACCGTCCGTGCGACCGTTGCGAAACACCTGGCTGGAGGCGGGCGGGGGCGTTCTGACAGCTCGAATGTCCATCTCATTGAGCCCCTGTCGTACCTGCCCTTCGTCGCCCTGATGGAGCGCGCGACGGCGATTCTCACCGACTCTGGGGGCATCCAGGAAGAGGCACCAAGTTTAGGCAAACCTGTTCTAGTGATGCGTGATACGACTGAACGCCCGGAAGCGTTGCAGGGCGGCACTGTTAAGTTGGTCGGCGCTGACCCGGACGAGATCTTCCGAGAGACAGCACGACTGTTGAACGATGCGGGCCACTATCGGTCAATGGCCAGAGTTCAGACTCCTTTTGGGGATGGCGCAGCGACCCGGCGCATTGTCGATGCCATCTGGACGTACTTCCACACAGACGCGCCCCCAGCGCCGCTGCCACGGGGCAGCGCAGTCTCGGAGATTTCTGTAGAGCAGTTATGATAAGCGATTCACACAGACCTGCGCTCCGCATACTGTGCATCAGCCCGTTATTTGTGCCGAGTGCTGATTCCGAGGCATTCTGCTCGGCAAAAATGGTACAGGCTCTGCTCGAGCGCGGCGCTTCCCTCACGGTGCTGTTCAGCAGCAACGTCAGGAAAGGCGGGTGTACTGATAGCTCGCGCCTGTGGGACTCCCTGCGGGATGTCATGGTTGACGTGCCGCAAGTTTCGGAGCCAGACGTGTTGCACTCGATTGTGACCGCATCGCAGTTTCAAACGCCCATGTTTGCACGATGGGTTGACGCCGTGGTTGCGACGGCCAAGCTGCTCCACCGGACGGCCAGATTCGATCTGGTCTACACCCGGTCGCTGCCCATGGTTGCGCACATAGCCGGGTTCTGGTGTGCGAGGAAACTCAGGCTTCCCTGGGTGGCGAATATCAACGACCCCTGGGAGTTTAACTTCTTCCCGGGCGCAGACTTCCCCAAGTTTTCGGCTTTCAAAACTCGCGCGTACCTGTTTTGGCTGAGGAGAACACTCCGGAACGCCGATTTGGTCACCTACCCTTGCGAAGGCCTGCATGGTTTTCACGCCAAATTGGCCAAGTTGGATCATCCCGCCGAGATCATTCCACACATTGGATCCCGGCCAAATCGTGCCAGCCGCAACCCGAATGGCTTTTTTTGCCTCGTCCATGCTGGTAAGCTTGGTACAAGCGAGCTGAGCAAGCGCCCCTCCAAGGCTCTCTTGTTTGGACTAAAGGCGTTCGTTGATACATCGCCTGAGGCTGCTGCGCGCACAAGGCTCGTACTCGTCGGACCTGAGGACAAGGAAACGCAATCTTTGATTGGTGAGCTCGGTCTGCAAGGGAACGTTGAAAACGTAGGAAGAGTCAATTACGAAGATAGCCTGGACTACATTGCCTCTGCTTCCGCTTGCATCTTGATTGAGGCCTGTGGGGACGAGGGCATTTTTTCGCCTTCAAAGCTCGCCGACTATCTTGTATGTGGCAAGCCGGTGCTAGCCCTGAGTCCACGGACGGGGATCGCCGCTGATTTGGCTGCTCGTGGCGAACTGGTTCGCATCGATCATGAGCCCGACGCAGTTCGGAACGCCATAGCGGGGCTTTATTCCGAGTTCAAACGAGGCACTCTGAGTGCCCGGAACCCAAGTGATCGATTGATGGCACAATTGCGCGGAGCCAGCGTCGCGGAAAAGTTTCTCACGGCATGTCAAATCTTGACCTCACGCCATCAAACGGACCGCTGCGCGGCGGGGTTGAAAGGACTCAGAAACGCGGGGTCGCTGTTCGAACGACCTTCCTGACTCTGATGCCTTTCGTGATGCACCAGCGGTTCAAGATAATCGAATCCAGGGAAAGAGCGTACTCTTGATGAGCATAGGCGAGTTCGTTACCAGTTTTCTGCCCCGTCCCGTCACGGATCGCATCAACGCGATTCCGTTCGGGCGGCGCTTGGCGCGAAGCGCGTTTTGGACTTTGATGGGAGCAGTAGCAGCGCGCATACTTCGGGTCCCGATTTCGATCCTTCTGGCGCGTTTCATGGGCCCGGCACAGTATGGCGAACTCGGCATTGCCAGCGCGAGCATCGATCTTTTCAGCGTATTCGCTGGCCTCGGGCTAGGTCTGACCGCTACGAAATTCATTGCCGAACTACGAGTGAAGGACCCGGCGCGTGCCGGGAGGATTATTGCCGTATCGACGGTTGTGGCAGCGGTGGGAGGCGCGACATTCGCAATCGCTCTTTTCATCCTCGCACCTTGGTTGGCTGCTCACATGCTGGCTGCCCCCCATTTGGCCGTCCCCCTGCGCATCGGAACACTGGCGTTATTCTTTTCCTCCATGAACGGTGCGCAGAGCGGGGCGCTCTATGGTTTCGAAGCCTTCCAAGTGACGGCGAAGTTGCAGGCGGTGGTTGGCCTTCTGGATGTGCCCCTTATGTTGGGCGGGTACTTCCTCGGCGGATTGAACGGAGTTCTGTGGGGCATGGCGGCTTCGCGATTCACGAGCTGGGTCTTGATGCGCTATGCGTTGAAGGCGCAAGCGCGCCGTCATGGTATTCCCCTCATTTTCGGTCATTGGAGACAGGAATTGGCCGTCCTTTGGCATTTCAGCATCCCTGCTGCCCTGGGGGGTATCCTGGTTATGCCGGTTAATTGGATCTGCTCCGCGCTCCTCGTTAATCAGCCTCACGGATATGCCGAAATGGGCGCCTTCAACGCAGCGAACCAATGGTACAGCGCTTTGATGTTCCTACCTTCGGCATTGGGAGCCGGTCTGCTTCCCGTACTTTCGGATCGATTGGGCGACCGCGATGGCAAGTCTTCGGAAGCAGTCCTGAAGGTGATGATCAAGCTGAACGGAGTCGTCCTCCTTCCCTGTGCTATTGGCATGTCTCTTTTCAGTCCCTACATCATGCGAATCTACGGGGCCGGTTACCGCGACGCTTGGCCGACCTTGATTGCCGTGCTCTGGACCGCAGCGATAATGGGAGTGATCGCGCCTGTGGGCGACGTGATTGCAGCCTCCGGCAGGATGTGGCTCGGCATGGTGATGAACTCCGGCTGGGCCGCAGTCTTTATCTTATCGACGTTCCTGCTCATCCACTGGGGTTCGCTGGGCTTGGCCTCTTCGCGGCTGATCGCATACGCAGTCCATGCGACCTGGACCCTGGCTTTCGCCTATGTCACCATTCGCAGCCACAGTAGAGTTGGGAAACCGGCGTCAGAGTTGCAGAGTGTTAGTTAAGTTTGGTCTCCGTGTTCTGAAACGGACCACATTCGAGGCGTGTGGTGGGCGAGTTGACGCGTAACGTATACGCAGTATTGTTGCGGAGATAGCTATCTTGCAACCCTTGGTGTCAATACTTATCCCGGCGTTCAACGCGCAGGAATGGATTGCTGACACACTCCGGTCGGCGATTGCGCAAACTTGGCCTCGAAAGGAGATCGTCGTCGTTGATGATGGGTCCAAGGATCAAACCCTGGCGATTGCGCGGCAGTTTGAGTCCCACGGCGTTTGTGTTGTCACGCAGAAAAATCAGGGTGCTGCCGCAGCCAGAAACAAAGCCTTTTCTCTGGGCCAGGGAGATTACATTCAGTGGCTGGATGCGGATGACCTTTTGGCTCCCGACAAGATTGCCAGGCAGATGGAGGTTTTGGACGTGTGTGGAAGCAAACGGACACTTGCTTCTTCGGCCTGGGGGCGGTTCCTGTACCGGTACTATCGGGCAGAGTTCGTTCCGACTGCACTGTGGTGTGATCTGACCCCGACGGAATGGCTGCTGCTCAAGATGGGACAGAACCTTCACATGCAGCCCGCCACTTGGCTCGTCAATCGCGAGTTGACCGAAGCCGCCGGCCCGTGGGACACCAGCCTTTCCGTAGACGATGATGGCGAGTACTTTTGCCGTGTTCTCCTCCTGAGCGATCGCATCCGGTTTGTGCCGGAAGCGAAAGTGTATTATCGTGCGTCTGGGGCCAACACCGTAAGCTACATCGGGCGATCAGGCAGGAAGCTCGATGCCCAGTTTCGCTCCCTGCAGTTGCACATCGGTTATCTACGGTCGCTGGAGGAAAGCGAAAGGGTTCGCGCCGCTTGTGTGAGGTTCCTGCAAACCTGGCTGATCTACTTCTATCCAGAGAGGCTGGACATTGTTGAGCGGGCGGAACAGATGGCCAAGGAATTGGGGGGGCAACTGGAAGTTCCGCGCCTGTCCTGGAAGTACTCCTGGATCCAAGCGGTCTTTGGCTGGGGACTGGCCAAGCGTGTTCAACTCCTCCTGCCAAACATCAGGTGGTCCTTGGAAAGGTTCTGGGACAAAGTGCTTTTTCGCATGGAACACCGAAGGCTTGCAGCCGACCTAGGGACATGAGAGTGGATGTGGAGACTTCGATGGCCGCCGCGGGTGTCGACATTTCCGGTATTGCACTCCAAGAGCGAGAGTGGAGTCGACAACGCCAGCCATGCAGTGCTCGGCATAAATTGGGGCGGTTATGAGGGCCGGTGCGCGTTGCCTGCGCGTCGCATTCAAATAGAGGATTTTATCCAATGGACGTCGAGCGTTCAGCTTGTGTTGGCGCAAACCATCCTGGCTGACTCGGCCCCCGGGCTAGCGCACGCCGGGGAAAACGGGCGTGACCGGAGCTTGAGATGTGCCTGCGGCTTTCCCAAGAATGCTGCTCGTTTAGCCGCTGTAGATACGCTGCGATGTGGCGTGTGTGCGGCGGGGCTTGTCACGCAGCGGGAATCAGGGGTCGCATTAGAGTTCATTTGGGCTGCGCCATCAGCCAGGGTGGCGAGAGCCGTCTCATAAAGAAGCAATAAAAGAAATCGTTTGAGTCGGGACAGATGGTCCCTCATTTAAGGAGAGCATATGAAAATCAGTAGCCGGGTAGTGAAGTATCTTGTTCTGAGTGGGTTGGCACTGTTTCTGGGCGGCCAAGTCAGCCGAGTGAACGCTCAGAGTTGGTATAACACGGCGTGGGCCTACCGGAACGCAGTGACGATAACAAACTCGAGCGGAGGGACCCTGACGGACTTCCAGGTCCACGTGACCCTCGATGCAAGCTTTAATTTCAGCAAGGCCCAAAGCACTGGAGCGGACCTCCGAGTCACGAACAGCAATGGGACCACCCTGCTTTCCTTTTGGATCGAGAGTTGGAGCCAGGCGGGTTCCTCGGCGAGTATTTGGGTGAAGATCCCATCGATTCCAAGCGCCGGGGGGACTATTTACCTGTATTACGGAAATCCTACCGCCACATCTACCTCCAGCGGAAGCGCCACGTTCGATTTCTTTGACGATTTTGAGGGTACACCAACCGCAGCGTCGAGCTACTGGACCCTTGGGTCAGCCGCGACGGCTTTCGTCCAAAACTCGGGTTGGGAAACCTCCCCTCCCCATTCCCTGAGCGTGGTGGTCCCCCCGACGGCAAGCAACGGGGGATTTACGTATTGGGGCTATTATGGCTTGTTCGATACGTGCGCAGGAGTTGGGCTGGCTCGGACTAACGACTCTACCCTTAACAGTTGGACGAAGTACGTGTCCAACCCGATCTTCGGTGTTGTGAGTGGTGTTGGGAATGCGCGGTGGCCTTCCGTGGTGGCCGTCACCAGCCCCTCTCTCATGTACTATATGGTCTACGAGAAGAATTACTGCGCCGGCACCGGTTCTATTATAGAATTGGCCACCAGTCCCGACGGGATCACCTTCACCGACTCAAAGGTCATCGTCCCAGCGAACTACGGCTCCTCCCTCTATAACCAGAACCCCAGCCTCTATCTCAACCCTAAGGACGGACTATACTACCTTTATTACTACTCCGGCGGCTATGAAATTCACGCGCGAAGTGCGGCGCTCCCCTCGGGCTTGGACACCGCAACTGACGTGACGGTCCTCACCTCACCCGCCACCTTGGCTGCTCCCAATATGTACTATAACAGCACCACCCAGACGTATTTCCTCTCGACGGAGACCTATACTAGTAGTGGCGTGTGGAATGTCGACGTCTTTGCCAGCACATCACCTACATCGGGCTTTAAGCTCCTGCCGGGTAATCCGATAATGTCCGACAATTCGGCCTGCATGAATCAGTGGGTTTTCCCGGCGAGCACCACCACCCTGCACGTGTGGTACTGCAACCTGGATGCCACTAATGGCTGGACGGTGCAGCACCGTACAGCAACTCTGACGACCACAGGGACGGCAGGGAGGGCCTCGGTCAACACGCCAAACTCCTCACTCTGGACCCTGCCAACTAGGACGGGTGATGACGGTGGCGTACGCGGGGCTTGGACTATAGCCTCCAACGTCACGCAGCAGGACGGGACTTCCGGCAAGGTCGCGTTGGGTGTCGCCACAGACAGGCAGATCTTGTTGTCCACCTTCAGTGGGGGCGACTACGTTTTGGAGGCTTACGGCAAACAACTCGATGGCGTAGTTTGGGGACTTGGGGTACGGGCGAGCGACTGGGAAAACTATTACTCCCTCAACCTCAATGAGAACCTCGATTCCTCCCCCAACCTCTTTCTTTACAGTTGGGTGAATAACGGCGGTCCTTACGCCACAGCTACGTTGGGGCAAGCGTCGGTTGGGACAGTCAATCTCAATACCTGGTACAAGCTGACGGCGAAGGTGCATTCGTCGGAGATCGATGTCTACAAAGACGGCGTGTCCGAAATCACGGGTACCGACAGTTCGCTCGCGTCAGGAAGTGTGGCGCTATACGGCGAAGCCAACACATTCGCTGAATATAACAATGTCCTCGTGCGGAAATATGCCTCCGCAGATCCCACGACCAGTGTAGGTTCCACGCCCTCCCTGGTGCTCTCTTCCATGACGTTTAATCCCACCAGTGTCGTGGGCACAAACAGCTCGACAGGCACGGTGACTCTGGCGGCCGCGGCGCCCAGTGGGGGCTTGACGGTAACACTCTCGAGCAACAGCCCAACCGTAGCCAGCGTTCCGGCCAGCGTCTCGTTCAACTCTGGGCAAACCAGCCGCACCTTCACGGTGACCACCTTTGCCGTGAGCACGACCACCCAGGTGACGATCACAGCCTCGTACAACGGTGCATCCCTGCCGGCCACGCTCACGGTGACACCGGCTGTAGCTTCCTTGAGTCTGAATCCGACCAGCGTAGTAGGCGGAATCAGTTCACAGGGGACTGTGACGCTGGGCGCGCCTGCACCGACGGGTGGGGCGGTGGTAACGCTGAGCAGCAATACCCCGGCAGCGGCCACGGTTCCGGCCAATGTAACGGTGGCGGCAACCCAAACCACAGCCACCTTCACGGTGACGACGTTTTCAGTGGCGAGCAATACGGGTGTGACCATCTCGGCGACCTACAACGGTTCCACGCAGACTGCTGGCTTGACGGTGACGCCGGCGGTGCTGAGCTCCGTTAGCGTGACCACGCCCGTGGTGGGTGGGAGTCAGTCCACGGGGACGGTAACGCTGAACGGGCCGGCCCCGACGGGTGGGGCGGTGGTAACGCTGACCAGCAATATCCCGGCCGTGGCCACGGTTCCGGCTAGTGTCACGGTGGCGGCAACCCAAACCACAGCCACATTCACGGTGACCACGAATCCAGTGGCGACCAATACTCCGGTGACCATCTCGGGCACCTACAACAGCACGACGCTGAACACGACCTTGACGGTGACGCCGCCGGGGGTCGGCTCCGTTAGCATGAATCCCACGTCCGTAACGGGTGGAACTTCATCGACAGGGACAGTGACGCTGAGCGGGCCGGCGCCAGCGGGTGGGGCGGTGGTAACGCTGAGCAGCAATAACACGGCAGCGGCCCAGGTACCCGCAACCGTGGCGTTCGCGGCGGGCGCCACCACAGGCACGTTCGCAGCGACGACCAGTCCAGTGGCGGGCAGTACGCCGGTGACCATCACCGCAACCTACAACAGCACCTCGGGGACTGCCATTTTGACGGTGACACCCCCGGTGGTCAGCTCCGTTGGCTTGAATCCCACGTCCGTGACAGGTGGGAGCACGTCGACAGGGACGGTGACTCTGAGCGCGGCGGCGCCGACAGGTGGGGCAGTGGTAACGCTGAGCAGCGATAACGCGGCAGCGGCCTCGGTTCCGGCCAGTGTGGCGGTGGCAGCGGCCGCGACCACAGCCACGTTCACGGTGACTTCGCATCCAGTGGCGAGCAGTACGCAGGTGAACATCTCAGCGACTTACAACAGCACGACGCAAAGCGGCGCTTTGACGGTGACGCCACCCGTGGTCAGCTCCGTTAGCGTCATTCCCACTTCTGTAACGGGTGGAAGTCCGTCGACAGGCACAGTGACCCTGAGCGGGCCGGCGCCGACGGGTGGGGCAGTGGTAACGCTGAGCAGCAATACCACGGCAGCGGCCACGGTTCCAGTAAGTGTGACGGTGGCGGCGGCCGCGACCACAGCCACATTCACGGTGACGACCATTCCAGTGGCGAGCAGTACTCCGGTGACCATCTCGGCGACTTACAACAGCACGACGCAGAGCGCCACCTTGACGGTGTTACCGCCGGGGGTCGGCTCGGTTGCCTTCACTCCCCCGTCTGTGACCGGTGGAACCTCAACGAGCGGGAAGGTGACCCTGAGCGCGGCGGCGCCGTCGGGCGGGGCAGTGGTAACGCTGAGCAGCAATAACATCACAGCGGCCACGGTTCCGGCCAGTGTGACGGTGGCGGAAAATACGACTTTCGCTACATTCACGGTGACCACGAACCCAGTGGCGACCAATACGTTGGTGACCATCTCGGCAACCTATAACAGCGCGACGGTGACCGCCGACTTGACGGTAACGCCGCCGGTGGTCAGCTCGGTTGGCATGAGTCCCACGTCCGTGACGGGTGGAACTTCATCGGCAGGGACAGTGACGTTGAGCGGGGCGGCGCCGGCGGGCGGGGCGGTGGTAACGCTGGCCAGCGATAACACGGCAGCGGCCACGGTTCCGGCCAGTGTGCCGGTGGCGGCGGGCGAGACCACAGGCACGTTCACGGTGACGACCAGTCCAGTGGCGAGCAGTACGCTGGTGAACATCTCAGCGACGTACAACAGCACGACGAAGAGCGGCGCTTTGACGGTGACGCCGCCGGTGGTCAGCTCCCTTGGCGTGAATCCCACGTCCGTGACAGGTGGGACTCCATCCACAGGGACAGTGACCCTGAGCGGGCCGGCGCCGTCGGGCGGGGCAGTGGTAGCGCTGAGCAGCAATAACACGGCAGCGGCCACGGTTCCGGCTACGGTGACGGTAGCGGCGGCCGCGACCACAGCCACGTTCACAGTAACCACGAGCGCCGTGGCGACCAATGCTTTGGTTACCCTTTCGGCGACTTACAACAGTTCGACGCAGACCGCCAGCTTGACGGTGGTGCCGCCGGTGCTCAGCTCCGTTGGCGTGAATCCCACGGCCGTGGCGGGTGGGACTACGTCCACGGGGACGGTGACGCTGAGCGGGCCGGCGCCGTCCGGTGGGGCGCTCGTAACGCTGGTCAGCAGTAACACGCCAGTGGCCACGGTTCCGGCCAATGTGACGGTGGCGGCGAACGACACGACAGCCACGTTCACGGTGACCACGGTCGCCGTAACGTCCAATACTCCAGTGACTATCTCGGCCCTGTACAACAGCATTACGAAGACCGCCGACTTGACGGTGGGCCCCTCGGTGCTGAGCTCGATCAGCCTGAATCCCACTTCTGTGACCGGTGGAACTTCCTCGACAGGGACAGTGACCCTGGGCGGGCCGGCTCCAACGGGTGGGGCAGTGGTAATGCTGACCAGCAATAACGTGCCAGTGGCCGCGGTTCCGGCCAGTGTGACGGTCGCGGCAACCCAAACCACAGCCACCTTTACGGTGACCACGAATCCAGTGGCAAGCACTACTTTGGTGACCATCTTGGGGACTTACAACAGCACGACGCAGACCGCCGGCTTGACAGTCACGCCGCCGGTGCTCAGCTCCCTTGGCTTGAATCCCGCGTCCGTGCATGGTGGGAATTCGTCCACGGGGACAGTGACCCTGAGCGCCCCGGCTGCAACGGGTGGGGCGGTGGTAGCGCTGAGCAGCAGCAACACGGCAGTGGCCACGGTTCCGGCCACTGTGACGGTGGCGGCGAACGCGACCACAGCCACGTTCACGGTGACCACGCTCGCCGTGACGAGCAATACTTCGGTGACCATTTCGGCAACTTACAACAGCACGACGCAGACTGCCGACTTGGGTGTGACAGGGGAAGACTTCTCGGTGGCGCCGGCCTCGGGTTCTTCCAATTCGGCGACCGTTACCGCGGGAGGGACGGCGAGTTATAACCTCAGCATTGCCGCGCTGAACGGCCTGTCCGGAACGGTGAGCTTCACTTGCAGTGGGGCCCCGTCGCAGGCTACCTGCACGGTGAATCCCTCCTCCGTCAGTCTGAGCGGGTCAGGTGCTGCGTCGACTACCGTGTCAGTGAGCACGACGGCGCGCTCGGCTGTTCTGATGAGGCCGAAGCCGCCCGCCGGGCCCTGGATCTGGCTGTGGATGTTGGCGCTGCTGGCAGCGGTGGGAACGCGGCTGATGGGTGGCCGTCGTCTCGCTTGGCGCCGCGCCTGGGCTCCCCTGGCAGTGGCGATGCTTAGCGTCGCTCTCTGGGCGGGGTGCGGTGGCGGTGGAGGAGGCGGGGGTACCCCCACTCCCCGGGGAACGCCTGCTGGAACCTACAGCCTAACGGTTACCGGGACCTACACCTCGGGCACGACGACTCTTCAGCACAACGTCACCCTGACGTTGAAGGTGAACTGAGAAGTCGGTTTCACGATTCGAGCATCAGAGGTCAAACGCTCAAGGTGGAAAGTCGAATGTTCAGTGCAGAGAACCTCTGATGCTTGGAGCATGTAGCGTTGGCGGGCGGCCTCAGCGGCGCCGGGCCCACATGGGGATCCGGTGGAAGTTGGGGCCGTTCCGCAGCGCAGTCGATGACCCAGGGCAAGTCTCTCGTTAGACACCCTGGCCATGTTTCATTACCAACCGAGGCCCACGCGCGGATCCGCGTGTTCCTTGCTACGCCTGTACAAGGAAGTTTTTCGTCAGATGGGGGGAGTTCGGGAAGAGATTTTCTGTGAACGCACGAAGACCGTATGACTCGGAACCAACGAGCGGGGCGAAATCGTTTGGCATCCGGTCTTTATCGGTTTCGCGAGGCAGGAGGTTAGCCTGCGAGCGTGCCGGTCGTAGCGCCCGCAGACCACGGAGGAGGTCGAGCCGGGTGTGAAGGACGTTCGGCGCAGCTTCCTGTGTGGGCTGCAAGGACGGGAAGCCCACAGCCTCGCAGACTTAGCTTCCCAGCTCGCGGGTAGGTGTGGTAGATCACCAACCAGCGGGTGCACGGTGAGGGTTAGTGAGGAGCGGCGGTCAGATTCGTTGGAGCGGCGGGCGGCGGCGGAGCGGTCCCCACATAGCAGGTACTCGCATTGAAGGTCAGTAGGCCGTTGCTGTCCTTCGGAGTATTGTTGTAGCAGGCCATTGCCGGGATTGCGTAAGCATGGCCTCCGGGTCCCGTTCCGCCCGTCACGTCGGGACCGATGGCAGGCCAGGGTACTGTGCCCCACGCCGTAGGCAGAGTCCAAAATGGCGGCTGCGCGGAACGGTAGAAGGATGCGGGCAGAGTTTGTGTCACGCCGTTCGCCCAGGTGATGCTGCTGTCCGCATTTGAGTAATCCCCGTGAATGAAAGCCGTCGTGTAAGGCGAACAGGTGGATGCGGATGAACAATTCCCATTGGAGTCAGATAGTTCACCGTACCCGAAGGTGTAATCATAGAAAGAGGATGTACCGTCGTAGTTGCGGTTCGCAGGCGAGATAAGCAGCTTCACCTCGCCGCCTATCGCGGCTGCTACTTGAGCTGACCCCACCACATTGCCTACGAAGTTGTAGTAGGTGCTGTACTGGGCAATTTGCATAGCCACGTCGGCTTGAGTTGACCACGTACACGAGTTCCATTGTATTGGGCTGCGTCCACTCATTGGGCTACAGTACTGCGTGCCTCCAAGCACCCAACTGCGGAAAAAGGTATTGTGGCTGGAGGAGCCCCAGACGCTGTCCGGATAATAGGAACCTCCAACGTTTCCTTCCCAGAGATTGAACTGGGGATGGGCTCCGTGTGACATAAAGTTTCCCACAAGGGGAGAACCGCCGCCGGAGTCAAAGTTTGCCAGCGAGTAGTTGTAACCAAATACGTTTCCTGCCGCACCCCAGTTTGTCAGCAGGGACACGTGCAAGCGTTCAAGGATGTTGTTCTCAACCAGGAATCCCGTTGTCTTGGAAACAATGAACACGTCGGCATCTGTACTGCCGGGACCATGCGAAAAGGCATTCGAGAAGTAGCTATCGCGGATCTCGCCGCGGTATGACGAGTAGACTTCCACGTGATCCCCGTCGGCATAGTTGCCCTCGACGCCCTTGATCCAGCAATATGCCGTGCCCTGCATGTAGAAGTTTGCGGTATAGCCAGTGCGGTTCGCGTAGACCTGCAAGTTCTCAACCCCGGCATACTTCGCCCCTATGGGAACGGATGTCGCTAAGGGGGTATGTGAATACGCGCTGTAAAGAGCGGGCAGAAACCGAACGGTGTTACTGCTCACGGATTGGACTTCCACAATCTGGCCACGGGAACGGGTCCCGTTCCAACTATCGCACCAATTACATGAACCCTCAGTACCATTAGTAGTGACGAAGCTCGAATCATTGAGCTCGGTTATCATCAGATAGGAGCCGGCGCTGATACCTGAAGCGCTGCTTACCGTGATGCTGGTCGAGCCCGCCGTAGCCCCAGCGGTAATTGATGTGCCTCCGGCACTAGGCTGTGGGCCCGAGCCGAAAGTGATTAATCCGTTGCCTGAACCGTGGGCATCAAGTATGGTCTGATTGGCGCCAGCGCCCCGCAAAGTTACATTACTCGGAATGCGGATGCTGCCATTGATACGGAAAGTGCCCGCTGATAGGACGACCACCCCACTCGCGGCGCAGCTATTCAGCGCAGCTTGGATGCCTGAGGTGGCGTCGGACGAGCCGTTCCCATAAGTTGAGGCATTGATCGTCGCGCAAACGCTGGTGCGGTTTGGGATCCCGCCGGGTATCCCCACATTCGACCAATTGATGGCGCGGCTGGGATCGAGGATGCCAGACCAGGCCTGGGCGCGGGCATCCGCAAACAGACACAGCAACACAACAAGGGAGCACCAGAGCGATTGCTTGATCCTCATTCTTACCTCCTCAAAGACCTGATGAACACGGAAGCTGCATCGTTCGCACCCGGTGCCGAGGGAGACTCTTCCAGGACCTCACAAAACATGTCTTTCCTAAACGGCACGCTACTTGGCTGCGCAGGCTGCCATGCACAATCGGTTGGAAACGGCCATTCCTGCCCTCTTCCAAACATACATTCTACTTCCGCGGTCTACAGTGTTGCAATCGGGTTGCCAAAAATTCTTCGACGAGAGAACCATCACCGGTTATCTGTGACAGCCGTTTGAAAGGTCAGTTGAAGTACGGTGCCCCTATCTGCATTTCTGGCATCGTCAATGACCGGCTCTAGGTTATGATGGGGTGGGTATGGTCTGTCCGCCCCGATAGTGAACTCCGTAGGAGTTGCGACCGTCTTGAGGAGTGGCGAAGACGGGTTTCTGTGCCCAAGGGAATGGGTGCCGTGCGGACCGGGCCCGGGGCATTGGCGATTGCTTTGCCAGCAGGCAGAGGGTTCGGAGCTGTGGCAGAGTAGCTGGTAGGTTTCCGACGCCCGGCTCCATTGGGAGGCCGGGGGGAGAAGAACCTCGACATTGATTCGTGTGCTGCTGTCGAACTCGTTGTCGGCGGACGGCTTATGACTGTATTCCAACTGGATCCCCTCACCGATAGGCGATGGTCAGAGTTGCTGCTGCAACACCCACGTGCCTCCGTTTTCCACACGCAGGGTTGGCTGGAGGCCTTGCGGCGAACCTATGGGTATACGCCGATCCTCTTTACAGCATCGCCCGCGCAAGAAGCACTCACGAACGGCGTGGTTTTCTGCAACGTAAATAGTTGGGTTACAGGGAATCGGCTGGTCTCGTTGCCTTTTTCTGATCACTGCGAACCACTGGTCAACAACGAAGAAGAGCTGTTGGCGATCCTAGGGTCCTTGTCGCAACCTTCTGCGCGCAAGCGCTGGAAATACATTGAGATTCGTCCTCTCACCCGTGGGGTTCAAAGCGGCACGGATTTCGGAGACAGCAAATCATTCTGTGCTCATCGACTTGACCTTCGGCCTGGAATTGAGCAGGTATTCAAGGGACTTCACAAAGATTGCGTCCAGCGGAGAATCCGAAGGGCGGAACGGGAGGGTGTTACCTACGAGGAAGGAAATTCTGAGGAGCTGCTACGTAAGTTTTACCAGCTTATGGTCCTGACGCGCCGCCGGCATCAATTGCCGCCTCAACCGCTCGATTGGTTTCGGAACCTGAGCCAGACCTTGGGTGACAGCCTCAAAATCCGCGTTGCTTTGCGCGAGCGTCGGCCGGTGGCAAGCATCATTACGTTGCGGTTCCGGGACACTGAGGTTTATAAGTACGGCTGTTCGGATCCACGATTCACTAATCTGGGTGGCACTCAGTGGCTCTTCTGGAAAACGATCCAAGAAGCAGTGAGTCTGGGCTTGAAGGAACTCGACCTAGGGCGGTCAGACTGGGATAACTCCGGCTTGATTACATTCAAAGATCGCCTCGGCGCCTCCCGACAACCGTTGACCTACTGGAGGTACCCCAAGCCACAGCCACAATCTGAGTCGTTTGCATGGATGAAGAGGCTGGCAGGGCGATTCATCCGGAGCGCGCCCCAGCCACTGCTGGCTGCGACAGGGAGACTCTTGTATCGGCATTTCGGATGAGTAGGAGGGTTCTCCGGGTCACGAGACTGATCCAGCATGCGACGTTAAGCTCAGGGAACAAAGGCTAGCCTACATACTTATGTCACAGGCCAAAAGAACGAATAAGGGCAGGTTACGTGTCTGCATGCTTGGCTACACGTTCTACGAGTTCGACAACCGGGTAATGCGGTACGCTGACACACTTGCACAAGAAGGGCATTCAGTCGATGTTATCGCCCTAAGAATGCCTCAGCAGTCATTCATCGCGTCCCAAAACCTGGTCAGAATAATCCGAATTCAAAAGCGTTCCGGCACTGAAAAGAGCAAGTTTTCATATCTGTTGAAGCTGGTCCTATTCCTGCTGAAAGCTACGGTGCTCCTGCCCATACTCCAGATCAGGAAGCGCTATGACATCGTTCACGTGCACAATATTCCTGATTTCTTGGTGTTTGCCGCTTTAATACCGAAACTGACGGGTTCCAGGATAATTCTCGATATCCACGACATTCTCCCGGAGTTTTATGCCAGCAAGTTCAAAAGCAATGAGAAGTCCCTAGCTTTTCGGGCCATGGTTCTTCTGGAGCGGTTGTCAGCTAAGTGTGCCGACCGAGTCGTTCTATCCAATCACATTTGGTACTCCCGCTACACGTCCAGGTCAGCAGAGCCAGAGAAGTGTTCCGTCATCATGAACTATCCAAATCCAGCACTGTTCTTCCCTCGTCGGGGCAGGGATCAAAAAAGCGGTTTTACTTTCATCTATCCAGGAACGCTCAACTGGCACCAAGGTCTAGACATAGCAATTAAAGCCTTCGCCATCCTGGCCAAGAAAACTGACGGCTGCCGGTTCGACATCTTTGGGGTGGGAACGAGCAGGGATGATCTTCAAGTTCTGATCACGAGCTTGGGTTTGGGCGGGAGTGTCCGGATTCATGATGTAGTACCAATCACGAAGGTGCCCGAGCTTGTGGCATATGCGGACTGTGGGGTTGTGCCCAAGCGGGCTGAGGGTTTTGGGGGAGAAGCATTCAGCACGAAGATTTTGGAGTTCATGGCCATGGGAATTCCAGTTATCGCTTCTGATACCCCGGTTGACCGGTACTACTTTGATGAATCGCTTCTGCTGTTCTTCAGATCGGGTGATGAGTATGACCTGGCAAGCAAGATGGAGGAAGTTATGAGCAACGCCCAGCTCAGAACTCGGTTGTCCGAACAGGGGCTGGCTTACTCTCGGCGTAACTGTTGGAATGAGAAGAGGAAGATCTACCTTGAATTGATCGATGCTCTCCTTCCGCAGGCGAGGGCTGGGCAGCAGACGCGGGAATCGTGAAATCTCTCCCTAACCGGCGTGGAGAGTGAGCGTGAGCGCCAGCGAGCTGACCCCTAAAGTCGATGCTGATGTTGAGAAACAGTTGAGGCTGGAACGCCCCGTGGCACACCCTCTGCGCGTGCGTAGAAGGAGATTCAGGGAGTCGAACGGTTAGTCCTCTTGGTTGGAAGCGTTACGTCTTCCCACTTTGAAAACCGTAACATAACCTTGCTGATTGAGGATTGAACGGGATGCGTGCCTTTGTCTTCTGAACTTCGACGAGGCCCGCGCCGCGCATGAGTTCAAAGCAAAGGCGTATCGGCTGTGGAGAGTTAAAGTAGTTGATTACCGTGGCGGCTGTGAATTAGCCTTGGTCCACGAGATCGAAAGCGATGATATGCGTTCGCAACTGGAATTCACCTTGTCGGATATAAGCCGAACAGTCATCGACCATTTCAAATGCCCTGAAGACATGATGCGGATGGAGGGGACGGGTGAATTGTCGGAGAAGCCGGGTTTCTTCCGGTTTGGGGACTGTGGTGCGACATGTTTTGCCAGGTGCTCTGCATTTCGTCCGACGGCTCAAATCATAAACGACATGCCTGACGTCTCTCACCACATCCAGGCTGACGGCGGTATCATCAAACTCCCCTTTGATCCCTCTGAAGCGATTGAAGCGATCCGCTGCGAAAGGTATATGCGTTCGGAAGACGGCGCGATGAAATCATTCTCTTTTGGACCAACCGGACGAACTGCCTATTACGCGGTCCGGCCGTTTTTACCGGTTTCCACGCGCCGGCACCTTCAAAGATTTTCGCTCCGTGACTGGAACAAGAGGGCGTTTCCCCGGTGGCCGTTGGACACGAGCGTCGAACAGATTATGGAAAACCTCGTGAAGCTTGCACTGAAAAGCCGGGGTCTAGACAGGCTGCCGTTCATCTGGTTCTGGCCTGATGGGGCGATGGCTGCGGCAATGGTGACGCATGATGTTGAGACTGCGGTGGGAAGGGATTTCTGCCCGCAGCTAATGGACATCGACGACCACTATGGCATTAAGGCCTCCTTTCAGGTTGTGCCTGAAGAGCGCTATGCAGTACCAGAGAGTTACCTTGAAGAGATTCGGCGGCGAGGGTTCGAGGTAAATATCCACGATTTGAACCACGATGGCCAGTTGTTCAAGGACTTTGCCGAATTCCAACGGCGGGCGAAAGCCATCAACCAATATGGTGTCTTGTTTAAGGCACGTGGCTTTAGGTCTGCAGTTCTCTATCGGAACCCAGATTGGATGAACCTACTGGACTTCGAGTACGACATATCAATACCCAATGTCGCACACCTCGATCCCCAGCGCGGCGGTTGCTGCACTGTCTTCCCCTACTTCATCGGAAAGGTGCTCGAAATCCCTCTGACTGCTACTCAGGATTACTCCTTGCTTTACATCCTGCGTGAATACTCCCTAGATCTGTGGGAGACCCAGATCGCGAAGATACTCGACAGGCATGGCGGTATAAGTTTCATCATCCATCCTGACTACATCACAAAGAAGCGGGAACAGCGGGTTTACCAAGACCTCTTGGAGCACCTTTCTGGGCTTCGGAAGACCGCTGGTCTTTGGGTAGCGCTTCCGGGAGATGTCAACGACTGGTGGCGGCAAAGAAGCAGAATGAAACTCGTTGAAAGCGGAGACGGATGGGAGATTCTCGGTGAGGGAAGAGAGAGAGCCAGGATCGCTTTCGCCTCATTAGAGGACGATGAGTTGGTTTATCGCATCGCCGATCGCGGGGCGGGTGTCGCATCGGCGTAGACCGGCCCGTGCAGGGAGATCATTCCTGGGGATTCCTTCTCTCTAACAACTGCAGTCAGAGATATTGTTCAGTCGCCTCAGCTTTCAAGCAACGCTTGTCAAACTGGGGCACGAAGGTGGTTGTTCCACGGAGCGGGTAATTCCGGAACCGTCAGTGCGGTAAGGCTGAAGAGCACAATTCAGCCGTGGAGAGCGGATTGTGGTTTGGCGATAGTAGTATAGCGTCGGATCCTCAATGATGTCTGCAGTCGATTGAACAAAATTCGACACCGGAAGGCGTTATGTCCAATGGCAAGGAAGGAACTCCGGAGTACTGGCTCGACCTTTTTGTCGACACGCTGAAGGAGCTCGACCAAACTGTCCAAGGCGCGTTCCTGCAAAGGTTTCTCATGAGCTTGGCCAGCGTCGACATTTGCGCGAAAGAAAGCGTCATCCATTGGCAAGGAATCTTAGCTCGCCGCAGCCAGTTAACTGAGATACTCGGTCGCCCGGTGACGCTCAGGACGGCGTCAGTGGATTACTTCGGGGAGTTGTGCATGTTGCGGAACCCGGTCCTCTTGGAGTACGCGGAACTTAAGAAATTGCGCCACGATGCTACGACCGATCCACTCACCGGATTGAACAATCGTCGCATGTTTGAGGAATATTTGGGTCAAGAAATCGACCGCTGCACTCGTTACGGATCTTCGTTCGCACTGCTCTTGCTAGACCTCCACGAATTCAAGGGGGCCAATGACACTTACGGGCATGCCACAGGAGACGAAATCCTGCGCAGCGTTGCCCGTGCAAGCATCGGGGCCATTCGCGGGTCTGACATACCCTGTCGGACCGGCGGGGATGAGTTCGCGATCCTTCTTCCCGAAGCTGGGCGGTCCGGCGCCCAGGTGCTGGCTGAACGAATCGCGCGGAAATTCGAAGAGTATGCTCGCCCCCTCGCCCCAAGTACGCCGATCGGGGTGGATTATGGAATTGCCATTTTTCCTGAGGATGGGCATGACGCGGCCAGCTTGTTCGCTTCTGCTGACAAGAGCCTTTATGTAAGCAAACAGAAGGCATACGACCAGTCAGGAAGACGTACGCCCTCGCCACTCGTAGCGGCGTCCCACATCGAAGAAGTCACGCGTCCGGTCAAGGCCGAAGCGAGCCTGAGCGAAGGTCGTCCCCCTCTCATTCCGTCTGCTCTTGCAGCTACCGCAAGGACTGGAGAGGAAGTTCGCGGTTCTGATGCCGGCCCAAACGGCCGAAGGTGTGAACGGATCCGGCTGGAAGGAACACCCGCGCTGGGCATTGTCCGCTTAGGCGTGAAAAGCAAGACCGTCAGAGTGTTAGACGTGAGCCCCGGTGGAATCTGTCTGTTAGCAGACCAAGATGATTTGCCAGAGAATTTCCCAGTCCGCCTGCAGCTTCCGTTGCTGCCCGAAAACGAATTGACTTTGCACCGCGTCTACTCGCTGCCGCGTCCAGACGGAAAGCGGCGGGTGGGTTGCTCGTTCAGTCCTATCCCTGAGCCCTCTCCGGCATCAACCCTGAGGCTGTAGGCGTGAGTGTGTCGAAAAGAGCTCACTGAAGGTCATTGAGGGCGTGCCTCTCGCCGGTGCCGGGGTTGAACACCCTCCCGTCCACACGACCTTCCGGTGGTGTCCGGCCTATGCCTGTCTTTCTGTGGCGACAGGGGGGAGAGATGATCTCCACCCGCATTTCCAATTTGAGCACTAACTGATAACTTCGGGAGCCCGGCGGACGCCTTTATTTATGCGGGTCGTAACGCCATGAAGACATCCTGGAGGTCAAGACCCAATGACTGAGAAACAAAATCAGCCCTTTCAACTTTCCTTCAATGCTTCCGTCAAGGTGGATTTTCAAGGATCGCGGGTCATCTCTGGCGGCGGCCTGATTCTGGTGCGTGAGTTGGGCGAACCCCCCGGATTCAGCTAACCCATCGGGCAGCACTTGACCGGTCCGCGGCGGGGCAGGTTGGAGGCGGCAAATAAACTCCGGAAGCCGCCGGAGGGAACAAGACGAGCAGCGCTGGCAACCCAAGCGCACCGTGCGGGTTCGAGCTTGCCTCGACAGGGTCGCGGGCACAGGATCTTGGGCGAAAGCGGACTTGAATACGCAAATTCCGGCTTCCTCTTCTCCGTGACAACGCCGTCGTGGGGGTCTGGCCATGAAACAGCACCTTAGTGTGCCCCTTGTATACTAGCCGTTCGTGCCATTTCGATGGAACCATCGACCCATTGTCAAACTCCTCCCACCAGATAAAATGAGAATTCCTTAACTCGGTAATCTGAGCTCCAAGCATTTCGCCGGATGAGTACAGGAGTCGGCGTCACGCTGTCTATCCGTTTGCTGCAAAGGCTAAGGCCAATGGCGCCAGGCTCGAAAGTGTCCTTGAGCGTCACCCGTGATTTGCTTGCGTTGACAATACACGATCTGGAGCAGATATGTTGAAATACTACCGATTTATAGATGGCTTTAGAAGATTCGCCAAAACACGCCTGGAGCCTGATGAGGCGATTGTCCTAGCGCGGGCTTTCATCAAGAAACGCATGGCGGCTCGCGAGGATAATTTCTTAAAACTCGTCGAGAAGGGTATTTTCCAGTATTCGCGCAGCCCGTATTTGAAGCTGCTTCAGCCTAAGAAAATCAGCTTCATGGATCTCAAGTCATGGGTTTCGAGGGACGGCATTGAAGCAAGCCTTCGCACTCTGGAAAGGGAAGGAATCTACTTCACGGTGGACGAATTCAAGGGACGAGTGCCGGTCAGAAGGCATGGAAGCGAGTTTCGGTGTGATGCAGCAATGTTCGATAACCCCTTCCTGTCCTACGTCTATGAAGTTCGGAGCGGCGCAACCCGAAGCGAGGGAACGAGGATTCGGATCGACTTTGATTACCTTCATCAAAGGTCCCTTTATGATGCATTGTTGCTCGATATCCACGGCTGCCTGACTGCACCCGTGGCTAACTGGTTCCCTGTATTTCCCGGAGCGCCCGGGATCAATTCTAGCTTGCGATTCGCCCACATTGGTAACCCTGTACGGCGATGGTTCTCTCAAGTCGACGAGGATAAGCTCACGATAGGCTTCGAAAGGAAGTGGGGGAAACGGCTGCTTTACCTCCTCAGCAGAATGCACGGGTGCCCTTTGGCAGAGGCTGAATATGTTGGCTTGAATGAAGCTCGAACAGTGGCCGAGTGGGCTTCTCAGACGCTCAATTCGCATGCCAATTGCGTCGTTTACACATTTGCTGCGTCAGCCGTACGAGTCTGCATTGCTGCTGCGGAGGCGGGCTTAAACATAGAAGGCACCAAATTCTTGGTGACGGGTGAGCCCCTTACACCCCAAAAGAGGAAGGAAATAGTATCGACAGGCGCCTCTGCAGTCTCGGTCTATGGGATTTCGGAGGCAGGGGTAATTGCTGCGGGATGCAACATGCCATACTCGCAAAGTGATCATTGTCACCTGTACGAGGATACCACCGCAATAATTACCCATAAATGTAAAGTCCCGCACTCCGACACGATTGTGGACGCCTACCTGTTCACAAGCATTCTTTACGAATCGCCGAAGTTGCTTCTTAACGTTGGGATGGGGGATTTCGGGGACGTCTATTCACACGCCTGTGACTGCGGGTTTGGGCAAGTCGGTTTCGACGCGTGTCTCAGCAACATTCGCAGCTACGAAAAGCTCACGGGTGAGGGAGTAACCTTCGTGGACACGGATTTTGTCTGGATAATCGAGAAGAAACTTCCTGACATCTATGGCGGAAGGAGCACCGACTATCAGGTTGTCGAGGAAGAGGATGCAAATGGAATACCGCGCTTACGGTTATTGGTCAGTCCCCGCGTCGGGGACGTCAACGAAACTAAGGTAGTGAACACGTTTATGAAGCTCCTAAGACGGGCCGAGGACCAGGGGTGGGCGCAGTCGGGGACAGAGATGTGGAAGCAATCGGGAATGGTGCAGGTGGTTCGCGATTTTCCAATCTCGACGGCGAGTGGAAAGATCTTGCCATTCCACCTGTTAAAACCCCGAGAAAGCGTTGGGCAAAGGATCTAGGAAGCAAAAAGGAGATGCTATGGGATTCCCAGCACAAAGACTGAGAAGATTACGCCAGAATGAAAAGTTTCGACGGCTTGTCCGTGAAACAAGCCTCTCTGTCGATGACTTGGTTTGGCCCCTTTTCGCCGTTCCTGGCCAGGGGATTCGGCAGGAGATCAGCGCCCTTCCAGGTAACTATCACCTGTCGGTGGACTGCTTGGTCGAAGAAGCCAAAAGGGCAAGTGACCTGGGTATCTCTGCGATTCTCCTTTTCGGTGTTCCTGAAGCCAAGGATAAGGATGAACGCGCATCGGGGGCTTACTCGCCGAAGGGAATTGTGCAGGAAGCGGTGAGGGCTTTGAAGAGCAGCGTCCCGGATATCCTGGTTATTACGGACGTATGCCTTTGTGAATACACCCCGCACTCCCACTGTGGGATCCTGGAAAATGGCTACTTGGTGAACGATGCCTCACTGGAACTATTGGCCAAGACGGCCGTTTCTCATGCTGAGGCTGGCTGCGACATGGTTGCACCTGCCGCGATGCTGGACGGACAAATCCAGGCGATGAGACAAGCCCTCGACCTACGTGGATTCCATAACCTGCCCATCATGGCCTACGCCGCAAAATATGCGTCCAAACTTTATGATCCGTTTTTCAAAGAAGGGACGCAGTCCACTTTGTCCCATGGGGACAAGAAATCCCATCAAATGCCTTTCTCTAACTCCGACGAGGCGATGCGCGAAATCGCTTTGGATGTAGAGGAAGGGGCGGACATTATCATGGTGAAGCCTGGGCTCTTCTACCTTGATATCGTTTATCGCGCCAAGAAAGAGTTCCAAATGCCGCTTGCGGCATACAATGTGAGCGGAGAGTACGCGATGATCGATGCTGGCGCGCGGCTTGGGCGTCTCGACAAAAAGGCGATTATGTTGGAAGCACTATCGTGCTTTAAACGTGCGGGCGCGGACATCGTCATTACTTATTTTGCCATGGAGGCCGCGAAATGCCTGGGACGAGAAAGGTGACGTTGCCCCTGAGCATGCACCGGTCCCGTGTTGCTATCGAGAACGGGGTGCCGGTCTCCCATCGTGATGCTGTGTGCATTTAATTTTCCTGTACCGGTTGGTCAGTTTCAGCTTCTGGATTCTGTGAGTCTTGCGGGCCCATTGTTTTCCTGAACGGCTGCAAACGGCGGAACGAACAACACTCGGGCGATCCCTTCCAAAATGGAAATCATACTGATCGGACTAAGCCACCATACGGCCGCGGTCGAGTTACGCGAGCGTGTTGCCTTTAGTGTCGAACAGGCATGCAACGCCGCCGACCAATTGCGCTCCGGCGGCATCCTGAAAGAGGTTCTCGTCCTCTCCACCTGCAACCGCAGCGAACTGTACGGCGTCCCGTGCGAAGCTGCGGCGGACAGCATCGGAGCGACGGAGCTATTCTTGGCGTCATTTCACCAGTTGGAGCCGGCGGAACTGAACGGGGCGCTTTACCGGCGCCGCGGCTTGGATGTCGCGCGCCACATCTATCGAGTCACCGCCGGCTTGGATTCCATGTTCCTTGGAGAGGCAGAAATCTTGGGCCAAGTGCGTGAGGCCTACCGCATCGCACTGGACCATGGCACCACCGGGCGCGTCCTTAACCGCTTGTTTCAGGATGCGCTCGCGCTGGGCAAGCGCGTGCGGGCCGAGACCAAAATTAGTACGCTCCCTGTGTCGGTGGCGTTCGCGGGAGTCAAACTCGCAGAACGGATTTTCTCCGGGCTCGATAATCACCGCGTGCTTGTCCTGGGGGCGGGCGCCACCAGTGAGCAGGTCGTGCGCCATCTCCGCGATCGGGGAATCCCGAAGGTGCGTATCCTGAACCGGACGGTCGAGAACGCACAGGGCCTGGCAGACCGATTCGGGGGAGAGGTTGTGCCATGGGAGAATCTTCCCGCGGCGCTGCAATGGGCGGACTTGGTCGTGACTTCTGTGTCCAGGCCTGACCCGGTTCTCACGCGGGAGTTGTTGGAACGCGCCATGGAGATGCGGGGGAGACGATCTCTGATGCTGATCGACCTTGGCGTCCCACGGAACGTAGCACCCACTGCTGGAGACCTTTACAACGTACATCTGTACAACATCGATGACCTGACAGAGATCGTTCAGCAGAACAAGAAGGCCCGAGAAGAAGAGATCCCGCGCGCAGAAGCAATCATCGAAGAACATCTTGAGAATTTCATGCGTTGGCACGCGTGGGGGGGGTGCGAATTCCACGGTCGCAAGGTTCCCCGCGAAGCCAGCCAACAAGCATGATGCCTCCTTGCGGGAATGCCTGGAGGCGATGTCTGATCGTCCCGTGGCAGATCTCCTTCAAGCTACAGATTGGGTGGAAGACCTGGTCAATAGGGGCCTGTCCGGGCTGAATGCCTACCCAGTGAGCTGAACCCACACCGCAAACTCCAAAACCTGGAGACCCTCTACGACTTCCTCGACTTGGAGCAACAGAAGCGCTGAGAACTTACGAACGGGGACGCCTCGCCCCAAGCTTGCGCATCGGGGAGCGGCGAACCTAAGATAGCACTTGCGAGCGCCTCCGCAGTATAGGGTGTTGACAACCTGGACCGTCCAGGTCAACCGGGAACGACGGACGCCGGTCTTGATTCCGATTACGTTTCCCGCCACGGAGGTATTCAATGATGTGGGAGGGCAGCAGAGATGGATCTGCGGGAATTCATTGACCTCTTGTCTAAGGAAGGTCACTTGAGGCGCGTGGACCGGGAAGTGGATTGGAGATTTGAGCTTGGGGAGATTGCCAGAAATAATCAGATCCCGCTGCTGTTCGAGAGAATCAAGGATTATCCTGGGCAACGGATATTCACAAATGGAATGAGCAGCATCTCGTCGATGGCACTTGCCCTAGGTCTTGGGCCTGGGAAGCGCTGGAGGGCATTCATCACGGAGGCCCGAAGGAAGGCAGCGACTCCGATCAGGCCGCTCGTGGTAGATAAGGGACCTGTACTGGAAAACGTCGTTCGAGCGCCTGAGATTAACTTCTTGGACTTTCCAATTCCCCAGTGGAGCAACCATGATGGTGGCCGTTACATCGGCACATGGCACATCAACGTGAGTCGGGATTTGGAAACGGGATCTCGGAACCTGGGAGTATACCGGATGGAGGTTTTGGGTCCGAATCAGGCGACGGTAAGTACATCCCCAAACAGTCATTTGGCGCGACACGTTGCCAAGGCCGAAAAGGCGGGGCGACCCCTGGAGATGGCGGTTGCCATCGGGACCAGTGAGGCAGTCGTTATGGCCGCCTCGGCTGGTTGTCCGTACGGCATGGATGAATATGAGCTGGCTGGGGGGCTGCAAGGGGAAGGTATTCGACTTGTCAGAGGCGGTACGGTGAACCTCGAGGTTCCTGCGGATTCAGAAATTGTGATTGAAGGCTTGATCAAACCCGGCGTCCGCGTGCAAGATGGACCGTATTTCGACTATGTCGGAACAGCGAATACGAGCTTCAATGCCTTCCTATTTGAGGCGACGAGATTGATGTTTCGGAGTAGTCCCATATTTCGGGGTACGGCGGTAGGGCGACCGGGTGCCGAGGATCAACAAGTCTTTTCAGTTTTGTCAGAGCTGGGCCTTTTTGATTTTCACGGCTCTCGGCCGAAGCATCTAATCCAAGCCCAACTGATCAAGAGGAGGTTTTTCAGAGCGTTCCAGCTCGTGGGCAGGATCGGATGGAAGGGTCTGGTGAGTCGCAAGAAGAGCTTTCCACCTCGTGTTCGAAGCCAAGCCCAGTTACCCACCATGGAGCGGGAGACGACACCGGATCCTCGGCACACGCGCGTCGAGCGTAAATGACGGACAGTCGGTTCTCGGTACCGAGGAGGATCGGATGTAAAGCGCGGGGCATGCGTCGACAAGACTCTTACCTCAGTGAAAGTCATTGCCCATAAAGGGTGTCGCAGCTCGTAGAGCAGTCTGAGCGTACAACAATGCTCCGTGATCAATAGGTGGGCCGCAGATTCGGGGAGTGGAAAAGGCACCTCTATGGACATACTCTTTCTGCACGTTCCCAAGTTCAGTAACTACTACAAACCGATCAACCAGTTTTCATTCATTCTCTTTCCGCCCATGGGTCTTTTGGGGTTGGCTGATTACCTCAATAAGAACCACCGCAGCAGCCAAATCATTCACCTCGGCGTGGAGCGCTATAAATACGGTAAAATCGACCTCGACAAGATCATTGCCGATCACCCGCCCGCAATTATCGGTCTCGACCTGCACTGGCATTTCCAGGCATTTGACGTGATCGAGGTCGCACGGAAGATCAAGCAAGCCCATCCTGATATCGCGGTTCTCCTGGGCGGGTTCACGGGGTCCTTTTTTGCGGAGGAAATCCTCCGGAGCTTCGGCTGCATTGACTTTATCATTCGGGGCGATGCGGAGGTCCCGCTGCTCGAGCTGATTACTCATCACTGTTCTGATAAGGACTATCGCCGGGTGCCCAATCTTGCCTTCCGCGAAAACAGCGCCATCAGGATGAATCCCGTCACCTTTGTAGCTGATCAATCGATGCTGGACAGCATCTCTTATACGGACTTTGCTCTGATGAAGGACTATCCGACCTTTGTGGACTCCTTCTCCCGTTACAAGAACATTAATGGGGTTTCGGAGACTTTCCAGAAGTTCGTGTTTGGAAAGCAAAAGGGATATCCGGTGTTTATCGGTCAGGGCTGTATTCACAGTTGTTCTTTTTGCGGTGGCTCAAAGGAGGCGCAGGCGATCATCAATAACCGAACGCATCTTTGTTTTCGTTCCGTTGGGTCGGTCCTGAGCTCCATCAAGGACCTCCAGCAGTATGGATTCAACTTTGCCTACCTGAACTACGATCCGCTCCCGGCCCCCCAGGGGGAAGAGTTCTACTTCTCCCTGTTCGAGGGAATCAGGAGCCTTGGA
>Ga0187886_1000698_pt1 | contig 37083 bp, 33 predicted proteins | sample June2016WEW_20_1_FD_133001 | JGI IMG/M metagenome (GOLD analysis project Ga0187886, IMG submission 133001) | Peatland microbial communities from SPRUCE experiment site at the Marcell Experimental Forest, Minnesota, USA - June2016WEW_20_150 | ecosystem: Environmental > Terrestrial > Soil >...
CGGCTATAGGCCGCCGGTACCGGCGGCCTATAGCCCCCTGGTTGCAGCAAATCAGATCTCACAGCCTCAAGCTGTGATGTAGACTCTCTCACTTGCGGTGGTACAAAATCTCGGGCAGCTCAGCCTGGATGCCTGGGGCTCTTCTCGACGCAGACGGCGTGAGAACGGGTGCGGCTGGAGCGGGCCGTGGTCTGTAGGACGTCCGAGGCGAAGCGCACTGTTGCACATGGCATGCGATCAGGGGCAGAAGGGCGAGTCAGATAGCGAAGAACCGTGCTCCACGAAGCGCAAGCCTTCCTCGGCGTAAGCGAGCCACTGCTGAACCTTTCGCGCTACCTCCGCGTTTGCTGGCTTCATACGATATCCTCGATGATCTTTCTAGGCACCGGTTCGCCCTTGTAGGTGCGGACAGAGCGGCGTGTTTTCAACACCTCAATCGCGTCCATGGCTGCATTGCCCTTCCTTCGCATTCCAGTAGCGATGAAATTCTCGACACCATGGCTCTCGGGGGGGCAGATCAGGAGGGCCAGACTCTTGCGACTTTGGCGGATGCCGGGGCCATCGCGTCTTGAAGTCTGCTACCTCGAAAGCGGCTGAACGCAGAATCTTCCCGTAGCGAGTCACCGCGCCGGATCCATGGGGAGTAAAGCGCCGACATCATTTGAAGCCGAACTTTCGAATGTGCTCCGTGATGTCGGAGATGATTTCGTTGCTCATGGTTGGCATGGGATTCTGCCTCCTCCGTCCCCTCGTCCCGAGCAAAGCGCCGCAGAGTTATAAACCAACTCTGCGCGGTACCCTGCTCCTTCTCAGCTACCCGCTACAGCAGTCCTTGCGGCGGTGAGGACACCGCCGCTACAGCAATCCGCCGCCGTGGAGTGCCAGGGCGAAGCCGCCGACGATGAGGGCCACGGCGAGCAGGAACATGACCAGGGATTGGAGGCGCATGGAGCGGCCCAGTTGGACCTCGGTCCGGGTAGAGATGATGAACGTCTTCTCATTTTCTCCCTGGCAGATCAGCGTGCGATCTTCTTCGCTCCGGGCATCGGGATTCTCCGCGCAGGTGCCTACCACGACGCAGTCGGACTCCGCCAGGAAGCACTGCTCGATGACGCGCAAATTACCCGCGTTGCTCGACCAGGAGATTTCGAGCATCGGGACCAAGGATGCGGCCTTCTGCGCGCCGCCCAGCACCTTCATCGTGGTCTCCATGACGGCCTTCATCTTCTTGCCGCGCTCGCCCTGCATCTCGAAGACGCGCTCCAGCAGCTTGCGGCTGTGGGCGCCGTGAATGTAATCCCAGACGGCCTGCTCGGTGGGCGCGGTGAAGCCCGGAGTGGGCTGGACCGACCGGAAACGGCCGTCCTTGCCGATCTCACAATGAAACGTGCGCGCCAGGTCGAGGTTTGCGACTTCGGGCTGGATGGGAATCACCCGCACGCGGCCCGTGCCGTCGTCGAGATAGAACGGCTTGATGTCGTCGTCCCCGGAGACGGTCTGCCATTCCCACTTCGTTTTGCCTCCGCTGCGAGTCTTGACGTACGACTGGATGTTGCAGACGTAGGCGAAGCAGCGCGTGCCGGTCAGCGGGCTGATGAGCGGCTCGCCCGTCGCCTTGCCGCGCAGGTGGACCAGCCCCATCGGCATGCTGCGCACGTGCGCCCGGGGCGTGTCGGCCAGGACCCGGTACTTGCGATAGCTTTGAAAACCCCCCAGGAAAAGTAGGGAGCCAAGCCCGATCAGGATGAAGGCGCCCAGGTAGGGATGCTGATTGCCGGTCGCCAGAGCTGCAACCAGGATTGACATGATGAACGCTCCGCGGTTGAAAGGTGGCGTTGGCGCGATCATACAACCACTTACCCAGAGTTCAAAATGGAAATGTGGGCTTATTGCAGTCTCCAACTACCACCAAAAAATCCTGTCTTATACGTCCAATGGGGGTACCAAGGAGGAACACAAAGAAATTGGGGCCGGGTTGGGTTCACAAACGGCGCTCTACTTTGGCCATCTCACTCAAGACGCGTTACTTCCCTCTCAAGGCGCTCATATAGGTTTTTTATTTCGGGTTTCATGGAGAATTTGCGATTTCAACTTTAGCTTCGCGCAAAAATGTACACCGGCTGCTCCATCGGTTCAAGCTCAGATCACCATGGCCTCTCTGGGTGGCATCGCAGCTCGTTTTGGCCGTTCTGCTGAGTTGCTGCGTCTGTTTTGCCAGCCCCAACCGGCCTCGCCGCTGACACTTGCCCCCCTGCATGACTGCTGTGCGCTCCTTTGCTGTCTCTCCTGATTCGCTAGCCGTCCGGCAGGGGCAGCGCCGCGATCCTGTGCAGCATGCTTCCAAACAGCCGCCGCGTGAGGTGACTCTCCGCCAGCAGCAGCCAGTAATAGCGGCGTGCTTGATCAGGCGTCCGCCTGTTTTGACCAGTCGCTGTTGCAAGCTCGTCAGCGACCAGGCGTCGATTCTCTTCGGCAGCACCAGCCGCCGCCACAGGTTGCCCAAGTTGTAGGCCAGTAAGCTCAATTGTAGGCGTGCTTCATTGGCTCGGAACCGATGACACGATAGCCGGGTCCAATGGATCGCCTGCTTGCCTTCCTTGATCCATTGCTCGGCCGTGCCTCGCTTGTTATAGAAACGCACTACCGCCCGGCTCGGCAGGCTCAGGTTCGTCACGATAAAGCCCACTCGCGGAAACAGCTCTCCGACGTGGAACTCTACCTTCGCCACTACTCGTCGTGCTGTCTTCCAACTGGCCGCTTGGTAGAGAAAGCCCTTGTACCGGACCACTGGTTTGTGGCTCGGCCTTCCCACTGGCCGCGTCAGCAACTCCGCAATGTCCCACTCCAGGCTATCGTTGGCAGGAATGCGGATCGCATACATCACACCGCGTTCCTCCAGTGCTTCGTAGATCTCCGGTTTGGCAAAAGCCGGGTCCGCCCGGAAAGCAACCTCCTTGCCCTCCGCCTGTTGACGCTCGATCTCCGGCAACAGCAATTCATCCCAGTCTTCGGCGCTGTGCACATTGCCCGGACGCAGCTTCGCCGCCAAGCAGTCCCCGTAATGGTTGAACAGAAATAGCGGGTGGTAGCAGACCGATTCGAAGTGCCCATTGTCAGCGCTGCCCTCTTGCTCGTCGTGAACCGGACTCTCGCTGGAGTCCATGTCCAGCACGACGCGGCTGGAGCTGTCGAGAGGCTCAACCTGCCCCAGCGTCTCCCGGTTCAACGCCATCAGCCCGATCAGATTCTCTTCCTTGGTCAGCAGCTCGGTCTCGAACCAGTGCAAAGTTGAGGTCAGTGCCGCGCCCCGGTCCCAGCTCCTCTGCGAACTGATCAATCGGAACGTCGGATCGGCTGCCAATCGTTCGGCGTCGTTGAGGTCCTCGTAGCCGGCCAAGCGGCTGTAAACCGACTGCCGCAGTAGATCGGCCAGCGTGAACTGCTTGTTCAAGCCCTGTCGTGAGTCGCTCCAGTGTTCCTCGATTAGCTTTTCCAGACCGAGTCGTTCATCCAACTCGCGAACCAGAATCAGGCCACCATCGGAAGTTACTCGTGATCCCTGAAAATCGACCTTCAAGGAAGCATTGAACAAGAGCTGAAAAGGTTGGTTTTGTTTCTCACCCACGGGGTGTGTACCTCCAGAGCGGTCTCATCACATTAAAACCCGCATAAACACAGATGACGGCGCACGCCAGAAGGTTCGGCGGCGGAGTTTAAATTGGAAATGTGGGATGACATCATCTTCACCGCGCCGCGGTTCAAAGACGGCACGCTGGAGACGCTGGCTTACGTCACTGTCCTGCAAAATGGCGTGGCCGTCCAGAACCACACGGAAATCCTGGGCGACACCGGCCACCGGATCCTTGCGACGTATGTGACGAAGGCCTCGGAAGGCCCACTCAAGCTCCAGGACCATGGCAACAAGACGCGCTTTCGGAACATTTGGGTACGGGTGCTGGGGAACAACAGGAACAACTGAAGACAGTCGGGGCTTGAGAGTGGAGAGTCAAAAGACTCGAAACTCGAAAACCAAAAGGCGAAATCGGAAACTGGAAACTCGATATTAACAAGCATATGCTCGCTGTCACGCAAGCGGTCGGGTGTTCGAATCACTGCGGGTGCAAGTCGGTTCTTGGGCCTGATTGACTGTAGCGCAAAATGTAGCGGGTACGTGCCCCTCTTCGCTTTGATCAGAGGATGTGGTTTGACACGGACAACGGGAATCTGGGTTGCTGCACGTCCGCCATACGCGCGCCACAATCTGCAGCCCGGTGGATCTAGTAGTTAACGCGGCCGCAGCCGGGCCGGCGCGCAGCCTTCCATCAGAAACCGGACGCCGTTCCTGCTCGGCCGCGGCAGGGGCTGCGACTAGCTGCCCTCCCTGCCGCGGCCGAATTGCCAAGGTCACTAGGCTGATGCGAGACCGTGGGAGCGGGCGTGGGCTTGGCGTGCAAGCTGCGGCTCGTGCATGAGCGCCGCAAGTTTTCTGCCGGTCAGTTCCTCGTAAACTTTTTGAACCTGCGACGAAAAGGGGTCCCAGCCGGCCCCGCCCTCGCCGACGAAGCGCGCTATCTGCGCATTCGCTTTCAGTGTCGCCCGGATGGACTCGATCTGAGCCTTCGCCTCCTCGGGTGCCCCTTTGACCATAAGGGTGCCGACCTGTTCCCGCAGCGCTTTGAAGAATGCCTGCTGGTCGTCTAAAACCGTTCCAACAGAGCGCGGGCCATGACCCGTGCATACTATCTTTGCGCCGAGTTTCCTGGCCGCCTCCAGTGTCCCCACCCACTTGCCCACGTCTCCGTCACCCACGTAGTTGTATGGTCCGTTCACGCAGACGTCGCCTGCGAAAAGGATTCTTTCCTTCGGCAGCCAGGCCACCACATCGCCATGCGTATGCGCTACCCCCAGGTGCATCAACTCGACCCGATGCTTGCCGTCGTCGAAAAACAAGTCTTTCGAAAAGAGAACGGAGGGCGGCTTGAGCCTGCTGGTTCTCAGATCGGTACGACCCTTCGCTGCCGCTTCCCACGCGCCCGGTTTGTTGCCGTAGTAGCCGGTTTCGTATCGTTTCATCTCCTCGATGACACCGGTATGCGCGATAGGCACGGCGCCGTTTTCCACAAAGACCTGATTCCCATAGCTGTGATCGCCGTGGTGATGCGTGTCAAAGGCAAACCTTATAGGCTTGTCTGTCAGGGAGCGAATTTTGCTGATGATCAGCCTTGCGCCTGCGGGGAAATTCGCATCGATTACCAACACATAATCTTCCAACATGATCCAGCCGTTGTTGCAGACTGCGTCCGCCGTATCCGACAATTGCCCCTCGTGAAAATAGATGTCAGGGGCTATCAGATCGGCCTTACCCGCCTCCGCCATTCCCGCGGGAATTGGCCCGGCCAAAAGCTCCCTCTCTGCCGCAAGACTCAAAAACGCCGTCCCACCTGCTAAAAACTCCCGCCTACTGACGTCACACATGTTTCCTCCTCTGCGGTAATTTGCATGGTTTGACGTGCCCACCGTTTCTGGTCTAATCATAATGCGAGTTCCGGGCAACTTGACGTCTCCCCGGAATTTGGACCACTTCAAGTGAGAGCAATCAACCCTTCCGCTCCTCCTTCCAGGCATGCCTGGAAGGAGGAGCGCGCGAATTCGACCGGCAGCAGATTCCCGATGGCACTGTGCGGGCGAACGGCATTGTAATCCAACCGCCAACTTTCGATCTTACTCTGGGCGTCCTCGAGACTCAGGAACCAGGACTGATTCAGGCACTCTTGCCGGAAGCGACTGTTGAAGGTTTCGATGAACGCATTATCTGTAGGCTTCCCAGGGCGGGAGAAATCGAGGATGATCCCGCGGCTGTAAGCCCAAAGGTCGAGCTCCTTGGAGACGAATTCTGGACCGTAGTACCTTCAGCACCTGGACAGCTTCTTTTGGTGGGGGCCACAGCTGGACAGGCTCTTCCCTAGAATGGGTTTTCCCCAACTGATTCCCAAGGAGGTGCTGCCAGCCATGACCGCTTCCAGTTCTAGCACGCCAAGCCCCATGTGGGTAGCCATCGACATCACCAAGACTCACCATGTGGTGCTCGTGGAGCACCCCGACGGCCGTCGCCGCCATTTCCGCATCGCCAATACGCTGGAAGATTTCACCAAGTTCTCGGCTTTCCTCTCCCACAGCGAGGGCTCTTGCCGGATTGCTGGAACAAACGCTCGGTCGGCAGATGTCCGGAGCTTGACATCTGAAGGAGATGTCACTAAACTACTATCTGCGTATGTATCGCAGATAGGAACCCATCGTGAAAGTAGACGTTAGCGAGGTCGAGCGTCGGATCGAGAAGTTCAAGACGTCTGCCCGACAGGCAGGCGTCAAGCTTACGCCCCAGCGCCTTGAGATCTTCCGCGAGGTCGCCGCCAGCCTGGAACATCCCGATGCGGAGGCGGTCTTCAGGGCGGTCCAGCCAAGAATGCCGACGGTATCCCTCGACACTGTCTACCGGACGCTATGGCTCCTCAACGATCTCGGGCTCGTGACCACCCTCGGCCCGCGGCGGGCGAGCGTGCGCTTCGACGCCAACCTGCGCCGTCACCACCACTACGTCTGCGTGCGCTGCGGATTGGCGCGTGACTTCGACTGCACTGAACTCAACGCGCTCCGAATCCCAGCTGCCGTCAAAGTACTCGGCACCATCATCGGCACCCTCGTTGAGGTCAGGGGTATCTGCAAGAGGTGCACGAGGGAGAAGGCCGAGCAATCGGTGCTCCCTAACCCCAGGCAGCCGCAAGGCGAGAGGAGAAGGAAATGAATGAAAAGAAGAAGCTGACTACCAACGCGGGTGCTCCCGTCGTTGACAACCAGAACATCATGACCGCCGGGCCTCGCGGGCCAGCGCTCCTTCAAGACGTCTGGTTCCTGGAGAAGCTCGGCCACTTCGATCGCGAGGTGATCCCCGAGCGACGCATGCACGCCAAGGGTTCCGGTGCCTACGGCACCTTCACGGTCACCCACGACATCACCCGCTACACCAAGGCCAAGATCTTCTCGACGGTGGGCAAGAAGACCGATCTGTTCGTGCGCTTCTCGACGGTGGCCGGAGAACGCGGGGCGGCTGACGCGGAACGCGACATTAGGGGCTTCGCAATCAAATTCTACACTGAGGAAGGCAACTGGGACCTCGTTGGCAACAATACCCCGGTTTTCTTCCTCCGCGACCCGCTGAAGTTCCCGGATCTCAACCACGCTGTGAAACGCGACCCGCGCACCAACCTGCGCAGCGCCCGCAACAACTGGGACTTCTGGACCTCACTACCAGAGGCACTGCACCAGATCACGATCACCATGAGCGACCGGGGCATCCCGTACTCATACCGCCACATGCACGGCTTCGGCAGTCACACCTTCAGCCTGATCAACGCCAAGAATGAGCGCTTTTGGGTCAAGTTCCATCTGCGCACCCAGCAGGGTATCAAGAACCTAACCGACGCCGAGGCTGAGGCCATCATTGGCAAAGATCGCGAGAGCCACCAGCGCGACCTCTACGAGAGCATCGAGAGGGGCGACTTTCCGCGTTGGAAGCTTTTCATCCAGGTGATGCCCGAAAAGGACGCGGCCAAGTGCCCCTACAACCCGTTCGACCTTACCAAGGTCTGGTTCCACAAGGACTACCCCCTCGTCGAGGTGGGCGTCATGGAGCTCAACCGTAACCCGGAGAACTACTTCGCCGAGGTTGAACAGTCCGCCTTCAACCCGGCAAACGTCGTGCCCGGCATTGGCTTTTCGCCTGACAAGATGTTGCAGGGACGTCTGTTTTCCTACGGCGACGCCCAACGCTACCGCCTCGGCGTGAACCACATGAGCATCCCTGTCAACGCGCCGCGCTGCCCGTTCCACAGCTATCACCGGGACGGTGCCATGCGTGTTGACGGCAACCAGGGCAGCACGCTCGGCTACGAGCCCAATAGCTATGGTGAGTGGCGAGAGCAGCCCGACTTCGCCGAGCCGCCGCTCAGCGTCGAGGGCGTCGCTGATCACTGGAACCATCGCCAGGACGACGACTACTATTCACAACCGGGGCTTCTCTTCAGGCTGATGTCGGCCGAGCAGAAGAAGATGCTCTTCGAGAACACCGCTCGCGCGATGGGCGATGCGCCCAAGGAAGTCAAGTTCCGACATATCGGGAACTGTATGAAGGCCGATGCGGCCTACGGTGAAAGCGTGGCGAAGGCAATGGGTGTGGGGCCAACCTAATTGTGAGTGAATTGTTCGAGGGAAACGGGTAACACTTTTTGGTTCTGAGTGATGGTGGTCACTCCATTTCTCTATAGCTAAGTTTCCACCGCCAGACGCCGTGCTGTTTCGGCTTGGCGTTACGTGTGGACCGCCCAGACCTGGACGAGCGTCATGGTCAGTTCGTTGATCCAAACGAAGGTCTCCCTTCGCCTCCGCAGAGTATAGACCCTCACGGCTGGCTTCGCATTCTGAAACGCCTCGCACGACGCGCTTAGCGCCAGCGCAGAGGATTCCATTCCGCCCCGACCTCGAGGGTTCGTCCATCACCATGTGCCGGCGACCGCAGATTGTCAGCTCCCGAAATAACGGCCGGCAGGATCTCCACTTCCTGCGTGGTGGTGGCTTGCTGCACATTCTGACGGCTGGAATGGTATAGCTCAGATGCCCATACTCTTCCATGTGGCAATACGCGCAAAGCGTCACAAGGTTCTCGAGCGAGTCGTTTCCCTGTTGGCTTCTCTTGATCTGGTGATGGATTTGGAGATTCTCCAATGACCCGCGCTTCTGACACGCCGAGGGTCCCCAGGTTTTCCGCAATTCATATAGTGACCACCCCGAAAATCAGTCCCACACGATGGGCACAGGGTGCTTTGCCTGAATCGTCGCGTCGGCAGTGATCAGAGAACATTCCAGATCTTCCGCGGTGGCTACAATCAAACGGTCCACAGGGTCTAAATCGCGAAATCTCCGGCTAAGGAGGATAATCTCCATGGTCAGGGGAACAAACTGATAACCCGGGGCCACCGACAGTCGCCGCACCAGGTCCTCGAAGGATTCCTTGAATCGGACCTTGCCTGCAGCCTCTAACCAGTCAAGCTCCAGGAGCGTGACTGCGGAAAGGTAAATCAGGGCTTTCCCTTGGTCGGCCGCTTCGAATACTTTCCGAGCCCGGGCACCAAGCCGGCGCTTCTCATTCGTCAGCGCCCAAACCACTGCGTGGCTGTCGGCAACATATTGCATGCGATGACGCTAACGGCCCTTGGAAGTTAATCGGCTCAGCGTCCGGGTGGTCAGAGTTTGTCGCCACTGAGTCAGACCCTTTTCCCAGTCCTTGGCCGCCGCCGCTTGGCCAAAAATAGTGAACTTTTGTTTTCCCCGGCCTTGGGCGCAAATATTCTCGAGCCAGTCAACATTCACGAGTGCTCCGGCAGGCTTGCCTGACTGCTTTATCAGGTAGATCTTCGGGGCAACGCGCAGCCGGCGCAATAGTCGGGTAAGTTGCGCCCGGGCCCGCGATACATCCAAGATCTTGTGGGGGATGTCCAAACTGCCTTTTGCTGCGGTCATAGGCTCCGTGTTGTCTCCAAGCAATTTGTACAAATGAATTGTACATCGCACTCACGCGACTGTCAAACAAACCGCCGCCGCAAAATAGCTCCCGTTCGGACATGCTGAATTCCTCCTCGAGCTTACGTGGAAAGGGGTACACCCGTTATTCGCCGGGCTTATTGCCTAGGCCGCCAGCCCTACACGCTTTTTTGAAAGTTGCCAGCGCCCCTGCCTGGTAAGCAAGCTGACCATACTCTCCCAGGTGGCAGTAAGCACATAGGGTCACAAGGTTTCCGAGCGCATCATCTCCATGTTGGCTCCGTTTGATCTTGTGATGGACCTGGAGGTTCTCGAGCGACCCGCCCTTCCGACACCGCCAGCCATCCCGCTCCAACACGCGCCTCATCAACCGCCGGCAAGGCTACCCCTTCTTCCTCAAAAACTCAGGCTCGTAATCTGGTTGTTGGCCCAGCCCGGTGGCAAGGCGGGGATGGGGCGAGGATTGCAGGCGGGGGCGGAGAGGTGTCTCATTTCGGCTGAAGTTGGACGGGAACTTTGGGGACGAGGCAGTTTCTTCTGGAGAGCATTGGGGCGGTTCAACGGCGTCAAGTCGTCGCGCGAAATTGAGTTCGATCTTGAAAAACTCTGGCGCATGTCCTTATGATTGACTAGAGTCAAAGCATCAGGCTCGTAGGACGGCTGTGTACAAGAAGTTTTTCGGGCTTAGTGAGGACCCCTTCAGCGTCAGTCCAGACGCTCGCTTTCTGTTCAGGACGGCGGAGACCGATGAAACCTCTGCTAATTTGCTTTTCGGTGTAGAGAACCGCAAGGGATTGATCTTGCTGACGGGTGAAGTCGGCACTGGGAAGACCATACTGCTCAAAAAGTTGGTTGAAAAGCTCCACGGGGGGTCTACAGCAAGCGCATTTGTTTTCAACCCGCGCTTGAACTCAACAGATTTTCTCGACTATGTGCTGAGCGACTTTGGCCTTGACCACGACTCCAAGGACAAGCCTCGGATGCTGAGGGGCCTCCATGCGTGGCTACTGGAGCGCCACCATAGGGGCCAGACATCAGTGCTGATTGTTGACGAAGCACAGAACCTCTCCACAAAGGTTCTTGAAGAGATACGACTACTTTCAAACGTGGAGACGCCTACAGAAAAACTCCTGCAAATCATCCTTTCCGGCCAGCTGGAAATTGAAGAGAAGCTGAAGCAGCCGGAACTGCGACCGCTCCGCCAGCGGATCGCGCTCCGGTGTCGCACACGTGCTCTGAGCCTCGTCGATACCTCAAGATACATCGCGCATCGTCTTCGCGTGGCAGGCGGAGATGTCGAGACGATTTTCACTCCTGAAGCGATCGCAAACCTGTACAGATTCTCGCAGGGCATCCCCCGCCTGATCAATCTGTTGTGTCAGCACGCATTCGTTTCTGCCTATGCCGACCAACGGAAGCCCGTGGGTGCCGAGACGATCGAAGAGGTGGCCCAGCAGTCTGGGCTGAGTACTAGAGCGTTACCTTATGAACCGCTTCCTGATGAAGAGGTCAAAGCTCTGCAAGCCGGGGCCTTGGCCCGCCAGCCGGCGGAGATCACGAAACGCATTCTTCCTCAGACTCTGGCCGCGACCAATGCCCCTTCGCCGGTGTCGAGGGAAGTCGCGAAGTCGGCCGAAGAGCGCGCCTCCGCCAGACTATCTGCGGAGGCTCCCTTGGCCGGGCGACCGGCGGAGATCGCTAGACCTGTTGTCCCTCCGACCTCGGCGACAGCAAAAGTTCTCACGCCGTTACCAAGGGGGCTCCCAGAACCGGCTGAAGAACGTGTGCCGGCGAGAACTGCCCCGGAAGCCGAATCGCTCGCTAGGCAGGGCCGTCAGGGAGGCACGAGCGCTGTTGCTGTGATTCGCGCGACACCGTTGGATGACACTCGATTGCCGTCGGGGGGGACAAGGCCTGGCGACAAGAATGCCCGCCGCGCTCTCCCCCCTAGGAAGGACGCCACCGGTCCCCTTTTCGCTAAGCTCTACCACTCTGCAATGGCCAAAGCGGCCGTGCCCAAGACTTTAGAATGGGCCTTATTGGCTCTAGTCATGATGGGCGTTGTTTTAGTGGGGTATCACATCACGAGGGGCGGCCGGCAGATAACAACGAGCGAGAAGGAGGCAGCCTCCTCGAAAAGTCAGCCTTCGACGTCAACTACTTCGCCCGCGAATGTTTCTGCTACTGGCGACACTTCCGCGCCTTCTGGCCTGACGGAGGAGACCGGTCAGAGACCACTCCCCGCCCAGTTGGCGACGAAAGCGCCTAGCGACAGGTTGAGGCAAACCACGGTTGTCCCGCCGCCAGAAAGGACAAAGGCAGAGTTCCCTTCGAAGCCGCCGAGTCCTCCTCCTCGGGTCGTTCGAGAAAATCCTGAAAAGCCAAAGGTGCAGGAGCTCGCGAGGTCGGTTGCGCCGGCATCGACAGCGCCCTCTCCGCTACCGACTGTGGGGCAGCTGTTCGTCACGTCGAATGTGCCCGGAGCCACAATAACCGTGAATGGGCGGAGTGAGCCAGACTGGGTTACACCCCACACGTTCGCGGACCTTCCTCCTGGTTCCTATAGCGTTGTTGTTTCCACACAGGGATACAGAGCCGCGCAGCAGAATGCCAGGGTGGAACCCGGGCAGATGGCCTCCGTGAACGCAACTCTAAGTCCTCCCAGTGGAGAAATTGAGATTTCGACAAACCCGCCAGGAGCCGAAGTCCTCATCGGTGGAAAATCATATGGTCCCAGCCCTGTTCGTGCTAGGGTTGCCGTGGGCCAACACTCGTTCTTGGCCAGACAGGTGGGACGAGAACCTGTCGCAGGAAGTCTCACCGTTCAGGATGGGACCGTGGTAACGCGGAACATTGACCTGCCTCCGGTGGTTCCAGCGCCGCCCAGAACGAACGTCGAGGTCACTACTAATCCGCCCAAGGCCACGGTCTACGCGGATGGCACGCCGCTGGCTGGCGAAACCCCCTCTTCGTTTCACCTGTCACCAGGACACCACACACTCATTATCTTCCTAGCGGGATATCGACCGATCCGCCGGGAGATTGAGGTTCCAGAGAGCGCAACTGTTGCGGTCGGCGAAACGCTCTCCCCCCAGTAGAGCTTTTCATCCGAGTTCCTCCAGCAGAAACTGAAGTGGAGAAGCTCATTCGGGGAATGTCTAGCCCGGAATGACGGGGCGCTGCTTGATCCGGCGGCGGGGATCCGCTTCGGTGGGAAGGCAAGAGGCAGTGTTTGGGAAGGAGTGATCGCTCAGAAGCGCTTCTCCCTTTGAATGGGATACGCGCGGAGAGGGACAACATTCGGAGTGGAATCTCTTTCAGCCAAGGCTGAAGTCCAAGGGCTTAGTTCAGGCGGGGCAACTCTTAAGGCAGCGCCTGCATGTCAGCCGGCAGATAAGCTCGCCTCATCGGGAGGATCCGTTAGGGACACCATGGTACTAAGGGGCGCTTGGACTCGCCGGCTGACCGCCCCCTCCCCCGGACAGAGCCGCTACGCCTCCTCCAATTCCAGCCGCCGCAGCTATCCCCACGATGAGGGCCGTTTTGTGGGAGGGCGGTTTCCGCGGAGCCGGCGGCGGGGGTGTTGGGGCAGTTTCTTTCGCGGGCGGAGCTGGAGGAGCCGCCTTGGCCTGGAGTCCTGGAACAATGGACGCGTCCGCAGCGACCAAGGCGCTCTGTCCAGCCGGCAAGACGTATGATTGCCCCGACTTGATGTCGTCAATCGTCACATTCCCTTCGGCGGACTCGATGTACGTGCTGTTGTCGGCCATCAATCCCACGTACGCCCTTGAGGTCCCCTCGGTGGCGGGCACAATATGAAACTTCGGAGTCTCAACGACGGCAAAGTCCTTTCCTGTATACTCGACGACAATCGTCCCCTTCTGCAATCGCAGCCAAGTTCGTTCCACCACCCTCGCAAAGCGGACAGCAGTGTTCACATTGAGGGTCACTTGGTTTGTAGGTGACAGCTTGACGACGGCGCGGCCGCTCGCCCCCGTCTCAATCAAATCGCCATCGAAGATTGTTCCCCCGCTGGGGAGTGCAATCCCATTCTGCGTGGTTTCCGTCGAAACCACCGCTTGTCCGATCACGATCGGGGTCTCCTGGGCCTGCACTGCCAAGGAGAAGAAACAAATAGTCACGACAACTCTCACCGTGGCAAGCCAAAAACGGGTGCCCATCATTACCTCCTCAATCTAAATCTCTCGACTTGAGACCGTCCGCGTGCCGCACAGACCTGGCAGTGTAGTGTTCGTGCCGTGTGCCAGAGGGAAATAATCCCAGGGGGACGCCCGACATTCAATCTCACGAAAGAACATCGTCAAGGCGATAAGCAGGCGGATGCTTCAGACGGTTGTTGGCCAAACCATGCCGTACGATGGCAGCATGCAGTCATGCCCATGGAATCTGCCGCGCCGTCCGGCTTTGATGCTGCAAAAAGCCATGTAGACGTGTTGACAACCCAGCCCCGGATTGGTACACATGGCCGCGGAGGTTGCCCAGAAAGGTGAAGGGAACTGGCAGGGGTCCGCAGCCCCTGCTGGAGCCCTCGCTTGGGAGGGCTGGCCAAGAAGGCTGGCCTCAGGTTTTCATTGCCTACGCCAATCACCAAGAAGGTTGGTCCATTTCGTCCCCTCCAGCCACCAGGGCGTCGCGCCGCATGGTTGACGGCGACGAAGCGCTTGCGCACGGAAACGACATTTGAGTTTGCCCTGCGCTCAAGGGGGTGCGTTCTGCTGTTCCTTCTGAGTGTAAGCGTTCCTGCAGTCCTCCTCGCCTATTGGGTAACCCGCACGGCGTACGCTGAGAAGCGGGGTAGTGCCGACGACCTGGAACAGGTCCGACAAGCTGTAGCTCTTGACCCGTCAAATCCCCAGTTCTACGACAAGCTCGGCTTGATTTGCCTGTACTCCGCCAATGTGGCCAAGCCCGCCGAGGCAGTGAAGTATTTAAGACAGGCAACCAAGCTGGCAGCTCGTAAGACAGACTACTGGGTCGATCTTGCGTCAGCCTGCGATTGGAATGAGGACCTCGCGTGTTCCGACGAGGCGATGAACCGAGCCCTCAAGCTGAGCCCTATGACGCCGCGCCTTGAATGGATCACCGCCAACCATTATGTAAGGACCAGGCGGCCGACAGAGGCCTTGCCCCATCTTCGCCGGCTCCTCGAGCTGAGTACGGACTATGCCTGGCCCGCGTTCAGCCTTTGCACGCGTGCGTTTCGCGATCCTGAAATCATCCTGAGGCAGGTCCTTCCGGCGCAACGCGATCCAACGCTGAAGCTTTCCTTCGCGGATTTCCTGAGCGAGCGGGGGCAGTCCGCCGTGGCCGATCGTGTCTGGTCTGAGGTTGCGTCTACTCGCGTCGCCTTCCCGTTTCATCTCGTTAAGCCGTATTTACAGCGGCTGCTGAACACCGGACAGATCGATCGAGCCGAAGGCGTGTGGAGCGACCTCAAGCGTCTCGGGGTCATCCCCGGCTCGGAGGGGGAGAGCGCGGATAATCTCGTCTTCAACGGCAGCTTCGAGCAGGCTCCCCTCAATGCCGCCTTTGACTGGCGGTTCAGTGAACTGCTCTACGTGGTCACTGACTTTCGGGACCCATCCACCTCGGCAGGTGCCCACTGCCTGCGAATTGACTTTACCGTGGCGCGCAATGATGACGTCGAGCCCGTCTTCCAGTTTGTCCCTGTTCGTCCAAGCACCGCGTACACGCTGACCGCACAGGTTCGTTCCCAGAACATCACTTCGGAAAGTGGTCCGTGCCTTCGGGTAACAGATCCTGCATGTCCAGCCTGTCTCGATAGTCAGAGTGAAAGCGCGCTCGGGACGACACCCTGGCATCCAGTCTCACTCCGGTTCACTACAGGAGCCCGCACGCGCCTGGTTCGGCTGTCCGTGTGGCGGCCCCGCAGCCGAAGTTTTCCCCCGGAAATCAGCGGCAGCTTCTGGCTTGACCTAGTCTCGATAAGGGCCACGACGGATGCGACAAATGGTAGCGCTCAGCCCGAGTCGTAACATGCGCGACGCACCAGACCCGGCACTCACGCCATCGGCAAGCGATGAAGGGGCGACCTCGAGTGCCCCGCAATCCATCTGGTCCAGAGTCGTGTGGACAGGCCTTGTGGTGGCTGCGTTGCTTGCGCCCTTGCCATTTGGGGCGGTGCAGAAATGGGCCTGGACTGCCCTCCTCGTTGTGGCACTGGCTCTGCTCATCGTCTGGGCAGTCGGCAGTGCAAACAATCACGTCGTGAGGTTGTATTGGTGTCCCCTCTACGTCCCCGCCGCGCTATTTCTTGTTCTCGGTGCGATCCAGTTCTTCGACCATCGCACCCTCGACCCCTTCGCCACTCGGGAATCGCTGCTGAATCTCACCGCGAACCTGATCTATTTCTTTCTCGCCGGACAAGTCCTGGCATGCGGTTCCGGGAGGGAGTTGCCGCGGTTCGGATGGGTTGTCGTCGTCTATGCATTTCTCCTTTCATTGTTTGCGGTCGTTCAGTTCTTCTCAGGCGACGGATTGCTCTACTGGTCGGTCCAGCCGCGTTGGGGAGGGGCCGTTTTCGGCCCTTATGTAAATCATAACCACTACGCTGGGCTGATGGAGATCCTGATCCCCATAGGTGCTGCCTACGTTCTCTCCCGGCCCCAAGGCCATCCCGGAAAGGCTCTCCTGGGATTCGCTGTTCTGGTGCCTACTGCCTCGTTGCTGCTATCCGGATCAAGGGGTGGCCTCATCTCGCTGCTAGTGGAAGGGCTCATTCTGGCAGTGGTCCTCCTCAGGGGCTCTCCTGTTTCCCGCCGACAGAGCCTAGTGGTGGCAAGCACACTCGGTATTGTCTTCGCCGGGGTGCTTTTCTTCTGGTTAGCCCCCCAGAGTGTGACAAGACGACTCGGGAGCGTAGTCGACCTCTTCTATTCTCCAGAGATTTCGTTAGGAGACCGCTTCAGGGTCTCTGAGGACTCTCTGCGAATTTTCCGCGATCATCCCTGGCTGGGGACGGGCCTGGGTAGCTTCGAAGCGGTGTTTCCAGAATACCAGAGCTTCCCCTCGGATCTGCGGTATGACCACGCGCATGATGATTATGCCGAGGCATTGACGGAGACAGGCTTGGTTGGCGGCGCCTTGATCGTGCTGGCCCTTTGGCTCTTCTTCCGCAGCGCGTTTCGAAATCTGAATGAACGCCTGGAAGATGAAATCGGGTGGATCCAGATAGGGGCGGCTCTCGGCTGTTGTGGTTTACTGGTTCACAGCTTGGTGGACTTCAACCTCCACATACCCGCCAACGCGGTGTGGTTTGCCGTGAGCTTTGGGATCGCGACTTCCTTCAGCGAACGCTCACGCCCTGGCAGGCAATCTCCTCCAGGCTGATGGGATTCCCACCAGACCAAGGCTTCGAACAGAAATGTTCCCGCCAATAACCTCCTCGGCACTGAATGCGGTGAGGGCAACCTGCCCGTGCCTTCACGCTCGCCTTCCTGTGTGGAGTTTGCTGATCTCTTTGGTTGACTTCTTCGCTTTCAGTGGTTACTGCAACCATTACAACTTCGTAGCCAGAGAGCCGGCCTTGTATAGGTAGTGACTTTTAGGTTTGTTTTGTTCAGCAAACCATCGCTGTCAATTGGCTGCAAGCGAAGGGACAAGAAAGGGTACTCGACTCGTCGACCTTTCGTGCATCGGTCGTAGCTAAGGCGCAAAGTGGTAGCACAGTGTCTTAACAATGCGCTGGGATGCGCAGCCGTCCCAAAACGGGGGGGAAAGCTGGCCGGCTTCCTTACAATGTTTCGTAGTGATGAACAGGAACTACGGTGCCTGTCCGGTGGAACTCAGGGGTCAAGACCCGAGTTAGTGTTATCGGGACGAGACCGTCACACTGTACCGTGGGTTGGCCGCCCCGCCGCAACGCGCATTTCGGGTAGCGAAGGGCTCGCCGAAGGTTCGGTCAGGCTTTGCCTCTGCCGTTTGCCAGCAACATCGAAGGCAGAGAGTCAGGTAGGTATTGGTTGTACTCGACGGCAACGCACAATTCTTGGCTCGCGTACCGAGAGCCCAACTGTCTTTCAAAAACAGGAATCAGAGTATCCAAGAGAGAGGAGAATTGAAAAAGCATGCGATCCTTGGCAAGACTGCGCCGAAGTCGCAACTCGCCCAGGGTCGTTCGGCCAACCCGCAGGGGAAGTGACACGCTCCATAGCTCTCCGGCATCTCCAGTTCCGGGTCGACGCCACGGAGACAACCTGGGTGTCGGGCCGCTCGGCCAGTCAGCCAGCTGACAGGTCACCTCGTCAAAATCCAGGGCCCGCAAAGTGTCCGCCAGTACCCTCCAGCTCTTCTCGGGGTCCCGGATGTTTTCCATTTCCTTCGAGGCCTTGCGGATCAAGATTTGATTGGCAATCACTCGCCGCTGCGAATGGACCGCGCGCGAAACGTAGGCGTTGAATTCCTTCAGTTCATCGTATTGGAGTTGGCATGACAAGAACCAGGCGATGACTCCTGCCAGAACGGCCACGAGCGCAATCAGGCTCCCGGTCGAACGAAGAATGAGCAGAGAGCCGAGTGAGAAGACGGCCGTAACCCCATAAAGCAAGATTACGGCCGAGCGGTGGGTCAGCTTCTTGATAAGGAGCCGGTGGTGAACGTGATCGCAGTCTGCCTCAAAAATCGGTTTACTGTTGAGAAAACGCCGCACAACGGAGAGGAGAGTGTCCAGCAAAGGCAGGCCAAGAGAGACATAAGGGACCACGAGGGCCAGCAAGGTCGAACTCTTCTGGGAAGTGTGGATCGCCAGCGTGGCCAACACGCAGCCCAGAAACAGGCTTCCAGTATCACCGAGGAAGATCTGGGCCGGCGAAGAGTTGAACCTCAGGAATCCCAGCAAAGCCCCCGCGAAGGTGATGGCGAGCACACAGACCAGATGGTTCCCCTGGATCAGAGAAACGATGAACACGGAAAGCATCACCAGGAACGCGATGCCCGACGCCAACCCGTCGAGGCCGTCTATGAGGTTAAGGGAGTTTGTGACGGCGACAATCCATAGGACGGTGAGGAAGAATGCCACGATTGTGTTGTGAATCGGAAACCCTAGAACCGGCAACACAACGATCCGAAACCCTGCCCACCACGCGCTCGCTCCTGCCAGCACCTCGACGGCCAGTTTCTGCCAGGGCGTCGCACTTTTCAAGTCATCGTACAGTCCTACGAAGAAAACTAACATGCCTGGGAGGAGCAGCCTGACCACTGTGTGCCAACCTGTAAGGAGGCGCTCGCGGACATCGTTGGGCACGAACAGCAGCACGCCTATGGATGCCAGCACCGCCAGCAGGATTGCCAGACCTCCCATACGCGGAGTGGGGATGACCCCTCCCTTCTCACGTGCACGACCATAGGCTCGCACCCGCTGGCCAAGGGCAACAACTGCTGGCGTTATCAACCAACACAGGAACGCAGCTACGAGAAACAGTCCGAGATAAGTTCTCAAGGTTCCCCGCAAGCAATATCTTCGGCAAAGGGCGCGCTGCAATCGGTGGCGGCATGTGCCCTTCCCATGGCCTCGTTCTCCACCAACTGGGCGTAGGCATCCATCAGGCTGTCACGCGAGAAGACCTCACGGACGCAATCCGCTCCGGCCTCACCTAGGAGGCGACCCCACTGGGGATTCGCCTGGAGTCTACGCACACTCTCAGCCAACGCCGCGCTATCCGAGGGAGCCACAGGAAGGCCGCATCCGAGCTCAGAGACCAACTCAGCAGCCTCGCCACCGACCGAACATAGAATGGGTTTCCCCGCCGCCATATATTCGTAAAGCTTCGAAGGTATGGTGATTTCGAAGAGCGGATCCTTGCGCAGGATAACAAGGAGCGCGTCACACGTCGCCAGAATGGGGAACACCTGATCGCCCGGCACTCCTGCGAGAAACCGGACGTTCGCGAGGGCGCGCGCTCGAGCGAGATCGAGAAGGCGGCGTTTATCCGTCCCCTCCCCTACCAGAAGGAATGCCACTGGCTCATCCCGCAATTGTTCCGCGGCGCCGAGCAGCGTCTCCAGCCCCTGCGCGAGCCCAATGTTTCCGACGTACCCCACGACAAACTTTCCGGCGAGACCAACCGACTTTCTCAATTCTTCCCTCGGCTTCACTCCCACAAACGACTGCCATTGGACACCGTTGCACACCACAGCTACGCGGTTCCGTGGCAAGCCCAGGTTTAAGAGGTAACGCTCAAATCCTTCCGTTATGACCACCACTTTTGCGCACCTTCTATAGAAGAACTGCTCCAGGCAGCGTAGCAGACCCATCAAGCAGCTCCCATGCAACAGACCAACTGCAAGGGCGGAGTCCGGCCAGATGTCCTGCAGGTCGAAAACGAGCGGGGCGCGATGCCACGCGTGCGCAGGCAAGGCAGCCAGTCCCGTCGGGAGGGGGGAAACCGCTAGGACCACGTCCGGCTTACGCTGCCAGATGCCGCACCAAGCTGCCGAAAGCATGAAGGTGGAGTATGTAAGAAAGCGTTTCAATGTTCCCGAATCCAGCGAGCGAAAGACGGGCACACGCAGGATGCGATAACCCTGAGCAGTGTATTCATCCTGTGCGGCGTGCTGGCAGAACGGTAAGTCCAGGCTGGAGGGGTGGTTGGGCCGGCCGGTGATTACAGTGACCTCGTGCCCGCGGCTCGTCAAACTCTCTGCCAGGTCACGGGCTCGCCTTCCCGTGGCCATGGTTTCTGGGGGAAAGTGTTGGGAGAATATCAGTACTCTCATGCCAACATGCTCAAGCATTGCTTCCGCTCCTGGGCGCGAACGAACCCCCCGTACGGCGGCGTCTCCAGACCCACCTGGTAGTACTTCTTCATCCACTCCAGGGTGAAGCCCAGACCCTCGGCCAGGGACACTCTCGGGCAGTGCTGCAAATCCCGCACCGCCTTGGTGACGTCGATCTTCTTGTTTCGCGTGGTGAAGGGTTCCTCGTCGCGGTAAGTCACTTGGCGATCATCTTTGCCGAGGTATTGCAGGATGATGTCCGAGAGGGTTTTAATGTCGTGGTATTCGGTCGACCCCACGTTGTAGACCTCGCCGGGAATGAAGTTATCCACGATATTGGCCAACGTGAACGCGGCATCCGTCACGTAAGTGGAGCTCCGGTGGTGATTCAAGTAGACGGTGTAGGGAAGATTGTGGAGCGCGCGATAGCAGAAAAGGCAATTTACGCTGCGGTAGTCACTGTATTTCTCGCCCGGCCCGAAGACGTTGAACAGGCGGACCCGGACAGTCTCGGTGTCGAACCTGGCAGCGGAGTTCATCACCTGCATTTCACCCACCCACTTCGTCATGGCATAGTCGTTGAGTTGGCGAATTTCGTGGAAGTCCATCACCTCTTCCTTCATCACCCCGTCCCAGTCACCGTATACTTCGGAGCTGGAAAAGAAGATCATCCGAAAGCGGTGCTTTTCCTGCAGCCGGATTAGGTTCTTGGTTCCAATGACGTTGCTTCGCCACAACGTCTCGTAGTAATCCTCTCCGTTCCAGCGTCCGAACTCCGCAGCCATGTGGTAGACGTAATCAAAGCCGTGCTGCTCGAAGAGGCGCTCCACCTGGCGATACTCTGCGACGTCGCCGCGGATGTATTCCGGGTCGTGGTGGTGGTAGATATCGCAGTGCCAGACCTCGTGCTCACGTCGGCGGAGTTCCTCTACGACGAATGGGCCAATGGCGCCAAGGCCGCCTGTGATGAGAATCTTCATGGGCTCCATCTCCTTGAGGGGCTGAGCGGACAACTTTCTAGCTGGTCGTATGGCTGCGGGGGGTTAGGGCCACGCCTTCAAGAATCCTGCCAAATCCTTCCTTTTCGCTTTCCTCTGCCTTTCGAGACCGATTCGGCAGCTGTGTTTGAAAGGCCGTTTGGCGTTCCACAATCTTCACACCGATGAGAAACGGATACCAAAAACTCCAGAGGACGTGGTAAATAAAACCTGCCTTGCCGTCCAGGAACCCGGCCTTCAGAAAGTAGTTACGGAAGAACAACAGAAAGGGTCTCAAGAGCACGGGCAGCCGGTTCCAAACGCGCAGCTTGATCCACCGCTTCCTCTCCGCCTGCGATCCCCCCAGGCGTGCCGGAATCGAGTCCCGGTAGCCCCCCCCAAACCTCTCCCGCAAGTACTCTTCCGCCTCAAGCTCCGCATAGCGGTTGTGTTTGGAAATCCAATGGCAAAGCGGTCGGAGACCCAGGTGATCGAAGGGTGGCAACAGGTAGCTGGCCTTTCCGTCCAGAATGACATGCTCATTCATGGGCCGGTCCTCAAACCTCACCCGATGTCGCTTGTACAGCCGCAGAAGCCAGTTGGGATAGAGGCCACCGTGCCGGAGAAAGCGCCCGAGAAAGATATGCCGGTACCTGAGGTGGAAACCTGCATATTCGTGCTCATCGTTGCGTACCACCCGGGCAATCTCCTCCGCGAGGGGCGTCGGGATCCGCTCGTCGGCGTCGAGCATCAAGACCCACTCATGCGAAAATGGCAGGTTTTGCAGGGCCCAGTTACGCTGAAGGGCGTACCCTTCAAAAGGATGTGAAAACACCTTCGTGCCCATGGCTTTGGCAATTCCGACAGTTCCGTCCTTGCTGCCGGAGTCAACAAGAAAGAGCTCGGCAGCCCAGCCAGTGCTTTGCAGGCAGCCGGCGATGGTGGCTTCCTCATCGCGTGTCAGAACCACGACACTGACAGGAACCTTTTCCATAGGATGGGGAGGTGCAGGCTTGCTCTACTATCTGAGTTCTGCTTTCCCTTTCGGCAAATAGGGATCGGTAAACTCTCGCGCGACATCAGGCCTTACCAGCAGATAGTGGGGTTCGCGGACTGCGACGTTTGAGAGCCAGTATTTGCGGCACAGGACCCAGGAGTCAAAATCGATCAGGCTCCGCAACGAGACAGCTTGGGCGGGGGTAACGAAGGCAAAAGTCGGCGCCTGGGCGACACAGTATCGAGCGCGTTCCTCGGGCGCGGCCTGGGCCAGGGCGCGACCGTTGACGAGACCGCTCAGGTCGCAGACCTGAGCTCGCGAGAAGTACGAAATGAGGCCAACATCGAACGCCATGCCCGGCTTGCCAACCAAGGCATCCAAGTGGTCGCTCCGCATCTCTAGATAAACCTGTGATGCATCAGCCGTGATTCTGCGGACTACACGCCCTTCGACTCCCCACACGCATGCCAGGAGGATCAGGCTCGCCGTCACGGCTATCCTGCGCCGGGGCCGGAGTCGAGCTAGAGGGATCGCATGCTGCTCCCACGCGGGCGCGGGGGAGAACACGAGGAGAACGTCCCAGACAATCATGAACATCAGCGGCCACAGAAAGTACCGAACCCCATGAACGTATTGCCCTCGAACGACTGTAGCTGTAACCATGAGTGGGAGAACGGAATTGGCCACTAACAACGAACAGAGATGGTTCCTTCGGATGGCATCCGCACGAAAGGCGACAACAAGGCATATCGCCCATATCAGCAGTAGGCCTATCCCAAGTGAAAATGAGGCCGAGAACGCACGGGCCACGCCCCAAAGCTGGGCGATGTCCACGCGACCCAAGGCTTTGGCAACCGCGGTGTCAGGCAATAGATGGCCCGCCCAAAAGTAAGTAATCAAAACCGCCAAACATCCACCCATCGCGAGGTGGCTCTCCCTCAACACCCAGTGGACGACCTCGCCGGGGGTGGGGTGCTCGCCAGCCGTCGGGGCCGCGCGCTCCGCACGCAACAGCAGGGCGGCCGCGGTTGCAACTGCAACCAGCGAGCAAAGCTCTATTCGGAGCATGACGGTCGCGGCTGCTAGTAGGAACAGCCAAATGTATTGCCGACGGGAGTGTGTGGGTCGCACCGAAATCGAATAGGCAACACGGCCCATCACTGCGGAGCCGAGCACCGCCATGCTGGTTTCCATTCCGTCGCAGAGCCAGCGAAAGGCCATGGGACTGATCAGGACGACCAGGACGGAAGCCCAAACAACACGCGCCGCCTGCTGCGAGCGCCACACGCGGCGAGAAACCATCATAAGCAGTCCGAGGTAGGACAGGATCGATAAGGCCTTCGGGACATATGCCGATTTGACAAATCCGTAGATCGAAGCTGCTAAACCAACATAAAGCAGACTTGAAGTGCCATGGTTGCGGTGAACGCCGTCAAACGTCAAGAACCCGCGACTCCATAAGAAGCCAGCGTATTTGAGGTGGATGAAAGCGTCGTCTAACTGATAGTGGCGTGTCCACCAGAGCCACAAGGCGACCCAGATCGCCACAGCGCCCATGACGAACTTGGCCTTGTCAACCCGGTTCACGATGAAGAACCGATGCACTGTCCTTGCCTAGTCGCAACTCGCCAGGGTGAGCGCCGGTTGGCATTCCTCGGTTCGAGTCGGCGGCGCTTGGAGTGCGGCGAGGATCCGATCGACGTGGGTCGCCCACCTGAAGTGCAGGCGTGCACGATGCCGGCCTTGCGCAGACAGCCTGGCGCGCAATGCGCCGTTACGTGCTAAGCCGCAAAGCCGCGTGGCCAGGTCTTCAGGGCTGAGCGGGCGAAAGTAGACCGCCGCTTCGCCGCAAATCTCACGGTTGACTGGCGTGTCCGACGCCACGATGGGGAGACCGTGTGCCATTGCTTCGGCCAAGGGGTGGCCAAACGATTCGGTGAGCGACGGGAAGACGAAAATATCCGTGCGGCGATACAGCGCTTGGGCCTCCTGCCGTTCCAGCGGGCCCACGATTCTGACCCAGGGGGCAATATCCGGGCGTCGCGAAAGATCGATGTCATTCTGATAACTGAGAGTCCAGCGTGCTCCTTCCCACGCCGGGTTCACGGTCGTTTCCAACATGAACTTCCGGCCCCCATTCCCGTTCAGCAACGGCAGGGCCTTGAGCAGCGTGGTCAGGTCCTTGTGCTCGGCATAAAGTGAAACGTAGAGAAAGCGAACCGGGGAGCCCTCTCGGCCCAACCCCGAACCAAATATATCTCTGCCAGCAGGTTCGAATGATTCTGTGACACCGTATGGGTTTACCAACGCCCTGCCGGGTGGGATTTCAATGTACTTGCGCAACTCATCCAGCATGGTCTGTGTTGGCGTCATAACGACATCGGCGCTTTTCACGCTTTGGCACACGAGCCAGCGACGCAATCGGCGGGCGATCCTCATACCGAGGCGGTGCCGCTTGACAAACATCCGTTCATAGATTCGCGAGAAGTAGAGAGCGTTGTGGACCAGCAGGATTTGTCTCACCGGGCAGCGGAGCATGCCGAAGTTACCCGCGGAATACAGGACGTCCACTTGTTCTTCAATCAGGAAGCGGCGCAACGTGACCTGTTCCCACCAAATCCGTCTCCATCCGTTCTGTTTCCTTTCGGCGAGTGGGTGGAGCTGGATATTCCTGTTGACGCGTGAGGCCGCTTCTTCCGTCGCCTCTGGCAAGAAGACAATAAACTGATGTCCGCTTTCCGGCGGGGGGAGGTGTTGCAGCAGGCTCGCCAAGTAGGTGACTGCTCCACCCACCTTAGCCGAGGCGGAATTGATGACGACCTTCAAGCGTACCCCCGGAGGACGTTGAAGCACGTCACTTAGCAGGTTGACCGGTAAGGCCGCAGCATCTCCTGCAAGTCCCTCTCCATCGCCTGCAGACAAAAGTTCGCCGCCGCCCACTCCCGCGCTTTAGCGCCCATGCTTTGGCCTATGTTGGGCTTTGTTAAGAGGGTCACGACTGCCTCGGCGACTCCGTCCACCGAAAGTGGATCTACCAGGAGGCCCGTCTTGCCATGTAACACAGCTTCTGCTGCTCCTCCAGCGTGACTCCCAACGACCGGTTTACCCGCCAAGGCCGCTTCCACATACACCCGGCCGAAGCCCTCGCCGGTCCACTCACCGTCGCGCTCCAGGGCTCGACTCGGCATAACAAACACATCACAAGCTCGATAGAGTGCTGCGAGTTCAACATCCGGGACCTCACCCACAAAAGTAACACGGTGTGACACTCCAGCCTCAGTGGCAAGTTGTCCCAACTCCCGGCGATTGTTCCCGCTGCCTACTACCACGTACCGGGCATTAGGTACACATGCGAGAATCCTCGGAAGCGCGCGAATGACCGTGTCCACGCCTTTGTATTCGTGCTCCTTGCTCACACCACCGACGGAAAGGAGGAGTTGCTCCTTGTTGGCGTCCTTCCGTACAGGGACGAAGTTCGGGACGCCGTTGGAAGAAAGTAAAAGGTCTGCAAATGCGGGAGGGATGGCGTTAACAAGCACCCGTGTCCTAGAGCGAGGGATGCAGTTCACCCTCCAGAGCATCTCGGCAGTGAATCTACTGACCGGGAGGACGAGATCGGCCTGCCTCAGAGCGGCACGTTTGAGCGGGGAGAGGCGATGCCAAACTTCTATGCCGTGGCACGCCACCCAGTAATGCGTTCCATCCCAGTGCCGGATCATTGCCGCCACCGGGGCCAGTCCCACGTGATTTGCGATTACCAGGTCGTACTTCTGCCGCCCCAGCCGCACGGCCCGCAAGGCAAATTGAAGCTTCGAAATGAGCCCCACACGAGTGCTCACCACCCCCACCACCCGGAATCCGTCGGGGGCGCCATCACAAGCTCCCCAGTTGAGCAACGCCAACACATGCACGTTCTGCTGGCCGAGGAAATGCCCTAGAGCTGTGGCCAGCGTTGACGTATAGCGCGCAACTCCACCATGCGTATAGATGTCCGTGGCAATTACCAGGATTCTCAAGTTAGGCAACCGACTCGTCGTCGATCCTGACGTCGAGCTGTGGGCTTGATCGCTGGACCGTATATGACCCAAGCCAATACAACCACGATCGCCAGTGTCTTAATGAGGCTGCTCCAGTAGCTGAAGGTGTCAGCCTCCAAGCAGGTTGCGGTCTGGAACATCGCGGCATAAATGAACAGACCGCGCGTGCTGGTCGGGCCGCTCACTGTGTTCGCGAAGATCTGCGCGACGACCCCGAGAAGGAACATGCCAATCAAAATCCCCGGCAGTCCGAACTGTAGATACAGATCCCCAGGATAAGTAATCGCGGTAGAAGTTTGACCTCCGGACTTCAAAACAACGCTGAATCTTCGTCCCTTGTCGAGGACGGGTTTTGTGGGCCAAAGGAAGCGCGGGATGAAGGGATAGTAAGGGATCATCCACAAATGCTCCGTGCCCTCCAGCCTTTGCGCCGAGGTTGCACTTAGGGAAACGACTGTCGCAAGGGACTGCAGCAGATCGAGCCGGGCTAAGCCCCTATCCAATCCAGACTGAATCCAACCCCGGGGGCCTCCCGTAGCCCAGGTTGCTTTCTCAAAGGCCATCTGGGTGACCCCTGTCGCTGCCGAGAGGCTAGTTACTTGAATGGCACCTTGGCCGCGAATGAGCCCACGGTAAGCATTCGAAAGAGGATAAAGAACAATCAGGCCCAGGAGCGCCGCAGCCACCCAACTACTGCGGAATCTCCGCTGAATCATAGACGCGACGAGCGCCACCACGATGAAGTTTTGCAGGAGAATGATCTTCATGCCGGAAATAAGTCCCCAACCACACTCCGACGCGAAGATGATGACAAAGAGTAGTTTTAGCCCTTGGTCGAGGGGGTGGACAAACTTCTCGATGCTGATAACGATCAACGCCACTAGCCCAAGCTGGCCGAGAACGTCGAAGGCCTGGATAAGGCTCAGGCGCTCCGGCGAGAGGGCGTCCCGCATGCCCGTGTAGTAGTAGGCGCCTGCCTGCAGAAGGTACACACGGCCCGCAACCGAAATGACGAAAAGCACAAGAGCCCAGGCCGACGGCTTAACTCCGTTGGGTGCGCAATGGCTGGTTGTTATCGGGGCACCTTGCTCGCAACTTGCGCTCCGCCTGCGGCTGGTGCAACTGCATCCGAGCCAGAAGGCCAGCATGCCGAGACCAAAATACACAATACCCCTGACCAGGGAACTAGTTTCTCCGGAAGGGTCAAGGAGCCTCTGAGTTGAACCCATGAAGGATCGCAACGGGGCCAACCCAAAACACACGAGGCCCAAAATCGTCAGGTAAACAGGAAGGTCGAAGAAACGGAATGGACCTGTTTCCGCGCGTGAGAAAATGAAAACTATGGAGGCAATGGTAAACACGCCGAGAATGACAAGAAACCCCTCGAGCTCATATCCGTGGCGACCGCTAATTACGATTGCCCCCCACACGACGGCCGCCAGAGACAGCGCCGACATAAGCAACAGGTGAAAAGGTTGAATTTGCCGAGGGCTTCCGAGAGTCGGGAAAGGCAGTCGTCGGGAAAGCGTCGCCATTCTCTATGACCTGCAGGAGAAAGCCAATTCGGGAGTTGGGGCCGCAACCGGGGGAGAGGGCGCCAGGAGTTCAAACATTTTCTCAAGTCGAATTTGGTATGTGTGCTCGCGATGCGCGCGAATATGCGCGCGCATCGCGATTTGCAAGCGTTCTTCAGGATGCGCCAGATAGTGGTCCACCTTTTCTTTAAGTTCCTGGCCAGTCCTGAACGTCACAATCTCGACCTCGGGCTCAAAGAGTTCCGGCAGGGCAGGCTTCCAGTCAGCAATCTGGAATGCTCCACAACCAGCGATTTCAAAAAGGGCACAGTTTACGCCTTCGATCTCGGAATACATCATCGTGTTAAGGACGATCTTCGTACTGAGGAAAGCTCGCGCTTTCTGGTATTCGGCTACGTAGCAGTTCGCATATAGTTCCCGCACGGGAGACTTAAGCCAGGGCGGGCAGTTACGCCCCCAGACTTTCAAGTCGCATCCCGCGAAGTCCTCAAGCATCTGAGCCCGGTAGTAGTGCAAGCTGCCCATCGCGCAGAGATCGCACCGGTACTCGCGGCTTGCCTCTCCGGAAAGGATGATCTGCCTGTGCCAGAGCGGATTGCAGCACTCTGGCAGGTAGTACGTGTTCCGACCAAGTTTGTCGCGCAAAGTCCGGACTAGATAGGGTTCCTTCAGAAACAACGCGTCAAAGGGACTGGCAATCAGATACATCCGGTAAAGGTTGTCTAGCGCATCCGTGAACCAACACACCACCTTCGGCGCTACCTCGGCCTTCAGTTCCTCCACCACTTGGGGCGGCATTCTGCCGTGCGTGACCAGCACCAAATCGGGACCGAAACTGCGAGCCTTACGGATCAATCCCCGGTAAGCGGCCCTCTCCAGCGCGGGAATCGCCGACCGTCCGACTTGCCAGAAGGCGTTCACATATCTGTTGCCATGATGGCGACCCTTGGGTGCATCCGCGGTAGCGACGGTGTGCCCCATCGCTTGCAGGGTGACCGCAACGTTCCGGGCAAAGGAGTCAGGGAACTGGGGACCGACGACGAGGACTCTCATTGCTCTCATGTGTTTGCTCGCTACTTGAATCTAGCGAACCAGCAAGCGATGCATGTTCTGAAAGGCCCGAGCGTTCGCGACACTCCAATCAGTAGGGGTGGTTTTGGTACACTTAACGAAGGCCCCATATAACTTCGAATAGCGATGGAGAGAGTGGCGCCGCCTGCCTAACCAAAAGTCTACAGGCGCTATCCGACGGTATAGGGATTGATAGAAGGTTCTTCTCTTATATTTGGCAACTATGAGGTTAGCTACGTGGAGGAAGAGCCGTACCGGAAACCAATCCACGAGGCGGCACAAGCCTCCACCCTTTTCGACATAGCTGACGATCTGCCACCCAGAGGCCCTCAACAAGCGCTCGATCGAAGCCGGGGAATGAATACGCACATGGGTAATCTCATCGTCATGATAGTAGGGCACGGTGAGGACTAGCACCCCCCCGTCCTTTACCAAGTCCCGGACCCGCCGTAGCGCCTGATAGTCCTCCGACAAGTGTTCCAGTACTTCCGCCATTACGACGGCGTCGAATGTCCCGTCTGCAAACGGAAGAGGCAAGTTGGCGTCGCCAATCACAAATTCCGGGATGGTCGACTGGCTGGCAATATCCATTACCACGGGTTTCTTCCCAAGGAGCTTTAGAGAATAATAGTCACGCCCTGCTCCATCCCCAACAATAAGCACGCGTTGAGCATCTCCAACAAACTCCCGAATCGCTGTCACGTATTCAAAGCTGTAAGCATTATTGAAGTAGCGCTGGACAGCGGAAGGAATCGCGAAGGGTTGCTCCGAGCAACTCTCCCAGACGAGTTGCTCATACCGGCTTCGCAAATAGGCCTTAAGTCTCAGTCTTAGACCATAGGCGGGCATGGGCGACTCAGGCAAACGCTCCTCTCTCAAGCCGGGGCTCTCGAAAAGCCCAGTAGTTCAGACACGCTGATATGAAGTCGAGCGTGGTAAAGCACCAGCATCAGCGTCAGGCTTGTCGTATAAGCCAGCGTTGAAGCGATTGCGGCCCCAAGAAATCCGAATCGCGGAAGCAACAGATACAGGCCAGCACAGGTCAGAAGTAGAGCGAGTCCCTCCGCGTAAGAGGGGAGCGCCGGCTTGTTGAGTGAGCGAGCGCCCTCGTAGAGGACCTGATTCAATCCCAGGGCGATGCTTCCCGGAAGCAGGATTCTGCAGGCCAGGCCGGAACCACGGAAGCTGGATCCGAAGACCAGCGTAATGAGCCAGGGGGAGACAACAAAGAGCGCGGCGCAGCCGAGGACGAGCCAGATCAATGACCGGCGGAAGGACTCAGCAATAATTCGGCGAGCCTGATCGGGCGCAAGGTTAGAGCCGGAAGCCAGCGTCACGATCGCCGACGCCTGGGGGAAGAATCCCAGGGCCATCGAGACTGTCACGGCTACCACGTATAGGCCCAGCTCGCGTGGGCCAACGAAAAGCGTAAGAAGCAGCTGATCGACACGCTGATTGATATAGGAGGTCACTGTGGCTAGTTGAGTCTTCCAACCGTAGCCAAGCAAAGACTTCAGGGCGCGTGTGTCGAAAACAAAGCGCAGCCTCTCCTTTTTCAGAAGGATCCAGTAGCCCCCCGCTAGAGCCAGCGCAAAGCCCAGTAGTTGGAAAGCTACGACATTCTGCAAGGAAGGCTTCTTCAGCAGCAGGAGGGCTGCCAGCCCGAGGGCATAAACAAAAGGCGCAATCATTCGTGTGATGTTAAAGGAGAGAAGATCGAGCTTGCCTTGCAGAAGGTTGCCGGGATAACCGCTTAGCAGCAATGCGGGAGAACAGCAAAGGAATATCAAGGCGAGATGCCTGACGCTTTCGGAATACCCACGCAAGGCCAGCGGCACAACAAGAAACCCAACCAGTAAGACGAGCGCCGATTGCAGCAGTCCGATAATTGTGGAGGCCGTCCAGACTTCAGAAGTCCCATAGCGCTGTTTTCCCGTGTGGAAAACAATCGCTTGGTTCATCCCCAACGCGGCCAGGAGCACCAGCGTGGAAGGCCACAGGGTGAGGGCCACGAGCTCTCCCCGTCCCTGGGGTCCTAACAATCGGGCCGCTGCCACGCCGGTGAAAGCACCCAGCGCCAGCAAGCCGACCTGCGCGATAGTCGTTTCGACAAGTCCGGAGCGCAGGCGTTTCGCGGTCGCTCTGGAATCAGCGAATCTGGCGGATAGTTCTCCTGTAGTGAGGGAAGATGTGCTCATGCTTCAGGAGCGGCTCTCAAAGCCGGAAAGCTCAAAAGCTTCGGCCACTGAAAGTATTGCCGAGCAGTCTCGACATGGACCCTAGGGCCTTTCAGCGACCCCTAGGATCGTGGCCGAATAGATCGAACTCAGCGAATCCCTGGAGCCTCCCTCCACCGTCTGAATGAACCGCAGACCTGCCGCAATTGCCTTCCAGAGGACAAATCGGACCGCGCTCTTTACGCCATGCGCCACGGGCCCCATCGCGAACACGCGGACATTGGTGAAATCCGCCAGCTTGAGGATCTGGCTCAGGCTTGAGGCGGTGAAGGGCGTTTCGTGGCTGAAATCCATGTAGAAAAGGGGCGTGTAAAAGGCGGCTAGGTTCGGCACTTGACACAGGAAACGCCCCCCAGGCCGGAGCGCGTCACGGACGAGGTTGAAAAGCTGGAGAATTCGATCCTTGGGAACGTGCTCCAAGACGTCGATGGCAGAGATGAAATCGAACTGCCCAACCGATCTCCGCAAGAAGTCAGCGGCTTGCCCACAACGGACGTTCCTGACGCCCAGGGCACGCGCAACTTCCAGTTGCTCCGCGTTGAGGTCAATTCCTATCGTCTCAAGATAGCCTTGCTCCTGAAGAAAGTAGAGGAACCCGCCGTAGCCGCAACCGAGGTCCAAGATGGATGCGTCCTTGTGGGTGGGCAGAAAAGGAGCGAAGAACTTGTGAAAGACCGGCGCCCTACCGGCCAGCAGGTCCCTGGCGCAGGCGGGCGGGGCGCAGTTGGGCCTCACCCGTGCATATCGGGCATACATTCTCTCCGCATATCCACCCATAACTTCAAACCGGGAAGGAGAGCACTATTGGGTGCCCCAAGGGCCATGCTTCGAGGGCAGTTGGTAGCTTGTTGATACCGTGCACTCTGTAAGCTGCTAAGGTAACGAAGCAACTAAGAACTGACGGTGATCGAGGGACGCTGCGTTACCTGGTCCGTATCCTCTTCGCGATAGTGCGAGTAGTAGTGGCGGTAGCTGTAACCGTAGTAGCCATCGTGGCGGAGATCCACCTTGTTCATGACCACGCCGAGCACTCTTGCTCCGACACTTCCGAGGACTCGGTGAGTTCGGGCCACGGCCCCGCGCGACGTGGCTCCGCTTTCCACAATCAGGATGACTCCGTCCACGAGAGTCGAAAGGATGGTGGCGTCGGTTACCACCAGCATGGGAGGTGAATCGAAGAGCACGTACTTGAACCGTTTCCTAAGCTCTTGCAGCGCGGATTCCAAGGTAGACGAAGAGAGCAGGTCCGCCGGATTGGGGGCGATGGGGCCAGCCGGCAGCACCCAGAGGGCAGGTTGGGCTTCGACTTGTCGCAACGCCTCCTCCAGACTGTGAGCCCCCGTGAGGAAACTGCTCAGTCCCTTTTCATTGCTTAGACCGAGCGCCCCGGTGATTCCTGGCCTGCGCAGATCGCCATCGATGACTAGCACGGGATCTCCGCGCTGAGCTAAGGCGGTGCCTAGGTTGATGACCGTGCAGGTCTTCCCCTCGCCTGCCTGCGCACTGGTTACCAGCACACACTGCGGAGGACGGGGAGCAGTGGAGAGGAGCAGGGAGGTGCGCAGAGTCCTGAAAGACTCCGCGAGGGCCGAAGAGGGACGGCGGAGGACCGTTAACCCCATTGCGCCATGGGGCGAAAGCTTCCCGTTTCCCGGGCTATGCGCTGGGGCCAGCTTACGACTGGAGCCGCCCAAGGGAATAACTGCCAGCGTGGGGACAGCGATCAGCCTCTCCGCGTCCTCAGCGGTCTTGATGGAATTGTCCAGGCCTTCCTGCACGAAGGCCAGCGTAACACCCAGGATCACCCCAACAAGCAGGGCGATGGCGATATTCAGGGACTTCCTGGGGCGGACCGGGACCACGGGCGTCAAGGGTGGGTCCACAATGTGTATGTTGGTTGCCCGTAAGCCTGCCGAGACTGTAGCGTCCTTCAGGCGATGAAGCAAGCTGTCATAGAGTTGCTGGTTTGAATCGGACTCTCGTTTCAGAATGTTGTGTTGGATCAAGAGTTGATCAAGCTTTCCGACCTCGACTTTGTCCTTGGCAACCGCTGCCTCGAGCAGCTTTTGCCTCCCCAGGGCTGCCATGTAATCGTGCTGAACCCGTTCGACTGTGCGTTTCCGCTCTTGGTCGATAAGCGACTGTATTTCACTTACTTGTGCCCTTAATCTCACAACTTTGGGGAAGTTGGGGCCGTACTGGCCCAACGCGTCTACATACTGAGCCTGAATGTCGGCGTACTTCTCCTGCAGCCGCTGCAATAACTCGTTCTGCGCCAGCAGAGCAACCTGCGCGGGGTTGGATTGGACCAATTGGTACAGAGATTGCTTCTCCGCTACATCGCTCTGCGCTGCGGTCAAATCCTTGCTTAGATCCGCCAGTTTCTGTCTTGAGACATCCCCTCTGTCGTTGACATCTACGATGGCGTTCTGCCGCTCGTAGTCGACCAGGGCCTGCTGGGATTTCTCGACCTTCGCTTTCAATTCATCCAGCTGTTGTTCCATCCACCCCGAAGCTTGCCGGGTAGCGTCGTATCTGCGGTGAAAGTTGTACTCGATATAGTTGTTGGCGAGGGCATTGGCGGCCTGTACGGCCACGTTCGGGTTGGTACTCTCAAAACTGACTTTCACGACACGACTGTCTCGCACCCGCTCGACATTGAGGCTCTCTCGAAAACTGTGGATCAGCCAATCCCGCAGGACATCGGGTTTGCCGGGGATCGTATGCACCTTGACTTGCTGAGGAGGAGCAAAATCCGGATTCTCCTCCAGCCTCAGCTGTTCGACAGTCCGCCAGGCCAGGTTATCGGTCTGAAGAACCTGAATCTGGGTACCGAGGAAGGCATCGTCACTGGGAATTTGGCGATAGAGATCGTTTATGGACTGGATCTGAGGTGTCTCCGCCTCGACCTCCAGTCGCGCCGTTGCTTGGTAGACAGGTTTCATCCTGAAGGAGAGAATGGCGACCAGCGTGGTCACTACAAAGGCGGTAGTGAGAATCGTCCACCTGCGCGCGAGCAGGATGTGCCAGTAAGCGTGCAGGTAGGAATGCATCTCGGAAGCGTGCACCTCGATGTCAAAGGGCGGGGGGAGCACGCTCGTACGCTCCAGAGGATGTGGCCGAGCTGTGTACAATTCCTGGTTGTCAGGCATGTTCTCGTCTGAGAGCACTGTGGGAAGTCGTCACAAACCTCCAATTGGCCGGACCTTCAGCGGCGCCAAATGATGAGGCCGGTAGTGATTTGAATTGCAGCTTCAACTCCACGCAGAGCTGCTTTCTTCCCAGTGCTGTCAGGAACAAAAAGGATGTCATTTGGGTACATAGGAGGATCAGGTCCTTTACCCGCCAACAGTTGCGTGAGGTCGACGGCGATCTCTTGCCGCTGCCCGGACAGTTTAGGATCCTTGCGAATGATCATTGCCTTCTTTCGAATCGCGGTCGGCTTCAAGCCCTCAGCCAAAGCAACGGCTTTCAGCACCGTCATATCCTCGTGATCGTCTTTCAAAGGAAAGCCTCCAGCCCGATTCACTGCTCCGGCGATGTAAATAATCCCTGCACGCTGAACGGTCACGCGGTCGCCAGGGAACAGCTCCATATTCAGCGCGGGGTCACCGGTGTCCAGGAGTCTCTTTACGTCCACACTCAGGGTTGGTGAGCAGACGCTCTGCTTGTCGGAGTCCCGACATTTCCCGTCCTGGTCCAGAATCTGCATGAACCGATTTCCACGCGTGATGATGGCCGTATTCCCTGAGTCATCCGCGAGACCTTCGGCTTGCGAAAGCACGTCCAGGAGGGTCGTGCGGCCAAAGAGAGGATAGACTTGCGGCTTCTTGACTGCGCCCGTGATCGCGATGGAATAGGCACGCGATTCCTTTACGACCACAGTGAGCTGGGGGCTGCTCAGGACGCCGGCAGCACGGTATTCTTTCTTGATCACCTCGGCGAGCTGATCTGGCGTGAGGCCGGCAGCTGTGACCTGATCGGCGAGCAATGGCAACGTGATGGTGCCCGCGGCGCTTACCCGGTACTCTCGCGAAACCTCGGGAACGTCAAAGGCCTGGATTAGAAGAACATCGTCCGGGTTGATGAAGAACGCTTGCCCTTGGTGAAGGTTGGGAGACTCTCCCGTGCCAGGCGATTCAGGTGTGGCCGAAGGGTTGCTGGGCGATGAGGATTTCTCATCCACCGCCCTCAAGGCACGAGGGGCGATCACCACGAAAAGCATCAAAAGCGCGCACAGTCTGCCCACGAGCCATGCCGCAAGACGAGCTTCCCTTCCCCAAGCCCCGAGAAGCGATCCGGGTCTTGAAGGTTGGCAGTGACGCGAGATTCCCAGGTTGTTCGTAGCAGAGTCTCCGCGCCTACCTTTTGCAGTTATGGGTCCCTTACGCGAGCGCAGGAGCATATCCCTTCTCCCACCGGACAGCCTGCGAATCGTTAGCCTTTGAGACGCGCCCCACGATCGACGCGTCCACTTCCACCGCCGCCGCCTGATGGAGTAGAGTGACGGAGAGAACAAGCCGGAATTGGTTCTTCTTGCGGACCAGGATCCCTTCGATTCCTTCCAATGGCCCATACTTCACCCTGACCCAATCTCCGCATTTCAAGAAAGGGTGGGGCTCGACGCGAGCGCAGTTTGTGATTGTTCGCCGGACTGCAGCAATTTCCTGATCAGGGATCGGGATCGGCCGCCAGCCAACACCTACATAGGCGTGGATGCCCGGTGTCGAAATGACCTCGACTCGGCGGTTCAGGCCTCCACGAATGAAGACATAGCAGGGGAAGAGCGGCAGGGATAGTTGCCTGATTCGATCCTTCCAATGATGGACAGCGTTGTACAGCGGCAGGAAGACCTCAAACTGTTTGTTTGAGAGGGCCTGGGCGACGGCCTTCTCGTGCTGGTAACGTGTATGGAGTGCGTACCAAGCGGGGTCGTATGCTGTGTTGCCGACTGTCGTCAGCTCTGCCATAAAGCTCCGCCCTGTGACTTACAGGCCCCCTCTGTAAGCTCCTCGTCCGCGCTGGCCTTTCCGCCGCAACACCACGGAAGGCCCATTGGTTCCCGACGTGGATATTGCCGCGTTGCGGTGTCTTACGACTCTACCCAATCCCACTCGGGCTCTTAGAAGCTTCGCGATCAGGCGCTTTGCGTTCGTCCTCAGACGAAAGTCGTGCCAGTAGTTCCGCCATGTTCGTGCGAAGGAACTTGCCGCGACGCCGGAACACAACGGCAGTTTCATAAGCGGGCTCGCGTCGCGCGCGAGTTACCAGTCCGTCAAACTGCACCGTCGTCGCCTGGCCATCAACATTGGGGAACTCGATCATCAGGGTAACGTGCGTTCCTTCGTTGAGAGGAGTGGGTGTATAGAGACTCGCTCCTCGAATCCCAATGTCGTGTAGGCGCCCCCGCTGCTCAGCGGTTCTTCTTCCCTTGCCTCGAAACACGACGGTCACTGGGCAAGTTATGGTGAAGCGCTTGCCATCACGCATTTCGCCATTTTGAGAGAAGGCCAAAGCCTGCGCTCCCGCCGAGAATGAAGCGGATTGTGCTTGGGCGGGTTGGGAAAAGCAATCCGGCAAAAGGTGTATTTTTGCTGCAATTTCAGCATGAGGGTACGAAGATCTCCTCACTACACTGGATTAGAATTTTCCGCGTCGCAATGATTGATCCCCGGCGCAGATTTCCTAATAAGATCTCGGGACGCTCTCGCGAATGGCCTAATGCTTTCTGGCGAGAGAGGCGCAGCCTATGTGCGGAGCAAAGGGATGTGCACCCGACGCCTCAGGTTCCGACGAGCGTATGGTGATGCGACGGGCCGAAGGAGCCGTGAATATGCGGCCCACCCGACGAGGCGCGCCGGCAAAGGAAGGCGCACGCGA
>Ga0187886_1000700_pt1 | contig 37068 bp, 31 predicted proteins | sample June2016WEW_20_1_FD_133001 | JGI IMG/M metagenome (GOLD analysis project Ga0187886, IMG submission 133001) | Peatland microbial communities from SPRUCE experiment site at the Marcell Experimental Forest, Minnesota, USA - June2016WEW_20_150 | ecosystem: Environmental > Terrestrial > Soil >...
ATCGATCTCACGACAAGCCCGCCCAGCCACATCGGCACCGTCGAGGTGGGCAAGCAGCCCTCCGGCCTCGACATCAACCGGGCCGGCAACCTGGCGCTGGTGACCAACCGGGCGGACAACTCCATCAGCGTGCTATCCATCCAGGGGAAGGACGTAAAGCTGGTAGACACGGTGCCCATGGGCGATCAGGTGGCGGCAGTAGCCTTTACCCCGGACGGGAAGCGTGCTCTGGCGGCCAAGTTCCCCGGGCACAAGGTGGCGTTGCTGGAGGTTGACGGGCAGAAGGTGACCTACAAGAAGTATGACATGAATGTCGGCCTCTGGCCGTACAACATCGGCGTCACCCCGAACGGCAAGCTGGCCATCTCCGCCAACAACGGTAATTCAGGTGCCGCGGACGGACAGGTGGACACGGTAAGCGTCATCGACCTGGAGGCAACCCCCCCGCGCGTCATCGACCATGTCGTGGTCGGGGATGGACCGGAGGGCTTCGTCATCAGCCCCACGGGCAAGATCGCCGTGGCACTCCTGGTGGGGGGCGGCAACTCGGCCAAGACCGCGTGGTTCTACAAACGCAACGGCAGCGTGGTGGTGCTGAAGATCGACGGCAAGAAAGTGACGAAGGTCGGCGAGGTCGTGTTGGGAGGGCTTCCCGAGGGGGCAGTCTTCAGCCCGGACGGAAAGTACCTCTACGTCGGCAACTTCCTTGACGGCGATGTGTCCATCCTGAAGGTGGACGGCACGAAGGTCACGGATACCGGCAAGCGCCTTCAACTGCCTGGCCACCCGGCGTCCATGCGCGGGCCGGCCCGCTAAGTTGCTTCTGTGTGGCAGTGCTGGGGCAGAGAGACCTAGAGCGGGTGTCCGTCGCGAGTTCCAGGCTCGCATCTGGGAAAGAAGCTGCCAGAGTCAAACTGACTTACCGCTCTGCTGCCCCTGGAAATTCACCACGATCTTTCGCGAGAGCTTTGGATATCACAAAAAGAGAAAAGGAGATATCTCCATGATTGGGAAAAAGACACTTGTCATTCTTGGCATCAGCATTGTCGTATTTATCCTTGCGACTGCCGGTGCATTTGCGTTCAGACCGGGCAATATTTTACAACTTAACAATTTGAAAAAGTGCCTGAATTGCGATTTAACCAGTGCAGACCTAAGCGGTTCCGATCTTAATGGAGCGGATCTGCAAGGTGCAAACATGACCGGTGCAAATCTGTCTACTACAAATCTTTCCGGTGCAAACCTGAGGAATACAGAATTAGCCGGCGCAAGACTTTCAAATGCAAACTTGAGTGGCGCGAACCTGACCAATGCGAACTTGACCGGCGCAAACCTGATGAAGGCGAGCCTGACCGCTGCAGATTTGACTGATGCAAACCTTACTAACGCAAAGCTGATTGACGCAAGATTGACCGATGCAAACCTGACTAATGCAAATCTGACTAATGCCAGGATGAATAATGCGTCGCTTAGAGGTGCAAATATTACTAATACAAAACTGACCGGCGCCAGGATGGATAATGCTTCCTGGCTGGATGGCACAACGTGTAAGGAAGGATCTGTCGGGGAGTGCAGGCAGTGACTTCGTCAAAAGCGGGAGATTCGTATAAGTCTTCTTTCCTAAACTACACATTGCGGGTAATTCGCAAGACACCGTACCTAATTCGGAGGTTTGTTCTTTTTTGTGTTTGAGGCATATCCCCCTTATCTCTACACGCCGGCGGCTGCAGATTTTTTCAGCCGCCTTTTCTTTTTTTGGAAGTATCCATGAGCAGGTAACACCGCCGATTATTTCTCGATTTTTTGCTGTCGTTTTTCACGGACTAACTCTTTCTCTGTGTGCCTCGACAGGATAATTCTGCTCCCGCCAACCGCTGAATCCACCGGCCAACGGCCGCACATGCATAAATCCCTTCTTCCTCAGTATTAATGCCGCCCGGGCACCCGATACGTCGTTCGGTCAGGCGCAGTAAGTAACTATTTCCCTTTCTACGGGAACGGCGGAAAACCGTTCCAGATTCTCCAGGGGAAAGTAAAGGGCGCCTGGAATTACGTACGGATCAGCCTCAAACTCCAGGGGATGCCTTACATCTAAAATGGCGATCTCATCACCAGCATCGATCTTCCCTTTAAGTTCTTCAGGGGTCATGCGGTTGGAAAACAATTCCTTAAGAAGATGACCCCTGCGTAAATATTTCCACGCAATATAAAGGGCAACGAGCAGAAGAACGGCTATAAGAACACTTCCTTGCCCCCAGTCGGGGAGGGCAATCCTTTCGAGCTGTATTTCACGGCTGAAGATGTAACCGGCACCCATGAAGAATCCTACCCAGAGGAGCGAACCGATGCTGTCGAAGAGGAGAAAAGTTTTAAGCGGCAATCTCACAATACCGACAAGAGCGACCGTCAGATTGCCGAGGCCCGGAATAAACTTCGCGAACAGCAGGGAGGCAGGCCCGTGCTTTGTGAATAAATTTTGCGTTTTCCTGACGCAGGCATCCGGTTCCAGGGTGATGCGGCAGAGAAGAGAAAGAACACGAATGCCGCGAATCCGGCTGATAAAAAACCATGCAATATCCCCGAGCATGACGGCGGCGAAAGCCAAACCCATGGCATAGGCAAACCGCATGTATTCCATTTCGGCAAGTAGCCCTGCAGAAACAAGAGGGATAGTCGCAGGGATGGGGATGCCGAGTCTTTCCAAAAAAAGCCATAGAAAGAGGAGTGCGTAGCCATGGTGAATCAGATTCTGGAGTATCTCATGCATCGGTGAGATAACACCTTTTACTTCATTTCGTCCTCAGAGAACGCGCTTCCAAATGCATGTTCCCTGCGAGAATACAGGGACGAGTGATCATTGGATACGGATCTAATATTCCAGAAAGCTTGCAGCGTTTTTCTTTACTATAAGCAAGAGGTGTTTGTGAGTCAAGAGTGTTTTAAGGGATTCTTGTTCCATCCGGATATCTCAAGGAATAAAAATGGCGGAACTCTAAATTGATATGTGGTACAATATTACTGAACACTGAACACTGAACAGGTCGATAGCCCGTTTGCGGATCACTGCAAACCACTATATTGGAGATCACTGCGTAACGGTGGCGGCTGTAGAAGCACATTAGAAACTATGGATGGTTGATGTTAGCAAAATGCCATGGGCATGTTGTAGGGGTGCTTTGTGGCTCAAATCAGCGATAGAGGTCAGAGCCGCTTGATTTCACTTAAGGCTGAAGACCTCCCCGTGCGGTATGTAATATTTATCATAACCGCTCTGTCTTCTGAAATGTCAAAAAAAATATGACTGTGTCCGTAGGAAGTAGAAGTTACAGAAATCCCGCAAAGCATCTTGTTCTCACTTTAATCCTGGTAATATTTCCGCTTTTTTTCCCCATGACCGGCAATACGCAAGCCTCTGCCAAGCCCTTCCCTTTTAATCCTGGAGAAAAATTGACGTACCGGGCGAAGTGGGGTTTCATACAGGCTGGAGAACTGACCCTGGAAGTTCTTCCCATAGAGACCATAGATGGTGCAAAGGCATACCACTTTGCAATGATTATGAAAACGAGTGCAACTATCGATCATATCTATAAAGTTCGGGAAAGGCAGGATTCCTATTGCGACATCGGTATGACCCATAGCATCTTGTATAAAAAGGTGAGTGAAGGAGAACACCCGCGTGATGTCGTTGTAGAATTCAACTGGGAAAAATCTGAAGCCACCCGTTCTAATTTCGGCGAGGAAATGGCGCCCGTTCATATCGTACCGGGAACATTCGACACAGTATCCCTCTATTACGTCATTCGTCTTAAAGACATAAAGGAGAACAGCCTAATTGAAATACCTATCTCTGAAGGCGATAACAATATAATGGTGAAAGCAAGCGTCGCCAAGAGAGAAATGATCAAGATTGATGAAAAAATGTATGACACCTTCGAGGTCATACCCGACATGGAGAAGCTGGAATCGCAAAATGTGGTAAAAAAAGGCGATGTGCCCCAGCTCAAAATCTGGTTTACTGATGATGATAAAAGGATCCCCGTAAAAATCCAGAGCAATGTAAAGGTGGGGTATTTTATTTTTGAACTTATTGCCGTAGAACCATGAAATAATATCTGTACAGGGATGTGAACGTACTCAGTGCTCTCAATTCAGCGTTACATACGTGCTTTAAAGTTCTGCCAGAATCATGCTGGCAGTTCTTATAGGTCTTCTATCGTGCGAGTCAAGTATTCTGAAAGTAGCCACGGATCTCTGAGGGGAGTTTAGGCGTGCGAAGAAAAATGGGACTGCTCCTTAGATTGATTGTGCTGTTGTGCGTAATTACTGGTTGTGCGGCGACAGCCCGGTCTCAGGTGGCTACAGTCTATAAGGAAGCGGGGCTTGCAAACCCGGGGAGTTACCATCTCAAATTCTTTTTAGATGGCCAGGGTACGTTAGCTGAATATTTGTTAAATGAGAAATCGCAGAATCCCGAACTGAAGGACTTTGATGTTTATGGGCTGGAAAAACTGTTTCGCATCTCCTATCCGCAGCTTTACCTTCCGGTCCAACCAGGGGTACCTCTCTGCAATCTGGAAACCAACTTCAAGCACTGCAAAGGCATTGAGTTGCTGGCTGATTTTGATATGTTTGCGGACGATACGGTCGTCTTGCATAGTCGCGTACTCTATCATGTGAAGATTCGCTTACAAAGATACGAGTCCAACTTCTTTAGGACTGCCAAAGCGCAGCGCGACCGGGGCGAATTTGCCTTACCTCGGCATTATTATATAGGTGCTCTCATAGAAGCGATCCTGAAGGCTTTGCCTATTCTGCAAGAAATAGCAACGGACTATCCCAAATATATTAAAGATGATAACCAGGAAATAGAGATTGAACTTACTCTGGAAGAGGCTCGCGAAAGATCAGCAGCTAAAAAAGCCGATCAGGACATGAAAGATACTGCGGGATTAAGCGGCGGCGTCATTCTTTCCGCCCTTCCGAATATGTCGTTTCTTGCGGGCCTCACGGTTTCCGCCTTAAATTCTGGAGGAAGGACTTTTTGGCAAGTTCTGAAGGAGGAAAAGGACTTTGATCTTTATAAGAGTTCATTAGATCTCAAGGAGGTTAATTTTTCCTATGCCGAAAGTTCTGCCAGAAACTTCTCAGGAACATTCCGGCGATTATTCGAACCACCCCCAGATATAGTCATCCGAAAAATAATCGTCAGGTTATGCCAGAAAGAACAGGAGTTACCAACCCCCCAGGGCAATTCCGAGGGCGTCCTGCTTGATGAAAGAGAAAAATAATTATTGCGGCGGTTGTGGTTCATCTTCTGCGGCATAGCCTTGACCGGGGGCACTTCCCGCAAGCCCCGCCCTTTCGGCGGGGATAAGGGGTGCAATGCAAACATCTCTTCCTTTCCGGGAAGTCCCGCCCTGAGGGCGAGGAGCTTCAAAAAGGCAAAGTCTTATTGAATTAAAAACTGCGGAACTCTGATATAAAATGTGTTATATAGACGCAAGATGGAGTCCGTAGAATTGAGGCAATATCTTATTAACAGCCACTTCAATTAACCCGATAAATCAGTCCTAGAGAGTATGTCAAATGAGAATGATCCCAAGAGAACAGAAGTTTTTTGATCTTTTTGACGAGCTGGCAACCAAGATCGAAGAGGGAGGAGAACTCTTTCTCGACATGGTCGAGCATTATGAATATTCAGAACCGAAGATTGTAAAACTAAAAGAGTTGGAAAATGAGGCCGACGTCATCACCCACAAAACCTATGAAAAGATGCACAAGACTTTTCTCACTCCCATCGATCGCGAAGACATATCTGCTCTGGTCAATAAAATGGACAGTATCCTGGATATGATCGAGGCATCAGCAGCCAGGATGTCTCTTTACAAGGTCAAAATTCTCGCCAAGGAAATCATCGATCAGGCTAAGATATTAAATAAGGCAATCAAGAAGGTGAAATATATCGTCCACGCCATGAAAAACATGAAAAACGCTAAGATGATCATCGACGCCTGCGTGGAAATCAACACCCTTGAGAACGAAGGGGACATTGTCATGAGGATGACTATGACCCGCCTGTTCGAGCAGGAAAAAGATCCCATCGAACTGATCAAGTGGAAGGAAATATTTGAGAGGATCGAAGAGGCCATCGATGTCTGTGAGGATGTTGCTAACGTTGTGGAAGGCATCGTCCTGAAATACGCCTGATTCCTTTGTATTCGTCGTTCTTTCATTCCAGCGGCGCGGGTCTTTGAGTTTCTCAAGGACGCTCATTATTCCACAAACGCTGTTTCGACAGCCGCTTCCAAAAAAGATTTCTAACCCGGATACGTGGTCATAGGAACGGCGTTCTTCTTGTTCCCGGCCTTCTCTTTGGCAGGTGTCCGGGCAGCCAATACTGTGGGTACTGCAATCAATGGCCGAGCCATGCTAAAACTTTTTTATGCTTTGAGCCTCAAGCGGCGATATCGCCTGGAACAGTTACCTGGTGTGTTGGACTCGTAGACGTCTTTAACAGGCGGCCTCAAGCGACTATAAGATTATATTCCAAGTGATGAAAAATGGCAGACCCAATATCGAAAATATGGTAGATTTAGTAAGGGCGGATAACAATGGCTAAATATATCATATTAAAGGTTGGACAAAAAATAAGCAAAAAAGAATTAGTAAAGCGGGGCTGGACTTTGTTTATGACTTTGCCTAACGGTAATGAAGTGTTCAGCCGTAATTACATAAAAATAATGTGGGATCCCCAAAAAGAAGAGGTCGTCCACCTATTCACAGCCGCAGATACTTACAGGCGGTTCTAAACATTCGCATGTAAAAAAATCTCATTTCAAGAATTTCAACTTTCTCATCATAATCTGCCATTTTACGACAAACTCAACCTCATGAGTTGCGGATGTCAGCAGCGATTATCAATGGCAACACACTGGCTAAAGTGCTTGCCATATTTGTCAGACAACACTCGAGGGCAGGCGCAAATTCGCGTATTTTTAATATATAGATTTCAGACTGCATCCGGAATGGAAGTAGTTGTGTATTTTTGTAATGATCACCGATTGAACGATATCCCAATAGTCCAAGATGTAACCTGATCGCCATGTGTCCCATAAAGATTTTTGATTGACATTTATTATTTGGTATGCCAAATAAATAACCCGACGGAGACATTCCGTTGAGGTTATGGCGATGCCCCCTGACGACAGACTCATTTATCTGCTTTTTACAGCCCAGCAGAAACTCCGCACTTACTTGAAAAAAATGATGACCAAGGAGAATGTCAGGGTGACCACGGCACAGGCCGGTATCCTGTTCCTCCTGAAGCAGAAGGACGGCCGGACCATGAGCGAGCTGAGCCAGATCCTGTCGATTGACAATTCCACCATCACCGGCCTGGTGGACCGTCTTGAGAAAACGGGACTGGTCCGGAGAAATGCCAGCCCCCATGATCGCAGGGCATCACACGTCTTCGTCAATCCCCAAGGGATAGAAGAAGTGGACAAGGCGAAAAGGGTTATCAGAATGGTTAACCAGGAAATAAAGAATGGGTTTTCAGCGGAAGAGCTGGATTCGTTCAACAGGATCCTGAGAAGTTTTTTTCACAAATTCGATTCCGGTCCGAGCTAAGGGTTGGGAGATGCATGCGATTGCTAAGAAAGAGGCCCCATCTCTAATAGAGAAGGTGGCCGTATTTGCCGGGAAGGAAATTGCCACCAGGCTTGATATGAATAATAGTGATGATTTTCCCCTGGACATATGGAAAAAGATGGCACAGGAAGGGCTCCTTAGCCTCGGGATCCCTGTGAAATACGGAGGGACAAAAATTGCTTATGACACTCTCGTTCTTGTCGGCGAGGCTTTAGTCAATCATGGACATAACATGGGGATGGCCTTGTCCTGGATCATCCATTTGCTGGCTTCAGGTTTCATGATCGGGAAATTCGGGACTCCGTCTCAGCGGGCAGAGTATCTGCCGAAGATGGCAGATGGCCGCCTCACGGCCTCTCTCGCCTTTTCCGAACTCCGGGCAGGAGCAGACCCCCGCTATCTGAAGACGACAGCCCATCGAGAAGGGGATCATTTTATTTTGAACGGCGAAAAAGCTTATCTAACCAACGGACCCCTGGCCGACCTATTCGTGGTTTATGCTGTGACGCGTGTGACCGAAGGTAAGAAACAGTTTACAGCCTTTCTTGTTTCGAGAGAGAACCGGAATCTGGCAGTCACGGAAATGATGAAACTGGATTTCCTCAGGCCGTCCCCCCACTGCATGATCAGGCTTGAAAACTGTTGTGTACCGTCTTCTGGAAAACTTGGGAGGGAGGGAACTGCTCTGGAAGAAATGGCGCGGCCTTGCCGTGCATTAGAGGATGCGCTCCTCAACGGTCCCGTCTTGGGAGGCATATGCAGGCAGATGGAGCTTATGCTGCATGCCCTCCGTAAGCAGGGTGTGACGCCAGCCGATGACGTCATGAGGGGCCTCGGTGAAATGGAGACATGGCGACAAACGCTACGGTAGATGGCCCTTGAAGCAGCGAAACGGATGGAAGAAAGGGGCGGTAAGAGCGAGTCTGAGACATTACTCATGTCTTTTCGAACCATGGCGGCGGACTGCGAGTCCCTGGCAGAGCAAGTCATGGAGAGATCGGGTATCGGCATGGACGGGGAGCTGGCAGCCATGACAAAGGATATACGCCGCACTCTGGAATTGCTGAGAGGCGCAGACCCTTCAAGGCAGAAAAAGATAGGTGAGAAGATTATTGTAAGGAAGGAGTCAAATGAGCACATTAAACACTAAATTTGCCACCGTGGAGGTGGTTCGCAGGGGCCTCAAGGACGTGGGCTACATTGCCACAACGCAGATCGCCCACACGGTATATCTGGCTTACCACCTGGAAAAGCCTGTCCTCGTGGAGGGGCCCGCAGGTGTGGGGAAGACGGAACTCGCCAAGGCGGCCGCTGCCTTCATGGGAGTTCCCCTTATCCGGCTTCAATGCTATGAGGGGCTCGACGAGTCGAAGGCCCTGTACGAATGGAAATACGGAAAGCAGCTTCTCTATACCCAGCTTTTGAAAGACAAACTCGACAGCGTCATCGAGGGGGAGACGAACCTCGCCGAATCCATCGAAAAGCTTCACCAATACGATGATATCTTTTTCTCCCCCCAGTTCCTCGAACCCAGGCCGTTGCTCAAGGCCCTCCAGGAAAAGGACGGGGCAGTCCTCCTCGTCGATGAGGTGGACAAGTCTGATGACGAGTTCGAGGCCTTTCTTCTTGAAATCCTCTCGGACTTCCAGGTCTCCATCCCCGAGATAGGCACCATAGAAGCCACGTCAAAACCTTTCGTTTTTCTAACCAGCAACAGCACGAGGGAACTGGGAGAAGCGTTAAGAAGGCGCTGCCTTCATCTGTACATCTCGTTTCCCGAGCAGGGACTCGAAAGGGAAATTGTCATGACCCGCGTACCGGGCATATCGGAGAGGCTGACCAGGCAATTGGTCTCCTTCATACACCAGGTCAGAAAACTTGATATTAAAAAACTGCCGTCCGTCAGTGAAACCATCGACTGGGCGAAGACACTTGTTATACTCCATGCCGAAACCCTCGACAAAGAAATGGTCAGGGAGACGTTGAACACGTTTCTCAAGGCCCAGGAAGACATCCGGGTCGCCGAAGAAAACCTGTACACTTTAACGGAGCATGCCCTCAGGGAGGCAACCTGATTGGATCGTACTCTGGAGAACTTCATCACTGCACTGCGCCGCTCCGGTGTAAGGATATCCGTGGCGGAAACGATGGATGCCCTGCGCGCCGTGGAACTGTCAGGCTACGGGGACCGGCAGATGTTGAAAGATTTTCTGTCTGCCTCCCTCGCCAAGTCCATGCCGGAGAAAGAGATCTTTGAGGTCTGTTTCAGCCGCTTTTTCGCCCTCGATTACATTACAGGAGAGGATTTCCTCTTTGAAAATGAAAACCTCCCCCCGACCCTCCAAGGGGAAGCGCCCCTGACGCAGATGTTCATTTCCGGTGACGTAGGTGGGCTTGCCTTGGCATTTAGGGCTGCCGGAGAGAGGGCAGACATCCGCAGCATTCAGTCATGGACGCAGAAAGGCCTTTACATGCAAAGGCTTTTTCAGGAGCTCGGCCTGGAGGGTCTAAACAGGGACATCCGGAGGCTTGCGGAAGTTGGAGGTCAGGATGCCCTCAATCAGGCGAAAGTCCTGGAATCCATGCGTGATAACCTCATGGAAAGGGTAAGAAGTCTGATTGAGAGACAGCTCGAGCTTTACGCCGCGAGGCGGTCTTATGAGCTCTCCGAGGGCTACATCAGAAATGCAAGGCTTTCAGCGCTGGATGAGCGGGATCTGGCCCGGATTCATAAGATTATACAGAGAATGGTAAAGCACCTGAAGGACCGCTATTCGAGGAGACCAAGGACTGCCCGGAGAGGGCACCTGGACTTCAGGAAGACTTTCCGGAAGAGCATCACCTACGGCGGACTTCCGTTTGACACCCACTGGAAATCAAAGAAGATTGATCGCCCGGAAATCGTTGTCATCTGTGATGTGAGCCGTTCCGTTTCGAACATAGTGCGTTTTTTTCTTCTCATCCTATACAGCTTAAACGAGGTTATCTCCCGAATCCGCTCCTTCGTATTCTGTACGAACCTGGTTGAGGTAAGCCCTCTGTTTGAAAAGCACCCGCTTCCCGAGGCTCTCGCCATGCTTCGTTCGGGGGCCGGTATTCCGATTCTTCTGGGCCGCACTGATTACGGAGGCTCTCTTCTTGATTTCAGGGATCAATATTCAGATTGCCTGACGAAGAGAGCGACAGTGATCATCCTGGGGGACGCCCGCAACAACGATTCGGAGCCGCACACCGAAGTGCTTCGATTCATTTCCGAAAGGTGCAAGAGATTAATATGGCTCAATCCCGAAACGCCTTCTCTCTGGGGATCGGGTGATTCGGAGATGAAAAAATACCTCCCTTACTGCAGCATCGCACGGGAATGCAGCACCCTCCGCCATCTTGAGAAGGTAGTGGAATATCTGCTTCGCGTCCATGCCCGGTGACAAACAAGAATTTCAGACAAAATGGATTCAAATCTCAAACAAATAAAAAGTCTCGATGGCGGTCGGGAGAGCGGTAATTGCGCTACATGTCTGTACCTGGCCTGTGAGGAAGGTGCCATGGAAAAAGAGAAGTGCTTGCGCTTTGCCCGCTTTGTCGATCACTTGTTGAATGAGAAGTCCAGGGATTGCGAATACTGGCAGCCGGCCCACTGTAATTGATGGCGTCACAAATAGAATCAGGCAGCGATGAGGAAAATAATACGGACAAGATAGAATTGCAATGGAGCAATAGGTGAAGTTTGGACAGGGAACTTGAGGAAGCGAAGAGACTGGCCAGGAGGATAGCCCGCTCCACAGGGTCTCCGAGGTTTTATACGGAAAAGAGAAGAGAGGTGGAGGGTTCGCGACGGCTGTTTGGGTCCTCTCCTCTTGTCAGGGAGTGCCGAAATCTTTTGAGCGAACGGGAAAACGGTATCGGCCACGGTATCGGCCACAGCAGGAAGGTCGCAATAGATGCCGGCGCTATTTCCCTTGTGGAGTATGCCCCTTTCCGAAACAGGTCGGAAGTCCGGAGGATAGTTCTTCTGGCTCATGTGGCAGGTGTCCTTCATGACATCAGGCGGCTGGAAAAGGATCACGCCCAGGCAAGCGCCGGGGAAGCGGAGATGCTCTGTACAGGCTTTGATCTGGCAGAGAGGGAAGTGAAGGCTATCACCGGCGCCATCAGGAATCACGAGGCTTTTCGCGAAGCCGAGATACTCGAAGATCCGCTGGCCCAGTTTCTTTCCGATGCCCTCTACGACGCCGACAAATTCCGCTGGGGACCGGACAACTTCACGGAAATGCTTTGGGACATGGTAGAATACAGAAAGGCCTCGTTGGATGCCCTCCTCACGCGGTTCCTGAAAGGCATGGAAGGGATAAAGCGCATCCGGGAAACTTTTCGTACCCACACAGGTAAAATATACGGTCCTGATTTCATCGACCGCGGAATCGAGATCGGCATGAAATTCTATACGGACATCCTCCAATCAAAATCCTGACCACAAACCTTTGTATCATCGCCAAAGAGAGACTAAAACCTTTGCATAACTCCTCTATTCGTCATTCCGGGCTTGACCCGGAATCTAGGAAATACTTAATAATACTGGATTCCGGCTTTCGCCGGAATGACATAAATGTTGGCTTTATACAATTTTGCAAAGGTCTCACTGTATCAAAATAGGGGGAATTGTCATTCCCAACTGTCATTTCGACCCCTTCGGTTTACTCAGGGTAAACTCCGGGAGAAATCTTTATATAATAAGAAGACAGGATTTCTTGCTGTCCCTTCGCGATGCTCAGGGTTTCGGCGCTCAAATCCTCCGGCAGCCGGGGCCGCTCAGGCTACTGCGGCCGCCTGTCTCAGGTATCACCTGTATTTGTGTGCCGATGCGCTCCTTGAGCGCCGTGACATGAGATATAACGCCGATAAGCTTGCCATCCTGCTGTAGTCCCGCAAGCGTCTCTATGGCTGTTTCGAGCGCATCTTCGTCGAGGGTACCGAATCCTTCGTCAAGAAAGAGTGAGTCAACCCGCACATTTCGGCTTGCCATATGAGAAAGGCCGAGCGCCAGGGCAAGACTCACTATAAAGTTTTCGCCGCCGGAGAGATTCTTCGTGGAACGGATCTCACCCGCCTGATAGTTATCAATGACATTAAGCTCGAGCGGCTGAGATGTGTCGCGTATCAGCAGATAGCGATCCGTCATCTTGCTGAGCTGGCGGTTAGCATGCGCTGTCATCATCTCGAACGTCAGACCCTGTGCAAAGTTCCGGAATTTCTTTCCATCGGCTGAGCCGATCAGTTGATGCAGGTCATCCCATCGTGCGCATTCCTTTTTCTGGGCTTCAATGTTCTTTATGCGGTCATGCTGCTTTTCCCGTAGTTTTTCGTTTTCACTTAAGCTTTTTATGATTCCGCCAATATCAATTCTTCTCTGGTTAAGGTCTGAATCACAGGCGCTTATGTTTTCTTTAAGCGTCTCTATGGATTGATCCGTCAGCTTCTTTTCACGCGCAGATGCAAGCGCCTGCGACCTATCCTTCCGGCGGGTGTCAAGTTCCGTTTTTTCTTTGATCAGGGATTTCTCTTTGTCTGTGAGGATTTCCCTCTCTCCTTCACTCAGGCGTGATGACAGGTAGCCTGCCTCATCTTCGAATCCTGCCCCCTTGATCCGCTCCTTCAGGCTCTGTTCCGCCTGCACCAGTTCCGTAGCCCGATTTCCTATTTTTACTTTCAATAAATCTATTTTCTCTTTAAGGGCGCTGATCTCTTTTTCAATTTGCCCATATTCTTCGCGTGCTTTTTCAAGAGCTTTACCCGCCTTATCCGCGGCATCCGCCAGACGCTTTTCCTCCTGGTCGGCGTTCTTCTCCCCGAAAAGTTCTTGGCGTAAAGCGCGCAGGGCTTCATATTCTCTAAGCAGACCCTCGCGCTCATTCCGTCTCGCTGTCAGATCCTTTTCGAGACTGCTAAGAAGGGCATTGTCCTTATCAATTCCGGCTTTCAGGTCACTGACCTTTTTCTCATGAGCGGTTTTGTCATCCAGCTTTGCCTGCCATGTACCCTTTCGTTTCGCAAGGTCTTTTATTATGTCATCGAGGGCGGTTGATGGAATCTGCCCGATCCCAAAAGGTGCAACATCTTTAAGCGCAGCACCTCGGGCATTTTCAGTCTCTTCCGCCAGGGTAGCGCAATCTTTGATCAACCGTTCATGCTCAAGACCAGCCGTCTCAAGTTTATGTCCGGCGTCCTGCAGCGCTTTGCCTGAATTGTCAAATTTCAGCCTGGTATTTTCCATGGCAGTTTGGGCTGACTTCTCGCTTTTGCTTTTCTCTTCGGCTGCGGCGATAATACTGGACGTTTCGGCCATTTTCACCCGAACGCCCGCTATTTCTTCATGCACCTTCACTGCCCGTTCTTCCGGGACGGCCTTGATGTTCAACACCAGCAAGGCTTCGGTGCACTGTCTTTCGTCTGCATCCATGGTTGTCTTCTTTTCTGCCATCTCTTTTTCAGCATGCCGTAATTCCGCTTCCGTCTTGGCCCGACCGGCTTCCAGCTTGCTCAGTTTCTCAGACACTTTTTTAAATTCTGTCTTGGTGTTTTTCAGTTCAGCCTCCGCCTTGTTCAATGCAGGAACATTGCCCCTTGCATAAGGATGATCGGTAGCGCCGCACAGCGGGCATGGCCTGCCGTCTTCAAGTCGTTTTCTATCTTCCTCAAGGTCGCGGATGCGGCTCAAGAGAGATACCTGCGTTTCCATATTTTCAATATCTATTTCCAGAAGCGCTTTCTTATCTGCGCCTGATTTAATTTCATCTAAGAGCTTCTCATGACCGGCCTTTATGGTTTCAACGCTTTTCTTGAGGCTGTCCAGCGTTGTGCCTGCCTTATCAATCCGTTCAATGGCTTCGCCAGTCTGAACAAGAAGACGCTCTCGTTCTTTAATGGCATCCGTATCATGACGCCATTGACTGATCTCGCGTCCTTTGAGTATGGCGCTGATCTCGTCAGCCAGTTGTTTAAGGGCGCTTTGCCCCTTTACAAATTCCTCGCGGAATTTTTCGTGATCGACTTCGAGCTTTTTGCGCTCTGCAATGACAGACTCCTTTTCCCCGGCTGCCACTGAAAGCTCTTCACATGCCTTTATATGCTTTGCCTCAATATCGCGAAGCGACGCGAATCCCCTATCAATTGCGGTGAGGTTGGTAAGCAACGCTGCATCGGCGGCGTGTCTTGTCTGGTAGTTATGGACGGCTTCCAGGGCAGCATTAGACTTTTTCAGTTCTTGTTCACCGTTTTCGATATGGCTTTTATAGGCTTTCCCCTGCTTCTCGATCTCCCCTATTGCCCTATCCTTCTCTTCAACCTGCTTTTTCTTCTCACTGAGCTTGGCATCAATCTCACGCACTTTTTTTATGACATCCGCTTCAGATGTCTGCCTGATTCGTGCCTCATTCAGCCCTGTCTCTGCTATCTGCTTTACTTGCAGCGCATCTGCACAGGCTCTATCCTTTTCAGGCAGTATGACGATTGCGCCGTCAAGTTCCTTTGTCTCAGCGTCCTGTTGGACACGCACGGCAACGATACCCCTGTAATCACCTTCAAGACTGAGGGCCTTGCGGGACTTTTCCAGCTTTTTTGATTCCGGATCAAACTCCTGGCGGCGCTTCTCGAAATCCTGCTGCTTCTTATCCAGCTCGCCAAGTTCTTTCTCAAGCGCAAACATCCCATCGAGCCAGGTCAGGGACTTGTGCATGTCATTCACTTTTCCTGCAAGTGCGGTTTCCTGACCCTGCTTTTCTTTCAGGCCGATTCGCAGATCCCTTTCTTCATCTTCACTTAAAACCTGGATTCCTTTCAGTCCGGCCTGCAATATCTCAAGTTTGTCGTGTTCTTCCGTACGGCGTTGATGAACTTTCACGGATATCTGGCTGTAGATTTCGGTGCCGGTAATCTGCTCAAGGATGGGCGCCCGCTCATTGGGAGGGGCTTGGAGAAATACCGCGAATCCCCCCTGCGCAAGCAGCATTGAACGGGTGAAGCGCTCAAAGTCCATGCCCGTAGCCTTCTCGATGAATTCACCCACCTGGGTTATTCTTGATTCCAGGACTCTCCCGGAGTCGGCATCGGCTATCTCATGCTTTGCCTGTTGCAACTCGCCATCAGGTCTTTTCCGGGCGCGGTGTTGGCTCCAGTGGCAACGGTAACGACCCTTCTGGGTCTCGAATGTAACCTCGGCAAAGCATTCACCTGTCTGGCGCGACATGATCTCGTTGCTGCTTTTCGTAACCTTGTCCAGTCGGGGTGTTCTGCCGTAAAGCCCAAGGCAGACGGCATCCATGATGGTCGTCTTTCCTGCACCGGTAGGGCCTGTGATGGCGAATATGCCGTTAGACGAATAGTCCGGGTGGGTAAAATCAACATGCCATTCGCCCGTGAGTGAATTAAGGTTCTTGAACCGAACACCAAGTATCCTCATGCCATCTCCTAATATCTTTCAATTAGCACAACTTGCTCCCCTCTTTTCTTTCTAAAGAGGGGTTGGGGGAGATTTTGGTTTATCTCGGGAAGCCCCGTGAATCCATCGCCACGAAAGAGGGACTTAAATTGTACCATCTCTATCTATTCAGCCATCAGGTCTGCTTCATTCAGTGATACGATGATTTCTTGATATGCGCTCAAAAGCGCCGGGCGCTGATCCTCCGGGACTTCGTGCGACTCAAGGCAGCGATTGAACACGTCTGTTGCATCCAGGTCATCGAGCGATTCATCTGTGTCCATCCCACTCATGGCGCGTTCCAGCACCCGGTTGTTCTTAACGCGGAGGATCTCTATGCCGGTCCCTTCGACGGCCTCATCCAATCGCTCGCGCAAATCACCGGCGATCTCATCTCCGTCATATACGATCTCCAGCCAGGCATTGCTCCCTCTGGACTTCAGCTCGTCGATGTCCCGGGCAATGGTTGGCCAATCCCCTTGCAGGGTCTTCAATTCCTGGAATCTGGGTACAGGAATATTCATGACCTTTCGTGCATTACCCGAAAAATAGACAAGGGCGACGCTTTTTTCCTGGCCAGCTTCCCCGAAGCCGATAGGCAGAGGAGAACCTGAATACCGTATGAAATCAGAACCGCCGACCCTTTGAGGGATATGAAGATGACCGAGTGCCAGGTAGTCGATACCTTCAGGGAATACATCCCTTCCGACCTGTGCAAGAGAGCCGATGTACAGCTCACGCACGCCGTCGCCGTCAACGGTCTGACCGCCCGCAGTGAACAGATGCCCCATAGCGACAATCGGAACAGGGTTTTTCAGCGTGGAGCGTTTCTCTTCAGCCGCTTCATACACCTTACGGTAATGATCCCTGATCCCTTCAATGATTTTCCTCTCCTTGTCCTCATTGCTCTCGCCAGCCTCGGCGGTGCGGATATCTCGGTCTCTGAGATACGGGATGGCGCAGACAATAAGCCGGGGCTCATCATCCGGCCCGGCAAGCACGATCAGTTCATCTGCCGGAGAGTCGGATGCGCACCCCACAACATGGATGTTCAGAAATTTCAGGAGTTCCTTGGGTGCATTTAAAAAAGATGGCGAATCATGATTTCCTGCTGTCACGACCACGTGGCGGTGTGAAGCGGCTGCCGCGCGGCAAAGGAAACGGTAATACAGCTCCTGCGCATAGTTGCTTGGAGTGCTGTTGTCAAACACATCTCCCGCCACAAGGAGCACATCGATGTTTTCGTCCTCAATGAATACGGCCAGCCAGTTCAGGAATGCTTCGAACTCCTCGTATCGCTTACGGCCATAAAGAGCACGGCCAATGTGCCAGTCGGAGGTGTGCAGAAGTTTCATGTTTGTCCTTTGGTGTTGGCGGCGCCGATATAAATTGAAAGAATGAGAATTTTGCCCAGTGTTACTTCAAAAGGGATCTGAATGCGGATAAGAAGATCTTTTCATCCGCCGCGGCGTCAAATTCTATCAGCCAGTTCTCGATGTACCGGGTATCGATGTCCTGGTTTTTCAGCAGTATGATTCGCACATCTTCCATATCTCTGGGACGGCCGGCAAAAATTTTGTGGATGATCAGGTCTTCTACTCTCGCGAAGGAGACATCCTGTCCAAGGATTTTTATATGGTTTGCTCTGTTGATGGCTTGCGATTCGTAGGGTGTGAATGAAAAGATGAAGTCCACTCTGATTCCCGTCGATTCGGCTATAGCGGGAAGAACCATGGTTTGTTTCACAAATGCTGCGACGTCTTCGGGGAGAGCTCTGAGGGGGATCTTTTTAATCGTTTGGAGAAGCGCATCGAGATGGTCAATGCCGACGCCGAGGGTAATGTCGATATCCCTGGTCAGGCGCGGTTCCCCGTAAAGAAGAACGGCCTGTCCGCCGATGATCATGTAAGGCAGGTTGCTTTCGTTCAGCGTTGCGCCTAATCGGGCAAGGATTTTGGCAAACATGAATTCAGTATCCCCGCAATCCGGACATCTACGTCGATGCCTTCCCATGGGTCTGAGGGGGGCAGGACGCCAAGGACAACCCCTTCCTTCCACATCGCTGTTAAAAGCTCAAAAGACTGCTCTGCAGGTCTCTTCGTTTCGCTTCTGATGAGGTCATCTTCGAATTTTCTCAATATGGATGCGTTCTTTATCATCTTTTAATTTATACCACAGTTCTCCAGGCTTTGCCACCGATGGGTACTTTTTAATTTTTTTGGTTACTATCTCTCACGGTGCGGTCAATTCTCCTCCCGGTTGGCAATACTTTATAAAGACGGCCAACCGGTTCAGGAAAGTTCCGAATTCCCCGTATCTCTTACGGCCATAAAGCGCGCGGCCAATGTGCCAGTCCGATGTGTGCAGAACCTTCATTGCTTTCCTTTATGTATGGTTGTGTCAGTCAAGCCTGTCCGCACCCTATGCCTCGTATTTTCAAATGCTATTTATTCTTCTTATCCCGCTTTTCCTGCTTCTTTTCCTTTGCTGATTTGGTTGGCTTCTTTTTAGTATTTTTCTGAGCGTCCCTTGATTTTGCCATTACAATCCTCCATCATAAAGTGTCTGATAAGACTAAATCTTCTTTTTTCTGAGCATGGGGTCAAGTCTCTTCTTGGCTCATATGAGCAGTTTTTCGGCTGCTGTTATCCTTTGCCGTAGCTTTTTATTCCTATCCATCGCCTGCTTTATTCGTATAATAACACTACTGACACTGCTGTAACTGCTCATCCCAAAGCGGGAGCCAATATCCTTCAGCGGCGCACCGGTATATTTCCTCATAAGATAAATTGCCACGTTGCGAGCCTCGTTATAGTTGCCCCTCCGTGACTTCAAGAGTTCATCAATTTCAATCTGATAAACACGGCTTACGGTTTTTTCTATCTGGGATTTATCCAGAAATAATTCTTTGACTTGGGGCATTTCTTTTATCGTCACCTTATCATAATACTTCTGCTTGATGTCATCTACGAAATCCTTTGCTCCCAATAACAATGGCAACTTACTTTTTTCATATAATGTCTTGAGAGTCTCCGGTTCTTCCTGTTTGACAAAATCAATATAAGCTTGCCGTCTCTTGCTCCTATTCTCCCCCAGCATGGACAAAACAAAATCCTTATGCAACCAGTTGCCTTCGTTCCCTCTCGAAATATATGTTCTGTGTGAACTCCAGAAATAATCTTCAAGGCGTTTCACCAGTCCAGCATGCAGCGGATTACGGTGGATATATCTCACCAGCTCCAGAAGATAACTGTCACGGTCGATGACAATACTTTTATATCGCCCACGAAATAACTGCCCGTCACTTTTATGTGATCTGTTGAAATATTGTGTGTAAACACCGTTGATATGACGCATGCAGCGAGATAGATTAGCCTCTGGTGTTTGAACAAGCAGATGATAATGATTCGACATCAGGCAGTAGGCCGCAATCCGAACCTTCCACATGGAAGATGCGTCTTTCAATAGTTCAATAAACGCAGAGTAATCTTCCGACGAACAAAATATCTGTTCCCTGCTTCGACCCCGGTTAATTACATGATACCAGGCATCGGGATATTGGATTCGTAAAGGTCGTGCCATGTGAATACACCTACACCAATCCCGAAGATGAGTCAAGCAAAGACTTGACCCCTTTAGTAGGAGGATGGGGTCATGAATAAAGGCTGAAGAGGATTTCGCTCACAGGATGACCTCCGTTTTTCTTCCACAGAAGCAGATTAATAGAACTATCGTTCTATTGTCAAGAAGATTTTCTCGAAGGGAAAGAAACCACGAAGATCATCGGGAAATGGATTTGAGGGTTAGGTGCGCCGGCAGGGATCAGAAAATTGTTTTCTCTGGAGAACCTTCAATTTCGATGATGGATATGTCTCTGGCGTTGATCCTGAAATTATGCAAACCGCTGACAACGTCATCGAGATAGGACTCATCGGCAAGGATAGTTGTAGAAGAGGTCGCCCATTTTTCAATATCTCTGGACAGAAAATCAAAACATCCGCGAATCATTGATTCTGTTATTGCAGATACAGGCAAATGGCACCGACCGGCGGCGGGAAGATTAAAAGCGAAATCATTACAGAGGAGGCCTTCCATTGTCTCCGACAGATGATATCCTGCCTGATAAAGCTTATCGTCAGTAAGTTCAGCTAAAGTACCCATACCTAAAAGCAGAATCTTGGAGGCGGGAATACGCGGGGGGGAGGCAATCATAATTTTCTCCATGAATGCTGCGGCGATATGACCACGGGCGAGCTCTCTGGAAATCATGCCGTTGAGGCGCCAGTCCACGAAGCCACAGTGACCTTTCGGGGGCCTTTCATCAAGAAAGAAGCCCAGAGCCAGGCCTTCACGGCTCAAGGTATCCAGTGATTCTGTTGTTATCCTGATTCTCATCTCTCACGACTGCACATTATAGTGGCTAAGTATACGGGCAAATTCCTCTTTGTGTCAAGAAAAGGATACCAAAACGTTTTTCAATGCCGTTGACAGGGTTATGAAAAGAAGGTATTGTTGCTGCCAAAAAGACATACCTGTCGCATATCTATTCTAAGAAGAGGTGCCTTTCTGTTTGACCGATTAATTAAGTTTGTTGCAACCGGTTTCGGCAGCGGGCTTGTCCCTTTCGCTCCGGGTACTGCCGGCACGATCGTCGGCATACCGATATATCTGGCCTTTTCCCGGTTGTCCTGGATCCTGTATTTTGTATTCGTAGTGGCCTTCACCTCACTCGCGTGTTATGTATCCAATAAAGCTGAGAGGATGTTTGACGAAAAGGACACATCCCGTATTGTTATCGACGAAATGGTCGGTTTTCAATGGACCATGTTCCTGGTTGCTCCGACAGTTTTGCATGTGTTTATCGGGTTTATCCTCTTCCGGTTATTCGATATTCTCAAGGTATTTCCCGCGGGCTATTTCCATAGGAGACTCCCCGGCGGCTATGGAGTCGTGATAGATGATGTAGTTGCAGGCATGTACGCCAACATTGCTTTCCTGCTTATCATTAAATTCTGGGGCATATAAAATATCACGCTGTATGGCAGGAATGTTTTCTTGATTGAAGAGCTGTTCATATGAAAGTAGGCATAATGACCATTGGCAACGAATTGATCAGCGGGAAGACCCAGGATACAAACTCTTCTTTCATTGCCCACCAGTTGCATGCACAGGGATGGCAGACATCAGTCATAATGTCCGTTCCCGATGATGAGGGTGCAATAAAGGAAGGACTTAATTACATCATGTCTCTTTCTGATGCCGTGGTTGTCACCGGCGGTCTCGGTCCGACAGCAGATGATATCACCACTTCCGCCATAGCCGGGGCTTTTGGTCTGAGCATTTATTCCGATCAGGCTGCCCTCAAGCATATCCGGGACAGATTTGAAAAATTTCATCTCAAATGGACAGCAAACAATGAGAAGCAGGCCCACGTTCCGGAAGGAGCAGAAACAATAAAAAATCCTGTGGGAATGGCCTGGGGATACTCTCTGAAGAAAGATGGGAAGATAATAGCTGTCGTTCCCGGTGTGCCGTCGGAAGTGAAGAGGATGGTTCCCGACGGCATTATCCCTATCCTGAGGAAGGAATTTTCGGACGCAGCAGGGCATGTGGAAAGCAGGATCATCAAATTATCCGGCATCACCGAGGCCAATGTGGATCAGGTTCTTGCTGATGTCGATTTCGGCAGCCTCGGGGTGAATATCGGTTTTTATCCGAATTTCCCGGAGATACAGATTGTCCTCACGGCGATAGCCGCAACTGAAAAAGACGCGAAAGAAAGAATCATAGTTGCCGATGAGCGCGTATCAGAAAGGCTTCAGCAGTATATCTTCGCCTATGATCAGGATACACTGGAAGGCATCGTTGCCGGGCTCCTGACAGATAAGAATCTGACCCTTGCTGTTGCCGAGTCGTGCACAGGTGGTCTGGTCACGGATCGCCTTACGGATGTGCCCGGCAGTTCGGCCTTTCTTGAAAGAGGTGTCATTGCCTACAGCAATGATTGCAAAGCCGACCTCCTGGGAGTGCCGGAAGATGTGCTGAAAGAATTCGGCGCCGTAAGCGAAAAGACCGCCGTCTCTATGGCAGAGGGCGTAAGAAAACTCGGGAAATGCAATCTGGGGATTTCAACAACGGGGATTGCCGGCCCCACAGGCGGAACGGCAGATAAGCCGGTGGGAACTGTTTTTGTTGCTCTTGCAGATGGAACAAAAACTTTCTGCCGGCATCACACCTTCCGGTGGGACCGACGGAGAAACAAGACTATGATGTCCCAGGCGGCTCTCATGATGCTCAAGAGATACCTGACAGGCGAGCTTCAACATGAGCGATGAGAAAGCCATAAGGGCGTTCCTGGCTGTTGACCCTCCCCAGGAAATATTCAACGGGATTATCAAGATTCAGGAGCGTTTAAGAAAGGCCATCCAGGGAGACATACGCTGGGTAAGACCGGAAGGCATCCATCTGACACTGAAATTTTTTGGCTATGTTTATGAATCAGATATTGCAAATATTTCCCATGTGGTCAAAAATAACGTTGCAAACATGAAAGCGCTGATGCTGAATGTAAGAAATCTAGGGGCATTTCCGAGCGTGAACCGGCCCCGGGTTCTGTGGCTGGGAATTGATGGCGACACAGATGCACTGATCAACCTTCAGACGGAGATCGATGCAGGGTTTCAGGATTATGGTTTTAAGAAAGAGGACAGGCCCTTCAGGCCGCATCTCACCCTTGCGAGAATTAAAGAACCCAAGGGATTGGTTGGACTTGCAGAAACTGTCACAAAAAATGAGGATTACATTGCGGGGAGCTTTACTGTCAGTGGCCTCACGCTCTTTAAGAGTGATCTGAAACCGACAGGGGCGATTTACACGAAACTCGCCCACTTCCCTTTCCCCGGATGAACAGGCAGCGATTGAGGATTGGTATTAAGATTTATTTTTATTTTTTATGGAGGTGATTATGGGATCAGATATCGATAGAGAAAAGGCAGTCGAACTGGCTATCACACAGATCGAGAGGCAGTTTGGAAAAGGTTCCATTATGAGATTGGGGGGGAGTGAATATGTATCTGATATTGCCGTCATTCCGACGGGATCACTGAGCCTTGATCTCGCCCTCGGCGTAGGAGGAGTCCCCCGGGGGAGGGTTGTAGAAATATATGGTCCCGAAGCGGGTGGCAAGACAACCCTGGCCCTCCATATTATCGCGGAAGCTCAGAAGAGAAATGGTCTCGCTGCCTTCATTGATGCAGAGCATGCCCTTGATGTAGCCTATGCGAAAAGAATCGGCGTGAATACGGACGATCTCCTCATCTCCCAGCCGGATACAGGCGAGCAGGCCCTGGAGATTGCAGAGACCCTCGTGAGAAGCGGGGCATTGGATGTCCTCGTAATCGATTCCGTAGCCGCTTTAGTACCCAAGGCGGAACTTGAGGGAGAAATGGGCGATGCCCAGATGGGGCTCCAGGCCCGGTTAATGTCTCAGGCGCTCCGCAAGCTCACAGGCAGTATCAGTAAATCCAGGACCACGGTGATCTTTATAAACCAGATCAGAATGAAAATAGGTGTTTTTTTCGGCAACCCGGAAACCACAACGGGAGGCAATGCCCTCAAATTCTATTCTTCCATGCGCCTCGACATTAGGAAAATGACATCCATTAAAATGGGGCAGGAGATCGTGGGATTCCGAACAAAGGTTAAGGTAGTCAAGAATAAGGTTGCCCCGCCATTCCGGGAAACAGAATTTGATATTATCTTCGGAGAGGGTATTTCAAGAGAGGGCGATATTCTCGATCTTGCCGTAGAAAATGGCATTATCGAAAAAAGTGGTGCATGGTATTCCTATAAAGGCGACAGGCTCGCCCAGGGAAGGGATAATTCACGTATCTTCCTTAAAGAAAATAAGGATCTTCTGAAGCAGCTCGAAGATGAAGTCCGGGGGAAGATAGGTCTCACAGGCTAAGGGTCGGGGAAGGCATGATGAAGGAAGCCCCCCCTCATGAAAAAGCAAAGCAACGGGCATTTCGTCTCCTTGCCATGCGGGCAAGGAGCGAAAAGGAATTGCGGGCAAAATTAAGGGAAAAGGGTTTCGACGAATCTGTAGTGGAGGAAGTCACAGCAAGGCTCCGGGAACTTAACTATCTCGATGATGAATCATTCGCCCGGCAGTGGGCACGGAATCTTGCGGTGAACAAGCTTTTTGGCAACAGAAGGATTGAAGCGAGTCTCATGGAAAAGGGGATTCCACAGCCGCTGATCAGGCAGGTTCTGACCGAGGTGCGCGAAGAACTGACGGAGCAGGAGGCCATCATTCTTTTAATCAGAAAAAAGGTGGACAATGGCGCCGGGAAGATGGATGACAGAGAAAGAAGGAGATTAGCCCAGAGCCTGATGGGAAAGGGTTTTCCGCCAGGCCTGGTTTTTGACATATTGAATAGATCAAAGGAGGGTTTACTGGATGAAGGGGAGTGAAATCAGGGAGAGGTTCTTAAAATACTTTGAGGAGAATGGACATACTGTTGTGCCGAGTTCATCGCTTATCCCTAAAGATGATCCTACGCTCCTTTTTACTAATTCAGGAATGGTACAGTTTAAAAACTGCTTTCTGGGTTTAGAGGCCCGTGGTTACACGAGGGCGACAAGCTCCCAGAAGTGCGTCCGCGCCGGTGGAAAGCACAATGACCTGGAAAACGTCGGTTATACGGCCCGCCATCACACCTTTTTTGAGATGCTTGGAAATTTTTCCTTTGGCGACTATTTCAAGAAGGAATCCATTTTCTGGGGATGGGATTTCCTCACGAAAAAAATGGGGCTTCCGAAGGAGCAACTCTGGATTACCATTTACAAGGATGACGATGAGGCGTTTGAGATCTGGAACAAGGATATGGGCGTTCCTGCCGAAAGGATTGTCCGCATGGGGATGGACAGTAACTTCTGGATGATGGGTGAAACCGGTCCGTGCGGTCCCTGCTCGGAAATAATTTATGACCAAGGACCGGAAGTTGGTTGCGGCAGGAAGGAATGCAGCGTACTGTGTGAATGCGATCGCCATCTGGAAATCTGGAACCATGTATTCACGCAGTTCGATCGTGATAAAGAGGGGAACTTCAATCCCCTGCCGAAACCGAATATTGATACAGGCATGGGGCTTGAGCGCCTGGCAGCGGTGGTTCAGGGAGTAAAGAGCAACTACGACACAGATTTCTTCCAGCCCATTATACGGTCTGTAGAAAAGATAAGCGGGAAGAAATACGGGGCAAACGAGGAGACCGATATTTCGACGAGAGTCATTGCCGATCACAGCCGGGCAGTAACTTTTTTGATAGGAGACGGGATTCTTCCCAGCAATGAGGGGAGAGGTTATGTCCTGCGCAGAATCCTGCGGAGAGCCGCCCGCCACGGCAAGCTCCTTGGCATAAACAAACCTTTTTTGCATGAAATAGTTTCCGCGGTTGTAGCGGCTATGAAAGATGTCTATGCCGATTTAATCGATAAAGAGGCATATGTGAGAAAAGTCATTTTCAATGAAGAACAGCGATTTATCGAGACCCTCGACGCCGGTTTGAAAATACTAAGTGATGAAGTATCAGCGCTTAAAAAAGCGGGAAAAACTATCGTTCCTGGAGACATTGTTTTCAAGCTCTATGACACCTTTGGTTTCCCCGTCGACCTGACGGCGGATATTGTGAAACGAGACCGCCTAACCCTCGACATGGAAGGGTTTGATAAGGCTATGGAGGTTCAGCGGGAGAAGGCAAGGGAATCATGGAAGGGAAGTGGCGAGAAGGCTGTATCAGCGAGTTACCAGAAGCTGACCCTTCGAGGGATCAAGACCCAATTTGTCGGGTACGAAGGCGTGACAGAGGCACGTTCGAGTGTTTTAGCTATCATGAAAAATGATGAATTGGTGGAAACTTTAGGAGAAGGAGAAAAGGCAGAGATATTTGTGGGAGAGAGCCCTTTTTACGGCGAGGCGGGCGGACAGGTCGGCGATACGGGGATCATTGAAGGCGATGGATTCCTCTTAGAAGTATGGGACACGCAGCGTCCTCTCGAGAATTTAATTACGCATATCGGGAAGCTTAAGAAAGGAAAAATGAAGACGGGTGTGGATGTTCTCCTGAGAGTGGATGTTGTCTCCCGGAAGGCGACAGAGGCTCATCATTCCGGCACCCATGTCCTGAATGCCGCGCTCCGAAGCGTCCTCGGCGATCATGTCAAGCAGTCAGGCTCCTTGGTCAATACGGAAAGGCTCCGTTTTGACTATACCCATTTTTCAAAGATCGGGGAGGATGAGCTGGACAGGATTGAGTCCATTGCCAATGAAATAATTAGGAGCAATGTGCCCGTTCAAACCAATATTCTTCCCCGCGAAGAGGCGATGAAGACGGGGGCCCAGGCTGTCTTTGATGAGAAATACGGAGAAGAGGTCAGGGTCATCAAAATGGGCGATGTCAGTATGGAGCTGTGTGGCGGCACCCACGTTTCCAAGACGGGAGACATCGGGTTTCTGAAGGTCATCCATGAATCGGCCATAGCTGCAGGCGTGAGGAGGATCGAGGCGGTAACGGGACGGGAAGCTCTGAAGTACGTGCATAGAGTCGAGGGAGAACTGAAGAAAACGGCGTCTCTCTTAAAAACCAATCCTCTGGAACTGTCGGAAAGGGTTGAGAAGCTCCTCATGCATCAGAGGGATATGGAAAGAGAGATTGGGACGCTGAAGGTTAAGCTTGCCGCAAAAGACATGGCAGACCTCGTTAAGAAGATCAAAGACATAAAAGGGATACGCGTCCTCGCTGCTGTGGTGGACGCGACTGACGCGAAGACCATGCGCGACCTTGGCGATAGGCTTAAGGATAAAATCCAGTCAGGCATCATCCTCCTGGGGAGCAAGGCGGCAGATAAGGCCATGCTTCTTTGTATGGTCACAAAAGACCTGACCGACCGATACCATGCGGGGAATATCATCAAGGAGATAGCCCCCGTCATCGGTGGCAGCGGCGGCGGGAGGCCTGACATGGCCCAGGCCGGAGGGCCTAAGCCTGAAAATGTGAAGAAGGCCCTGGATAAGCTCGCCAAGATGATCTGACGCTGGCAGGCTTACAAGAAAAAAACCCCTTGTTCCCGATTACGAAATAAACGAGGAACAAGGGGTTTTTTATGCCTTTTACAATACTCAGTCGTTAGATCTTTTTACTTCATATGAAGACTGCTGCCGTCCTCAAATTTCAGCCATGTGTTGATGTCCGGCGTATCGATTATCACAGTGTTGCTGTCTTTCATCTTAAGGGATGTCTTGGCTTCGAGGATGGAATACCAGACTCCGATCTGTTTGCCTTTGTCATCGAACATGGCAAATCCGTGGAGAGGCGCTTTGAAGTTCACGGTTGTGGACTTGTCCTTCATGCTCATAACAAGCTCCCGGAGCTTCGCGGGCGTCATATCAACTTTCTTCCACAGGTCGGAATCGAGTGCGTAGGCCTTATCCAAACCTATAATCGCACTGGGATAGACTTCGGACCCGCTGTAATAATAGTTATAATTGGGGTTGACCCGATATTTATCAAAAGCATCCGTCACGTGCCCGTCAGGCACTATACTGCCGTAATTCTTGAAAAGCATAGTGGCACACCCTGGACATGGAAGCAGGATTAAAATGCACAGGGAATAAAGGATTATTTTCCATTTTTTTTGCATCGCCCTTTTCTCCCTTCTAAAATTACCTCTTATTTCTTTTTTTCTATGGCTCTCAATATCTCATCCATTTTCTTTAGCTCTTCTCCATAACTGGCCCAGTTGCCGAGCTTCAGGTGTTCCTGCGCCCGCCTGTAATGACCGAGGGCATCCAGAGCCGCTTGCCTGTCCGTCTTTTCCCTCGCAGGAGTCATTCTTGTCTCAGCAGCGGGATATTTTTCTTCTTTCATCACCTTGGCGCCGAAGATTCGCTGCAGCGATGTCTCCAGATTGTCCTCCATGGCGATAGAGTTACCATAAGCCACTATGACCCTCTTCAATTCAGGAAGTTGCCCCTTTTCGGCCGCCAGGTAAAGGGCCTCAAAGTATATGATTGATTTTTCGATGGGAATAGCAAGCAATCTCCCCCGTATGACCTGTGAACCCTTCTGGTTCCAGAGGGAAAGCTGTTTGGAAATCTCCGTATCCTGGTCTATCCTGGCCTCAATCTGGCTCGGCCCATAGACCAGTTTCTGTTTGGGGAATTTGTAAACGATCATCTTGCCGTAGTTCGCGGCATCGCAGCGAACCGCCATCCACGCAGACATGTTGTCCTTCCTGCTCGGAGTAAAGAGTAACAGGAGGATAAACTCTTCTTTCTTGTCCCCCGGAAGTTTCATGATCGTATAGTATGGTTCCATTTCCGAGTCGTGACCGGGAGCATGTTTACCCGGTATAGTCCAGAGGTCTTCTTTGTTGTAAAAGACCTGGGGATCCTGCATGTGGTATGCTCCATACATCCGGGCCTGCAAGGCCAACATAGCGCGGGGGTAACGGATATGGCTTCTCAATTCCCTGGGCATCTCATCCATTGTCTTGAAGACCCCCGGAAATATTCTGGAGTAGGTCTGTATAATTGGATCCTTTGCATCGCTTACATAGAGCTTTACCGATCCGTCATAGGCATCAACGGTTGCCTTTAGGGAGTTGCGGATGTAGTTGCCCATCTTGGTGCTCGGTTCGGAGTAAGGGAAACGATCCGTCACAGTATATCCATCTAATATCCAGACAAGACGACCCTCCGGGGATATTACCATGTACGGATCACCATCTAACTCGATAAAGGGGACAATATGGGAGACCCGTTCCGTGACTTTCCTGTAGTACATGACACGGCTGTCGGAAGTAATGTCGTCGGAAAGGAGAATGGTGAAAGAGCCGAAACGCGCTGCGAAAAGCAGTTTTTTCCAGAATGAGAGGGGAACGCCGCCACTGCCGCCATAGGTGGAGTAGACATTTTTGTCTCCCACAGGATAGTCGAACTCCTGGCGTTTTCCCTTGACAAAGACGTATTCATTGGACGTTTCACCGTAATAGATCTCGGGACGGGTAATATTGATGTCTGTTGTTGAGACCGGTGGAATATCCTTGATAAAGAATTCCGGAAGACCTTCGCCGGATATGCGATTCACGGGGCCAAGAACAGCGCCATAGCCGTGGGTGTATGTGAGGTGTTCATTGACCCACGTCTTTGAAGGCAGTGCCTGGTAGGAAAGCTCCCGTGGGGAGAGCATAACCTGACGGTACTCCCCGTTAACTATGTAGCGGTCGTTGTGGACACTGGTAAATTTATAATATGTACGCATCTCCTGAAGCTGGCCGTACGTCTGGAGAAGAGGGGCATGATCCCACAGGCGGATATTTTTCATGGTAATGTCATTTTTTCTCAGGTCTTCCCGGGTGAGGTTTTCCTCTAACGGGAATTCCCGATCCTCAATATCCTGAAGCTGATACGCCATTCTTGTATACTGTATGTTTTTTTCAAGGTAGGGCATTTCGAGAACAATCTCATTGGGGATCACCTTAAATTTCTGTATTAGTGCGGGATAGACGCCTCGGCCGACGACAATCATCAATAGAAACAAGGCTACTGCGGCGGCGGGAACACGCCAGTCGGGACGAAAGGCGTAATAAATAACCGACAGACCGCATAGGATACAGACCACCATCAGGGTCTTGAGGACCCAAAGCTGCGTAGTGACTTCCGTATAGCCGGGACCGAAGACCACCCCACGCTTCGTAAAGAGGAGATCGTTCAACTCCAGCCAGACACCAAATGTGCCCCAGAAGAACAGCGCGGCCGTCAGTATGGCGAGGTGCATCCTGGCTTGCGGCGCAACCTGCCAGTTTCTGGGAGGTATAAAGCGGAAGGAACGGCGGGTAAGATATATAAATCCAGTCGCTATGATAGTGAAGATGATCGCAAACATGAGCCAGCTATAGACATGCGTCAAAAAGGGCAGACTAAAGATATAGAAGCTGATGTCTTTATGGAAGAGCGGATCGGAGATGCCGAAAGAAGTGGCGTTAGTAAAGAGCAAAAAATTCTCCCATTGGCTAGTCCCGTACGAAGCCGCAAAAAGCGCCAGGAAAACGGAAGCGGCCAAGATGAGCACTTGCAGTCTCTTGCTTTCTATCTCCCACGGCGGTGCCTGGACGGTATCTCCCGCATCGAAGACAACTATCGGAGAGGACATTCTCATGGCCAGGAAAAGGTTTAAATAGAAAATAATAAAAAAGGCGATGCCGAAAAGGGCTGCCATTTTCAATTTTGTTAAGAGGGTGATGTAAAAAATATCCTGATAGCCTACTTCCTGAAACCAGAGCCAGTCTGCGATAAGCATGATCACCTGCATAGAGACGGCGAATATGCCAAAAACAACGATGACGAGAAGCAACACCTTGAAGTTTTGTAACCGGGGAAGGGGAACCTTGAAATTAGCCATCTTTGTTTTCCTCCAGACCTTTATCGTAGATAAATGAGCATAAGATGTCAAGAACCAAAGAAGATTGAGCAAAAAATGTCTTTGATATATTATGAAGTAGTTAACGATAATTCTGGACAATATGAAACCAATGCAACTATAATTTCCCCGTCTAACGAGGCCGGTCTGGGAGGTGTGATATGACAGAGCAAAATGAAAATCTCCGCGAACATGGTCAAGTTGATCTCAAAGCTATATTGTCATCCATTCTGGATTCCATCCCTCATGCCGTTATTGGTTTGAAAGACCGCCGGATCATTTTTGCGAACCATGCGGTGGAATCCGTCTTTGGCTGGAAGACCGACGAGATAATAGGAGAAAGCACACGGATTTTATACCGAAGCGATGAGGAATATGAAGAAATCGCAGGATATGCCTATCCGGTTCTTGAGAGGGAGCGGACATACAGCATAGAATATCCCTGTCGGCATAAGGATGGTCGTGACATTATTTGCCTGGTAAGTGCATCAAGAATAGGAGAAAGCCTGAAGGATAGAATGATTGTAGTTACGTATTCAGATTCTACTGATCGGAAGCAAGCAGAGGAGGCACTACGGGAGTATGACGCGCAACTTGAGAAGCTCGTTGAAGAGCGCACAGCAGAACTATCAAAAACAACATCACTTCTTCAGCAGGAAGTTATCGAAAGGAAGTACGCCGAAGGACAGTTGAAAGAGGCCCATGCCCGTCTACTGACAGTTCTTGATGGTCTGAATGCTGCTGTGTATGTCATTGATATGACTACGTATGAGTTGCTTTACATCAATAAATATATGAGGGATTTGTTCGGTGACATAACAGGTAAAATTTGCTGGCAAAGTATTCAAAATCAGCAAGGTCCCTGTAATTCTTGTGCTAATGAACGATTATTAACACCGCAGGGGCCATCTACAGGTGTTTATATCTGGGAACAGTATAATGCAACATTAGGAATATGGTTTCTAAATCAGGTTCGAGCTATAGAATGGATAGATGGACGCGTGGTATGGTTGGAAATCGCCACTAATATCACCAAACGAAAACTGGCAGAAAAGACTGTCCAGGAAATTCAGCTCCAGCAGAAGGCTATCCTCGATAACATTCCTGATATGGCCTGGCTGAAAGACAGGGAGAGCAGGTTTATCGCAGTGAATGAAGCCTTTGGTAAGGCTTGCGGTCTGAAGCCGGAGAATTTAGTTGGCATGACAGATCTGGATATCTGGCCCATAGAATTAGCTGAGAGGTACAGGGAAGATGATAAAAGAGTAATAGAGTGTGGCAGACGGAAACAGGTCGAAGAGCCACTAGTAGACAAGGATGGCAGGGAAATCTGGATAGAAACAATTAAGACGCCGATTTATAATGACAATGGTGAAATTATAGGGACTGCAGGAATTGCCCGTGACATCACGGGACGAAAGCGTGCGGAAGATCAGTTGAAAAAGCGGGAGAGGGAATTGGAAGCCAAGTCCCGGAATCTTGAGGAAGCTAATATCGCTCTGAAAGTTTTACTAAAGCGAAGGGAAGAAGATAAAACGGAACTTGAAGAAAAAATTATATCGAATGTAAAGGAACTCGTTGAACCGTATATTGAAAAATTAAAAAAATCGCGTTTAAATACGAACCAGAGCGCCTATGTGAATATTATCGAAACGCATCTGGACGATATCATATCACCTTTCCTGCGCAATTTAACATCCAAATACCCGAATCTTACTCCGCGGGAAATTCAGATTACAAATCTCATAAAAGAAGGAAGAACTACTAAAGAAATAGCGGATATATTGAATTCATCATCGGGAGCCATTGATTTTCATAGAAATAATATAAGGAATAAACTTGGACTAAAAAACAAAAACGCCAATCTTAGATCCTACCTACTTTCTTTATCATAATATAAGCTTTAACCTAGTATTAACCTTATAATTTCTTAGTATTGCATTGTTATATAGATTATTTTATAAGTGCGAAGCGACGATATGCAATCTTCACAAAATTCCCATTTCTCTATTGTGCTGAACTTCAAGTAAAATTTCTTAAAGCCTCGGGATATTTAAGGAAACAAGAAACCATAAATTCAAGACGGCACTAACATCAGGACAGGAGTAATTATTTTTTTAAAACAATTATTCTGTCGGTAACGCTTCACGAAATCATACATACCACATAGGGGTGCTATCCCATAATTTTATAGTCCTACCAGGGGGTATCTCTACGCGTTTTATGGATATGCCGGCAAGCCATTTATTGTAGAGAGGTAAAAACCGGTCGGGTCAATGCCTCTGAGTTTTATGGATGTGTCAGTAAGCCATTCACGGTAGACAATCTTTTACCTGACGGACCAGGATAGCATCCCTTTTGTGGTGCTCTGTAATCATCTGGAATTTGCCTTTTAAGTTCGGAAGATAACGTTTCCTAGTTTGTCTAGTTTAAGCGGGAAGTATATTTATCATCGAAAGGAGGTGAAAGTTTTTTATAAGAGGGGAGCAATTATTATAAGATCCGATTTGCATTAACAGAATTGATATTAAAAAAGGAGGTAAAATATGGCAGTCAGTTCGAAGTTGAAATCAGTTAAAGGCGAGAAGCCGAAACTGCCAAGTCAGATGTCAGTAGATGAACTGCCCTACTATGCCACTTCATCGCAGTCTGTGGTTCCAAAAGCGAAGGAAGTAGTCGGCAAAAAAGGGGTCAAGCCTATTACGTACAGCTGGGACAAACTTACTAAAGAGCAGCAAGATGCGGTCTTAAAAGTCTGGAAGTTGGAAGCGCTTACCCCCGAAGAGGAGAAGATCCTCCCCTATGAGGAGTGGGCCCGGTACATTTTCGACCCGAGGAAGAGATTCAGGAAACCGGAGGCCCTTGACGGCGTGAGAGTCCTGGAAATCTGCCGCCCCGACTGGTGGTCTCTTGCCCTCCAGTGCGGTGTTTCCTTTCTTGCGGAACACGGCGCCGAGGTGATCAAGATTGAAGACCCCAAGAAGGGCGATCCCCTTCGCTGGGTCGGCCCCTCGGTGGAAGAAGGGGGCGCCATCAAGGCGGAAGGTGAAAATTATCCACCTCACGGATCGGCTTTGTATGCCCTGGTGGAAACCCGCAATCGTAACTGCGTCAGTGTGGATATTACCACGGCCAAAGGCCGGGAAATTATCAAAATGCTGGCAAGAAGAGCCGATGTTGTCATGGAGAATTATGACCCCGGCTATTTGGATTCTCTGGGCATTGGCTATAGACAGTTAAGGAAGACCAACCCTCGCCTTATTTACGCGGCGGTGACCGGTTTCGGTTCCTTTGGCGCCGACTCCTGGCGTAAGCCCTTTGAATCGGGCATCCAAGTGATGACAACGGTGCCTTCCTTCGCCGGTCCCTTCGACATGACCAAACCCAGCCAGCAGGAGGCTCAGGAGACAGGATACCTGCCCTCCCGCGCCGGGTGGCCCCTGGGCTTCATGACAGGTGGAATCAGCGCCGCGGTGGGTGTCGCCGCTGCCCTGTATTATCGTGAAAAGACCGGAAAGGGACAGATGATTGATGTGGCAAGCTACGCCCACTGCCTGCGCTGGTGTGACTGCAGTTTTCCCTGGTACTCCATGACCGGGAACATCAGGCGGCAGTTCGGTAACTTCGACTTCGAGATCAATCCCTATGGATTGCACCGGGCAAAGTCTGATGAATTTGGGGACAGATTTTCCATCGTTGCCGCGATCGGGCCCGTATGGCCGAGGCTGTGTGAGTGCATGGGCACGGAGAAAATGATGAAATGGTCGACTGAGCTTCCCATGAATTCGGATCGTATAACCTGGAAGTCACAGGTCGAGATAAACGCTGAAATTGACAAGTGGACCGCAAAGCACACCCTCCCGGAAATTGATCAGTTAGCTATGAAATGGGGCTTTGCCGGCGCCGGTTGCCGGAACATCAAGGAAATCGCCAACGATCCCCACTTCCTGGACAGGGCTTCCATGGAAGAAGTGGACGATCCCCTCTACGGGAGAATGCTTGTCCAAGGCTGCCGTCCCAACTTCCACTTAACCCAGGCCAGGATCAAATGGCTCAATAAGCCCATGGGCTGGGATAATGAGGAAGTCCTGCGCAAATACTGTGGTTTATTCAAGTCAGACCTGGAACAACTGACAGCAGAAGGAGTAATCGGAAGGAAAGGAGGAGGGTATTAATATGGAACTATCTCCACGATCAAAATTTAAGAAGGACGTGCCTCCGGAGCAGATGGAGGCTGTATGGTATGATTTCGAACAGCTCAGCCCTGCAGAGAAAGCCCTGGTGATGAAGGCCAGGAGGGGTGAAGACCTGACCGAAGATGAAGAAGATGCCCTTCCCTACGAGGAATTCTGCCGTTACCTCTTCCACCGCAAAAGGGTGTATAAGAAAGACAAGATTCTCGACGGTATCCGGGTGGTTGATTTTACGACCCTCATCCTCGGTCCTTCTCACTGCGCCATGCTGGCCGAGATGGGAGCGGAGGTGATCAAACTGGAACTTCCCGGCCGCGGCGACACCATGCGCGCCCTTGCCCCACCGAAGGATCAGGGTGGTTTCCCCATGTGGTCGGAGGAAAAGAGTGGCACCAAAGCCCCCGGCATCCTCGGGAAAGGGGTTGTTGCGGAAACAGACCTTGCCATGGCAGGCGGCCTGGGCTGGACGGACTGTGCCAAGAATAAGCTGCACACCTGTATGGACATCCATCCGGGTGAAGGTGGTACGATATTTAAAGAGTTGGTCAGCAGATCAGATATTTTTGTGGAAAATGTCCGTGGTGGAACCCTGGACAGGTGGGATGAAGGGTATAAACAGCTCAGGGAGATCAACCCCGGCCTCATCTACCTCACCTCCAACGGACCGGGACAATGGGGTCGCGAGGATCTGGTGCGCGCTTCCTACGATATTCTTGCCCAGTCCATGGGCGGGAGCGTGTTCATCAGCGGACATGACCCCGGCGATCAGATGAAGATCCCCATCTGGGTAGCCGACTATATGGGCGGAACGATGGGTCTCTTTGCCACTCTGACGGCGCTGTACTATCGTGAAAAGACCGGAAAGGGACAGATGATCGAAAACTCCCAGGTGGAGAATATCACCCGTGCCTTAGGTCCGGGTATTGTCTGGTACAGTCTGACGGGTCATGTTCAGACCCGGTGGGGCAACCGGTTCCGCTGGATCTGTCCCGACTGCATCGTGAAAGCGAAGGACGGCTTCATTGCCGTCGGCGCCGACGATGAGGCCTTCAAGGCGCTGTGCAACGTCATCGGAGGCAAGGCGACAGCTTTGCCGGGGAAATATCCCACCAACATGGACCGTATAAAGCTCGCGGCTCAGGAAGAGATATATGACGCAATCGAAACCTGGGCGGCAAAACACACGGTAGCGGAAATTGATAACCTCGGCAGGAAACATGGCTTTGGCGTCTGCCCCGTAATGAATGCTAAGGATGCCTGTGAGAGGCCGCAGTATCGTGAACGGGGAGAGATTGAATACATTGAAGATCCCTGGTATGGTCCTATGGACATCCAGGGCTGCTACCCCCTGTTCTCAGAGGCGCCGAGCTACACCGAATTCGGCGGCAAACCCATCGGATGGGATACGGAGTATGTCCTGCGTCGCTTCATGGGTTATGATACCGAGAAGATCCTGTATCTCGAAAGAGAGCACGAGATCGGTAAGATCGCAGGGGCCGAGGGCCGTCGAGTCGCATGGCCTCCCAAGCCCAAGAAGTAAAACTTCAGACAACGAAGAGCGGCTCCGGAAGGAGCCGCTCTTCTCACTTATGGAAATGATAAATATATGGGTGATATGCACCTGGGGAGCGGGGAGCTACGATCAGATGACGAGATGGGACCTGAGTTGTCCCTTTTTTACCCCTGAAAAGATCAGCATGGTAGAGGACATCGGAAAATGTTGCGCGAACTGTACTCACTGGCATGTGTATGACAAACACTTTGCTAAGGATAACGATGGATGATCAACCTGTGGGGTATCTGTGAATATGACGGAATTTTTACAACACAGATGGTACAGTGGGACTTATATTGCAAGTATTTTAGCTGTAACGAATCTCAAACAGAGAAATATACCAAGAGATGCTGCGCCAATTGCATATATTGGGTCGCCGCTGACGAACGCCTCACGGAGCGGGAGAAATGATCAATATATGGGGGGTATGCGAATTTGGAGAGATGACACATGATCCCTTGAGGAGGTGGGACTTGTACTGCAGTTCGTTTGATCCCGTGGAGGTGAAAAGGGTGGACGAAATAGAAAAATGTTGCGCCAATTGTATTTACTGGCTTGTTGCCGACGAACATCTTGAAAGTGACAAAAAATAGATAAGAAAGGAGGGTTTAGATAATGGCGGAAGAAGTAAAAGCTACTCAGCCGAGATGGGTACCTCTTTTATTAGGATTATTGAGTAGTACCACATGCGGCGCCCTTTTGTATGCGTGGAGCGTGTTC